>Ga0208375_1002567_pt1 | contig 16834 bp, 22 predicted proteins | sample RifOxyD1_FD_184038 | JGI IMG/M metagenome (GOLD analysis project Ga0208375, IMG submission 184038) | Soil microbial communities from Rifle, Colorado - Rifle Oxygen_injection D1 (SPAdes) | ecosystem: Environmental > Terrestrial > Deep subsurface > Rock core/Sediment | place: Rifle, Colorado... | reverse complement strand
ATGCTTCTTCTAATTCTTTCTCAGTTAGAGTTGAGAACTTCATTCTTGAAGCGTCTTCTTGTCCGCACAAATATCTTACAATGTTTAATCCTATTACTTCTCCCTCAATATCATAATCTGTTGCGATTGTTATGCTCCCTGCGTTTTTCGCCATTTTCAAAATTGTGTCATAATATTTTTTTGTAAAATCTTTTTTTCTTGCTAAATAATTTGGAATCCAAGAAATGTTAAAGACAGGCGATTCCTCTTTGGAATTTTTTTGCTTTAATGTGAACAAATGTCCTGCTGCACAAGTTACCACAATTTTTTTCTTGTTTTTTTCCAATTCATAATAAGGAACATTTAAGTTTTCTTTTTTTGTAATTTTTCCCAACGCCGACGCAATTTTAAACGCCGCTTGGGGTTTTTCCGTGATGATCATTTCGTATCCGTTTTGTTTTAGGGAAATTTTTTCTGGAGAATATTCTTTTTTATTATTTTTAGGGGGTTTTCTCGACGACGATTTGCTTTTTTTCAAAACAGGTTCAATTGCTCTTTCAATTGTTTCTCTTTCTAAAATGGTTGGTTTGTAATATTTTTTTTCAATGCTTTTTTTTAGCAGATCTGCAGAAGGAGTTTCTTTTGTTACAGGAATTTCAATGGTGTTTTTTAAAATTTCTTCCCTTGATAAAGATTGTTTTATTTCTTTTTCTGTCGCTCTTTCAACATCAAGTTTATCTACTGGAAAATAACCTTCAGCAGTTAACTCTTCTTTTGATTTTTTTTGTTTATTCTTCATTTTATTTTAAGGAGCTTGGTTTTTATATATTTGAGTGTTTTTATATTTTCTCGAGTATGTTTGATTTCGCAATAATCTTTATAAACTTTGAATGAACTTTTCTTTTATGATTATTAAAAAACCTGAACTTAAAAAAATTGAGAAAAAAAGAGAGACTGTTGGTTCAATTCTTGAAAATATAAATTTATTAAAAAGAGAAGAGCAAAAAAGATTGGCTGAAAGAGACAAGAAAAGAATTGAAAAGATAAGCAGGTCTAGCAATAATTTAAGTTTGATTAGAAAAAAAGAAGAAGAAAAACGAAATCTCCGACGACAAAAGACAAATCAGTGGATAAATAATTTTTTTGGTAAATGAATTATGTTAATCGCGAAAACAATATTAAAACTTGCAACAACCCCTGAAAGAATTCCCAAAAGAGTTTTACCTGTTAGAAAACTAGAAGAACCTTTTGTTAGAATTTATATGCAAGAGTATTTCTCGCCAACTGGCGAAAGAATTTGTTTAAATTATTTTGAACATCAAAGATGGGAACAAGCAGGGGATAAATTAGTAGAGTGATTCAAAATTGTATTTTATGCTTTATTGACGGGAAATTAAAAATAAGAACTGATTTAAATTTTTTATAGAAAATTATTTTACCTTAACAAAATTTAAAAAGCAATTTAATTTTTATTTTTTATGAAAGGAGTTGATACAAGAGTTGAAGGGATGCAATATTTTACAAAAGTTTATCTTGAAGACGAAGGAAGATTTGAAACCCGTATTGTTAATGTTCAAGAGTGGGAAAATCCTGAAGACGTTTTTAAAAGAGAATCTTCAAACAAAAAAATACTTCTAGAAAGAGGAAAAATTTATCCAATTCCATTACAAGAAGTAATTCCCGCATTAAAAAAATATGATGAAAAATTAAGAGCAGATCATACTCCTCGCGGAGTTGCACAAGTCGCAAATTTAGAAGGTGAAGTTAAGTTTGAAGGAATTGAATAATGTAACAACTATTAAATAGTAACTATAAAAAGATTTATAAACTTTAAATTCTAAGAATGAATATGCAAACAAATAATTATTCAAGAGATCAAGAAGTAAGTTACAGGACAGAAGTTCCAAGAGAAGCAAATGATTGCAGAAAAGGAACTTATGCAGATACTTGGGACGCGTTTAATTATTTACCTGTTACAGCTTATTTATTTGGGCTAACTTTATTTACAATTGGTGCAATGTGCAGTATGGAAAAAAGTCACCATAGAAGAAGATCAAGAAGATTTGCTTAGGCTGAAAATAATAAAAAAATGAATTCTAGAAAAAGTTTAAAGAAAAAAAGAAAGAAAAAATAAAAAAAGAAAATTTTTAAATTATTGACAAGATAAATCAATAGCAATATCTGCAAATAAACGAGTTGGTGCACCAACACAGCTATATGTAACTCTTAATCCTGATTGAATACAATTATCTGCATAAAGATCAAGGTTAAGTGTAGGATATGTTGTTACCCCTGTTATTGCCCCTATTTTTTGACAAGTAGCAACATCTAAAGATGAAGGGGTTTCATATTCATAATTCATAACCACATCGTTTCCATCACAAGTGTACTTTACCTTTCTTGTTGGAAAACCAGAGACATCATAATTATTTCCTACATACCATGCTCCAGTGGAATAGTCCTGATACCATACTCCTGTTCCATCGTTTTTAATCATACATGATGCTTTTGTTAATCTTCCTTCTTCATGAGAGAATTTATTTCCCCCGTCTATCCATCTAGATACACAATCTCCTATAGAACCACTCCAAATAGTTTTTGGGTCGGGACATCTCAATTCGCATTGATATGTCGGGGTGAGTATATCACAAAATCTATCATTAGGGCATCCAGTATCTGTGCAAGTAGGTGTGCAAATCTCTCCAAAGCTACAAGCTTGCATAAGAGGATTTGGCATCCAAAAACATTTACGATAAGATCCTTCCCATAATGTATAATGTGATTCGCAAGCACCTTGACTTGTATCCGTATATATATTGCAAGATAAGCCGTTAAGATTCCCTACAGGTAAACACCAATTAGTTGTTCCCCCACCACTTGTTCCGCCCCCTCCTGATCCACTACATTGGGGTAAACTTGGTTGTGCTAAACAAGGATCATATCCTGAACATAATGTGGGATTTACTAAGCAAGGATCTTGCGGATTACATGAAGGGTCTGTTGGATTCATATCGCAAAATGTTCCGCCCCCTCCTGATCCACCGCATTCTGGTAATGTTGGGTTGATCGTACAAGGATTTCCTCCTCCTCCTCCACATTCTGGTCGCCATGGTTCAGTTTCACAAATATCTGCCATCACTCCACTTATCATCATTATTCCAAGAACTACAAAAGCAATTCCTAAAATTTTATTTTTCATTTTTATTTTTTTAACCTCCTTTCAATTCTATATTCTTTTTGCAAAACAAAAAGGTTACTTCTTTTATGAAATAACTATCACGACGAGAAAAAGAAAAATTTTTAGAATAAAATTTACAACCTCTTTTCATCACCATATTTGATTTACGGAAAATTATTTTAAAAACAACTATGCTACTGCAGAATATACTTTTTGTTATTACTAAATTCAGATGAAAAATTTTGTCGACGAGAAAATGAGATTGATTTAAAATTATTCTTCTAAATATTCTCGCAATCTGTGGAGGTTAAAGCAAAAAGGATATCTCTAAGAAATTTTGTTTTAAGAAAAATATTTTTCGCGACTTCGTCGCATTTAATTTAATTAATAATCTAACTGCTTCGCGAAAATCTAATTAATTGTTACTTGCAACATTTTTCTAAGGCGGTTTATCGTCGGTGTTTAACAAATTGTAAAAGAATTAATTATTCTTCTTCATCTTCAAAATATAATCCTTTTAATTCTTCAAGTTCAGAATAAACTCTATCCATATTTCTAACACAAGCAACTAAATTTTCTCCAGTAATTGAATTACAACCTCTCTCATTTCTAATAACAAATTCAGTAAATTCTCTATATCTTCTTAATTTTTCATCTAGCACTTTTTCTGGAATTTTTCCAATTCGTAAAACAACATCTGTCAAACCAAATCTTTTTACTCCTTTTTGTATAAGAGAATAATCCCAAACAGAAACATTTGATGGGTGATTTGTAAATTCTAATCTATCTGGAAGTTCTCCTTCCCAATCTTTTTTCGCCTCTTGATATCTATGAACATTTGGTTTCCATTTTGCAAAAACAGGAAGACATTTTGTTAATTCTTCACGCATTTGTTCATAAACTTCATTTGAATGTTCTTGATAAAATTCACTTAATGGTTTTTCATTGACAACAACATTTCCATTAAGCCAAGTTGGAACTATTGGTAAAAACATTTCAACTCCAATGTTTTCTAGTGCGAATTTAATAACCCCTATTTCAAATTCAGGAGTTTCTGGAAAATTTTTCCAAAATTCTTTATCTGCAAAAGAATCTGTTCTAGCAAATTCTGGAAACGCTAAATGCAAATGTGTCCAGTCAAAGTTTTCCATAAAATTTCATAGACAAATTATTTATAAAGATTTATATTCTTATTTAACTATGAAAACAAAAAAAGAATCTGAAAAAAAATCAGAAAGAAAAACAAAAATTCTCGCAGTTGGAGATATTCACGGCGACTCCGGGCTTGTAAAAAGACTTGCGAAAAAAGCAGAACAAGAAAATGTTGATTTAGTAATTTTCGCAGGCGATATAACTTTAGGAAATCGCGAGATGAAAAATATTATTGCGCCGTTTCAAAAAATAAATATGCCTGTTTTATTAATTCCCGGAAATCATGAAGGAGGAGATACGACAGATTTTTTATCGCAAGTTTATGACAATGCAACAAATATTCATGGTTATGCATTTAAAAAAAATGATTTGGGAATTTTCGGAGCAGGGACAGTTGATTGGGGAAGAGAAGGAAAAAATTCAGACGAAATTTTAAAATTATTACGAAGAGGACACAAATACATAAAAGACCAAGATAAAAAAATTATGGTAACTCACATGCACCATCAAGGGAGTAAGGCAGAAATTTTTGGTTTCAAGGGTTCTAAAGCAGTTAGAAAAGCAATTGAAGAATTTCATCCAGACGTTTTGATTTCCGCGCACATTCACGAAGCAGGTGGACTTCAAGAAAAAATAAAAAATACTTTTGTAATAAATGTTTCAAGAAATCCGACGATATTTGAAATATAAGAAGAACCAAGGTTCTGCTCAAACTCTTGCTCGTCTGCGGATTATCTCGCAAAAATTTTCGTCCTTAAATCCATCTCCTTTTCTGTTCCGGTGTGTGATATCTTTTAAACTCGAGCCCTCGCTCTAATTTTTGATGCAACTTCGCGAAAACTCTCTACTCAGGCCCACACTTTCTTTTTTATTGTGATGCGATTGAAAGTGTAAACCTTCGGCCTCCGGTTGATATCTCATTAAAGTTAAACCTAATGTTTTTTCAACTCTCAATCTTGCTCTGATTTTTATTGAGATTTTGGGAAGACAGAAAACATCGACGGAGAAAATAAGATTGAAGATTTTTTCTGTCTTCAACTAATTTGCAAAAAATATTTTCAAAAATAAAAATTCGCGACAAATTTTAATTAAGAATTTCAAAGATTAATTTTTCAAAATAAATGCGCGATAGTGCGAAAATTCTTTTTACAATTTCTTTATTTTTGATATTTTATTTTACAATTCTCTTTTTCAAATTCTATGCTTATTTTATTTTATCAATTTATCCTCTCCAAATATATTTTCCTAAACCAAAATATTTATAAATGGTTTTTTCATAAACTTGCTATGGAAGAAAACAAAGAGGCAATAACACCGTCGGAAAATTCAATTTCTGAATCTAAAACTAGTTTGGTTGATGTTATGAGAAAAAATCCATGGGTTGCTTCAACTTTTGTTTTAGGACTTTTTGTTTTAGTTTTATTAATTACAAATTTTTCTGGAGGTTTAACTGGAAATATAATTTCAGAAGATGAAGCTGGGGAAAAACTTTTGGCGTTTTATCAATCATCAGGTGTTGAAGGGCTTTCATTAAAATCTGTTGAAGATGTTGGTTCTGTTTATCAAGTTAATTTTGAATATCAAAATAATACTATCCCTCTCTATATGACAAAGGATGGAAACTTGGCAGGAAGTTTAAATCCTATTAACGAAGAAATTTCTCCTGATGCTTCTCAACAAAATTCTCAGACCCAAGAAATTACAAAATCAGATAAACCAGTTGTAGATTTATTTATTTGGTCTTATTGTCCTTATGGAGTTCAAGCTCAAGGACCTTTGGCAGAAGTTGCAAAATTATTAAAAGATAAAGCAGAATTTAACACAATTCTTTATTATGACGGGCATGGAGCATTTGAAACTCAGCAAAATAAAATTCAAGCATGTATTCAAAAACTTGCAAAAGATAAATACTGGGACTATGCAGCAGGATTTGTAAAAACAATTTATCCAAAATGCAGTTCTTCAAGAGATGTTGCTTGTGACAAAGACGAATCTGTAAAATTAATGAAGTCGCTTGGAATTGATTCAACAAAAGTTTTGGCTTGTGTTGACAGCGACGGAGAATCTTTAATTAAAGCATATGCAGATAAAGCGCAAGCAAGCGGGGTTTCTGGTTCACCAACTTTAACAATTAACGGAGTAAAAGTAAATTCTGCAAGAACTGCTGATGCTTACAAAACTTCAGTTTGTTCTGGATTTAACACTGCTCCAAGTCAATGTGGAACTGCATTAAGTTCTACTGCAACTGCATCAAGCGGAAATTGTTAAGGTTTTGGAAAAGATAAATTAAAATTTTTGAGAGATAATTAATGTGAGAGGGGGATTTTTATTCTTGGTTTTACAATTTTGAAAATATGATTATTGTAACCTTTATCTTGTTTTAACTTTTTTGTGATTAAATCTATTCAGTTATTTTGTCGACGATAAACTCGAGTAAAAATTTCTTTTTGCATTAACTCTTTCTCCTGCGGAAAATTCTGACGAAGTCGAATTTTTGAGCCAATCGCTTTTTGTGCGTAGCACAAAGAAATTTCTGCGACTTCGTCGCAATTATTTTGAAAATTTTTCTTGCCCATGCTGACGAAAAATTTTAAGAGAAAATAATAATTCATTAAATTCTGAATTAAAGTTAGTCGCGATTTTAAAAATATTTTTTGGAAAAAGTATTACTTTCTAGTTAATGCTACTTCAATATCTTCAATAACTTTTGCAATTCCTTTTTAGATCAGTAGCTTCTCTTCCCTTAAATTCAAAAGACAAAAGAGTATTACTCGCGCTACAATTAGGTGAAAAAGCTGGAACCAAAACATTTCTTGCAATTCTCATTTGAGTTTCGGTATCAAGAGCTCGCATATATTTTGCAGAATTTGGTTTTTCTCCTGTTCCTAAAAATGTAATTCTATATGCTCCTCCAAATAAAGAAATGCCTTCTTCATCTAATACAATATCTTCTGGACGAATGCAATTTCCTCTTAATCGTTCTGCTAATTGGGGGGCAAATGCAAGAAGTGCGTAGTTTGGATATCCTTTCATAATTTTCCTAAATTTTTTTTCTTTTTAAAGATTTATATAGTTTTTTGAAACGATTTTTTCAATTTGATCGTCGACAATTAGTTGAACAAAGTTTTTGCAAGAAAGTTGAATTGTAAATCTTTGTGATATCCACCGGAGGTGAGCGACTTCAATAATATTCCAGAAATTTGAGGTCGCGAATTATTTGAAAGATATCACACACCGGAACAGAAAGTTTTTCTACCAATGTAGTTTCTTTTTGTGAAAAAGAAACCCAAGGTTGTCTTCATTAATAATTTTCCTCCAACACTTCATAATATGCTTGAGGATGTTTGCACGCCGGACAAATTTGCGGAGCTTCTTCGCCTTCATGAACATAACCGCAGTTTCTACATTTCCATAAAACAACCTCGTCTTTTTTGAAGACCCTTTTTTGTTTTATGTTTTCTAAAAGTTTTCTATATCTTTTTTCATGTTGCTCTTCTACTTCTGAAATTTCTTTAAATGATTTTGCGATTTCTTCAAATCCTTCTCTTCTTGCAGTTTTTTCAAAGTGAGGATACAACACGCCCCATTCTTCATTTTCGCCGTTTGCAGAATTTAATAAATTTTCTGCAGTTGTTGAAATTTTTCCAGCAGGATATTTTGCAGTAATTTCTACTGGCTCTCCGATTTCATTTAGATGTTGGAAAAAAATTTTTGCATGTTCTTTTTCGTTGTCAGCTGTTTCTAAAAATATTGCAGAAATTTGTTCATAACCTTCTTTTTTAGCGACGCTGGCGAAATAAGTGTAACGATTTCTCGCTTGACTTTCACCCGCGAAAGCTTTTAATAAATTTTTTTCTGTCTCACTTCCTTTTAGTCCTAAAAATTCCTTGTCTATTTTTTGTTGGGATTTTGGGAATCTCAAAACACCTTTTTTAGTTTTGAATAAAAATTGGAAGAGTTTTGAGATTTTCATATTTTAAAAAAACAAAAAGAGTTTTTATATTTTTGCTAACAACAAGGAATTCTTCCAGCATAAGCATCAATCTTTCCTCTTTGTTTATTATCTCTATAAAAAATTGCTAAGTGATCTTTTCCCGGTGTAAAAAATTTTGGAGCCAGAATACAATCTGCGTCTTTTTCTTCTAAGAGCTCTCTCAATCGATTTTCATATTGTTCTTGTGTTGTTCTTGTTTCACCTATTAAATTTGGTTGAAGCAATATTTCTGATTCTGCAACTTTTTCTAATTCTCTTTTTTCTCTTCTTTCTACTTCTTCTCTTGAAATAAATATTAATTCTTTTCTAATGCAAGTTGCCATATTTTTCCAATAAAACAATTACTTAAAAACTTTGCGTAGAATTACTTTCCTCTATTTTTCCAAGCCCGAACACTTGGCCGAACTTTTAACCTTGGATTTTTTGTTCTCATTCCTCTTGATTTTTTTCCAGAACTTGTAAGTCCACGAAGAACTCTTTGTTTGTTTGAACCTTTTGTAATCCAATTTATTGTCTTGTCGTTTTTAATTTCTGGCTTTGAAGGATCAACGCAAATTACTTCGTAAAAATAATTTATTCCGTCTTTTCCAATTAAATAAGAATTTAGAATTTCAAGATTAAGATGTTTTTTTTGAACTCTTGATTCTGCAATCCATTGATAAGACATTTTTAAATTTTTTCTAATTGTTAATCTTTTGCTTCTTCTTCCTTTGTTTGGTCTTGTACGTTTGTGTCCTCCTCGCGGAATTCTAATTCTCACGACGACAAAACCTTTTTTATCTTTGTAACCAAGAGCTCTTGCTCTGTCCAACCTTAATGGTTTTTCAACTTTAACTTGTGCAGGAGAGTGTCTCCACTCAATCATTCTTTGTCTTAAAATTTTTTTATCTGGTTTTTTCCAGGCCTGCTTTAAATAATAATACATTCCGTGAGTCATATAAAATATTGAGAAAGATGGTTTTTAAAGTTTATCTAAAAACCCTGCAGGTTTTGTTTTGGGTTTTTAGATTCCCAAAAAAATACGCGTTTAACTAAATCGCAAATAAATATCGCGGATTTTTTTTAGGATTGAGAAGAAATTTTTTAAAGATTTTTAGCAAACTTTTATAAATAAAATAATTCTGGATTTTAAATAATGAGCCTGTAGCTCAGCCTGGCTAGAGCACTGCTCTGATAAGGCAGGGGTCCACAGTTCAAATCTGTGCAGGCTCATTTTTAAAAGATTGAATGTAATGAAATCTTTTTTATTCTGCAGAGGTTTGCGAAAATCGCCAAATCTTTTTGATTTATTCGCAGATTTGGAGAGAACAGAAAACATCGACGGAGAAATTTCTATTTTAAAAAATGGAGATTGTTTTCTGTATTCAAATAAATTTTTCTTATTTCAAATCCGAGAGTTTACAATTGCATTAATTTGTTTACGTCGTCGGCAATTGTGGGTTCGAGTTTTGCAGGATCATTTTATTTTAAAAAATATTACACAGATCTGTCGACGAGAACTTAATTTTATCTTAATTTTTTTATAAGAAATAAATTATCCTCTTAAACTAAATTCAGAATATTCTATTTCTATGGGTTTTCCATTTTGCAATAACTGAATCAACTTTGCTCTTCCAGAATTTGAGACAGATATTTCAACAGTAATATTTTGAGTTGGAACTTCTGCATTTTTTTCAAAAAAGAATTGTTCTATTCCGTATAAAACCCACATAGAATTTCCATAAATACTTTCAACTTTCCCTTTAATAAAATCTTTGTTTGAAGGTTTTATTTTTGAGGTTCCATTATATCTCCAAATTCCTTTTTGGTCTTTTTCTAATAAAACATAAATTGTGTCGCCAACATTAAATTCTCCGACATCTGTTAGTCTTGAAATTTCATATCCAATATCCATATATTGTCCTCTGAATGGATCAAAAGGATCAACCGGCCTTGTATCAAGAATAATTCTCTGCCCAGTTAAAATTGGCCAGTAATTGTAGAATAAAAAAATTCCTAAAATTAAAATTACAACTAAAAAAGAAATTAGCAATCTAATTAAAAGTATTTTTTTATCATTCATTTTTTTCTGTTTCCATAATTAATTTTTTTCTCCATTTAGAAATTAACCATCCTCCGCCGATGATTAATACTCCGCCAGTTATGAATAAAACTGCGAGGCTGTTGTATCCTCTGAATCTTAAAATAAATCCGATATATCTGGTTATAATGTCTAAAATAAAAAACCCAATTCCTAAATTAACAATTGCTTCTGAACCAACATTTTTTCCATACGCTAAAATAAATAATATAAATCCAATAAAGAAAATATTTACAACAATCCAAATAAACCATAAAATAAACGGCGCTTCTGCGCGAGGATTAAAATTTGCCTCCCATTGACATAATTCATTATTTAAACAGTTTTCTTTTTGATTTTCGTAATTTTTGCAAGAATTTTCTGTTGATTCTCTAAGAGGATTGTACTCATTTTGACAATAATCTGTTGTCCAAGTGCAACCAAGTTTGTTTGGCGCAGAATTACATTCGTTTGAACTTCTAAAATCATAACAATTTTTAGAATAGCAATTTCCTGTGCTTCCCGACGACAATCCTGAAAAACTTAACAAGAGTATAAATACTAAAATAATTCCGATGAAATAAAAAACTTCAGATAATTTAATTTGAGATTTAGATAAAGATAAAATTACTGAGATTAAAAATACAATTAGCGCAAAAAAGCAAAAACCCAAGACAAAAAATAATCCTGTTTCAAAAGAGATTGTGTTTTCCCAAAAAAGAGGCAGGATTGATTGAAAACTTAGTAAATATGCGAGAGTCAAAAAATAAAATGTTGTCCAGAATCTATAAACTCCTGAAAAATGATGGCCTGTGTTTTTGTGAAGAAGATTTAAAGAATAAAATAAAACTCCGATTCCTAAAAGCCCTATTGCAAGAATTCCAAAAGTCATTTCTCTTTCTTCTGCAAAAAAAGATGCACACTGGAGAATAAACCAAATTAAAAAAGCAGTCATTCCTAAAAAAATATTTTCAGATGAATCTAGGGAATATGCAATTAAAACAACTCCAATCCAGCACAATAAAACTAACCAAGTAATTCCCTGAATTGTCGTCGATGTTGAGAAAATTTGTGCGATTAAAAAAACACTTGCAATGTAAAGAAGTGAACCTAAAACAAATAATCCTCTTGCAATTTTCGAATAATCATTTACTTTTGCAAAGAATCCAGATGCGAGTGAAGAAAAAATAGAGACTAATAAAATAGTTATTTTTAACACATTTGGAATTTGATGCCAATTTGAAGCAATTAACCAAACAACTCCGATAAAAATTAAAACCGCTCCGATAAATCCGACGATTTCAATAAATGAGCTTCCTCTTTTCCCTTCGGCAAACATATTAAATAAATGATTAAAAGATTTATAAACTCTTCTACGATAAAATTTTATGACAAACTACGAACAACTTTTGGACGACGCGTATTCAAAAATAAAAAAATCAGACGCGAGTAGCGAGAGATTTGAAATTTCGAAAGTTCAAGGACATTTTGAAGGAAAGAGGACGATTCTCACTAATTTTTTTCAAACCGCGTCGTATTTTAGAAGAACCCCTGAACATTTTTTAAAATTTTTGTTAAAAGAACTCGCAACTTCTGGACAAGTCGAAGGCGACAGATTAATTTTGAATAATAAACTTCCGAGCGCTAAAATTAACGAGAAGATTGAACAATACGCGAAAGAATTTGTAATTTGTAAGGAGTGCGGAAAACCAGACACAGAACTTTCAAAACAAGATAGATTTATGTTTATTCATTGTCTTGCATGTGGGGCAAAACACACTGTTCGAAAATTTTAAATTTTATTTATTTTATTTGTGTTTTGCGGAGCTGCGGACGAGTGACTTCAATAATATTCCAGAAATTTGAGGTCGCGAGCAAGAGTGATTTCGCGAGTGATAGCATCACAACTAAAAAACGAGTGAGAGTTCGAGTAAAAACACACTGTTAGAAAATTTTGATTTTACCGACGAGAGATGAAAAAAACTGGGGATTAAAAGGATTTATTTTTTTGCGAGTTTCCATAAGAAATTAAAATATTGTTTAAAACTTTCGGCGATTCTTTCATTTTTAATCATGAATACAAATGGTTTTTCTTCCCATAAAAAAATATAAACATAATCTTCAAAAATATCAATTGCACTTGGATTTATGTAACCCTCTGGCATATATCTAACCTCTGTATTTTTTTCTTTTTCTCTATCTTTTCCTAATGTGTTTTTAACAGAACGATCTAAAATAATTTTTAATTTTTGTTTTTTCTGCAAACTTTTTAAATTCATATTTGCTAGAAAAATTCTTAGCGATTCTGTTGCATAAGGTTGTTCTGAAAAACCCAAAATATAAATTGTTTCTTTTTTTGAACAATCGTCGATAATTTTTTTAAATGCAGTTTTAAATCCTTCAAATCCTTCAAAAACTGCAGTATTTGTTCTAAATCTTTTTTCTGTTTTAATTTTTTTGAGTTCAGGCACTAATTCTTCAATTTGTTTTTTTCTTTCTTCTTCTTTTTCAAGAAATTTTTCTGGTGGAGAAGCATTAAAACATTTTCCATATTTTTGAATGGTATAATTTACCAAACCTTTTGAGATTAATGAATTCAGAGATTCGTATACTCTTGAATTTGAAATTCCTGTATCTTTGATTATAAACCCTGTTGTAGTATTTGGGTTTTTTAATAAAAATAAATAAATTGTTGCTTCATTTTTGGATAGTCCTAATTTAATTAATTTTTCTTTCATGAACAAATAAATTTGAAGGCCTATTTAAATTTTTCTCCTGTTAAGGAGAAATAAAATATAAAAAAGGATTTGTTACTATTTGATTGTGCTAAAATCACGAGGATAAATAAAAATGACACAAAATACAATGGCGGGCTATTTAATGGGGTTCTTAGGGGGATCTATGCTTACAATCTTTTTGGGGGCGAATTATATTTCCAAGGAACTAGAAAAAGAACGCATAGAACAGATAGTTGTAGATGATTCTCGTGCATACACATTGGACGTTATGGGAAGAACAAATAATATCTGTTACGCGACAACTAATGGCATATATCAGTCTAAAGAGGCATTAGAACGGCAACTTCGTAATGAAAAGATCTCTAAATTGGAAAGCGAGATTAAACAAGAAATAGAAGCAATAAAATGAAATTTCCATTTAAAACATTAGAACAGCAATTAAATGAATCAGGATTTAAACCCATTGCGAGAATTAGTTCTGATGTAGATAATGAGCTACAGATTTTTACGGAAGATATGATGGAAAGGGTTGGTAAAGCCATTAATCATTTTATTAAGTATCGTCGAACGAGAAATTGTCGAGAGATATATCTTCAAGTTAAAAGACCAGAACATTCTTTTGGAGAGTGTAATTGCGAAAGATGTCTTGGAAAATATGAAGTTAGAATTTATATTGGAAACTGAAAACTGATTTGTTCTTTTTTCTTACAAAACTTCTTTTCTCCTCTTTTTCCCCTCACCAAAAACTTTAAATATCAATTGATACTTTATAATATCAAATGAAACAAAATAATATCAAAGAAAAAATCAAAGAATATTTTTTTATAAATCCCTCAGCAAAGTTAAGAGTTAGAGAAATAGAAAGACAATTAAAATTGTCTTTGCCTTCTGTAATAAGATATGTTAATGAATTGGAAAAAGAAAAAATTTTGAAAAAATATAATTTGGGTAGTGTTGTTTTTTATTCTGCAGATAGAAGTTCAAAAATATTTCTCTTGGGGAAAAAATTGTTTAACTTAAAACAAATTTATAATTCAGGGTTAATAGAATTTTTAGCAAAAGAATTAAGCAATCCGTCAATCATTGTTTTTGGTTCTTATTCTAAAGGAGAAGATATTGAAAATAGCGATATTGATTTATATGTAGAAACTCCGTCGAGAAAAGAGATTAAATTTGAAAAATTTGAAAAAATTTTAAAAAGAAAAATTCAAATTTTTAGTTATTCTTCAATACATAAAATAAATAATTTTCATTTAGCGAACAATATTTTAAATGGAATTTTATTAAATGGCTTTGTAGAAATATTAAAATGAGGAAAAATTAGATTTGATATGAAAAAAATATTTCTTATTTTTTGCCTTTTAAAATTCCCTAAAAGAAGGAGGAATTATTAAAATGAAGGAGAGTAGTTGGAAAGATTGTCTGGATTCAAGAAATTCTTTAAAGATAACTCCGGATAAAGAGAAAGTAAAGTCATTGATCGAAACCGCAGATGAAAGAATAAAATGTTCTTTGAAAAAGATAAATTCTCAAAACGCAAATTTTGTATTTGAAGATTATTATTCGTCGATAATTGAACTGATTCATTCGCTTGCAATTTTACACGGATACAAAATAAACAATCATCTTTGTTTGGGTTTTTACATTAAAGAAGTTCTTGAAAAAGAAAATTTATTTTTTATTTTTGATGACTTGAGATTTAAAAGAAATTCTTTGACTTATTACGGAAGAAAAATGGAATTTGAAGTTGCTAAAACTGCAATAGAAAAATCTAAGAGATTGATTTGTGAATTGAAAATCATTCTAAGAAATAAATTTGAAGTGTAAGGGTTTGATAAAAAGTTCATAAAGAATAATCACAAGCCACAATAACCAAAAGTTTCGGCGAAGCAGTTGTATTATTAATTAAGAATAAGTTACGCGCCTGCGTGCATTTTTTAGGAAAATAATTAATGTGGGGAAATTTTACTTTTAGTTATTGTAAATAAAATAGTTTTAATATAATTCATTTGTGAAAAATGTCTTGGAAAATATGAAATTAGAATTTATGAAAATGAAAAAGATTTAAATAATTCTCTTGCTTGATTTTAAAAAGATGGTTGAAACAAAATTAAATATTGAAGAGTTAAAGCATAAATCCCGACGATATAGCATCAAAGAAGGAATTTTTGCAACAGCGAAAAGTGCGTTTGGCGATAGTTTTATTTCTCCGTTTGCGCTTTCAATTAATATGAGCAATTCTCTAATTTTTTTATTGAGTTCAATTTCAGGATTGCTCGGACCTTTGAGTCAGATGTTTAGTTCTCGTTTGATTGAAAAATATTCAAGAAAAAAAATTGTTTTGAAATCTGTTTTTTTAGAAACTTTAATGTGGCTTCCTTTTATTGCTGTTGCAATTTTATTTTATTTTGAGATTATAAAAAGTTTCCTTCCATTAGCATTTTTTTTATCTTTTTCATTATATATAATTTTTGCAAATATTTCCGGACCGGCTTGGTTTTCGTGGATTGGCGATATTGTCGACGAGGAATATCGCGGAAGATGGTTTGCAAAAAGAAATTTAATTCACGGATTTATTGCAGTTGTTCTTGCAATTTCTGCTGCGTTTTTTTTGGATCTCTTTAAAGATAAAAATTTAATGTTGGGATATATTTTTCTTTTTGCTCTTGCGTTTATTTCAAGATTTATTTCTTGGAGAATTTTCAAAAAACAATATGAACCAAAGATAAAATTGGAAAAAGGATATTATTTTTCTTTTTTAGAATTTTTAATTCAAGCACCAAAAACAAATTTTGGAAAGTTTACAATTTTCAGATCATTTCTTGGATTTGCTTGTGCAATTACAGAACCGCTTCTTGCGATTTATTTAATTAGATATTTAAATTTTGAATATAAACCTTATATGATTGTAATTTATGCAGGGACAATTTTTTCTTTGGTAGTCATGAATATTTGGGGAAAATTTGCAGACAGATATGGGAATTATAAAACAATGAAAATTACGAGTTTTTTTATTCCACTAATTCCTCTTCTTTGGATTTTTTCGTCGTCGCCAATTTATATGATTTTTGTTCCATCGGTTGTCAGTGGAATTTCTTGGGCAGGATTTAATCTTGCTTCTGGAAATTTTATTTACGACAATGTTCATCCAGAAAAAAGGGGAATTGTTGTTTCATATTACAATATGCTCGTCGGAATCGGAATTTTTTTAGGCGCAGGACTTGGCGCGATTTTAATTAAATATCTTAATACAAGTTTTATTGAACCTATTTTTTTAATTTTTATTATCGGCACAATTTTGAGAACAATTGTTATGGTCGTTGGAATTTCTCATTTGAAAGAAAAAAGAAAAATAAAAAGATTTAATAAAAATCATTATTTAAAAAATTTAATCTTGAAAGAAACAAAACCTGCTTTGATTGAAGAAGTTCATCAGCTAATGGAAATAAAAAAATATTTGAGAGAGTGATTTTCTCTTTTCGCACAACATTAAAAATTCTTTGTTGCCTGCTTTTTTTCCTTTGATTGGGCTTTCAATTATTTGTAAAATGTCGACGGTGTTTTCAATTTCTTCTTTAATTTTTTCTAAAACTTTTTTTAATTCTTCGTCGTTGGCATCTGCTAAATTTTTTCCTGACTCATAGTGCGGTTTAATTAAAGAAATAATTTTTCCGTCGGACTTTAAATTTTTTATTGCATTTGGTAAAATTAATTTTTGCGGAGTCCAGCCGACG
>Ga0208375_1002566_pt1 | contig 16836 bp, 21 predicted proteins | sample RifOxyD1_FD_184038 | JGI IMG/M metagenome (GOLD analysis project Ga0208375, IMG submission 184038) | Soil microbial communities from Rifle, Colorado - Rifle Oxygen_injection D1 (SPAdes) | ecosystem: Environmental > Terrestrial > Deep subsurface > Rock core/Sediment | place: Rifle, Colorado... | reverse complement strand
AGCCAGAACCACAGACTTAGAACATTCCAATTTCGAGTTGGCCAGCGCCAACCTGGAATTGCGCAAATTGGCGCAAGAGCAGGACGAATTTTTGTCGATCACGGCGCTGTAAGCTTCTACTACATCCCGTACGTCCAAATAGTCCCGAATAGGTTTGAGGTTGCCTACCAGTATTTCGTTTTTGCCGGGGTCTTTTTCAAGCTCGGCTATTTGTGAAGCAAAATCGGGAACTACAAACCCCTTTGCTTGTCCCGGCCCGGTATGGGTAAAGGGTCTGAGAATCAGAATGTTTAGTTTTTCGCTTTGGCTGTAGCTGTAACTCAATCTGTCGCTTGCAACCTTGCTGGCAGAATAAAACTTGGCGGGAAAAAGAGGGGAGTCTTCGGTTATATTTTTAGGATTAGTTGTATTGCCGTAAACCTCGGATGAGCTTATAAAAAAAATTTTAGGATTATACCCCGAATTTTCTCTTGCTTCCAAAATGCTTTCATAGAGGTTGATTGTTCCCAACATGTTTATCTTGAAAACCTGCTCAACATTCCTGGCCCAAGCTAAACTTTTGGCTGCGAGGTGAAAAACTATTTCCGGTTTTTCGTTTTTAATTATTTCCGTTAAAAAACTTTTATCTAATATGTCCCCGGAAAAATAGTCTATTTTTGGATTTGGATTTATTGGAGACAAGTCTGTTCCCAAAACATTATATTTAGCAAGAAGAGAGTCAATCAGGTATTTTCCGACGAAGCCTGCTGCACCGGTAATTAGAACTTTTTGCATTTATAAGGAAGTCTACTTAAATCTAGCCAGGTCTGCATCCACCATCATTCCGACCAAAGTTTTAAAATCGGTTTTGGGTTCCCAACCAAGGACCTTTTTGGCTTTCGAGTAGTCTCCTGTGGATTCCTTGATTTCTGTGGGTCTGAAAAACTTTTTATCCGAAACAACATGGTCCTCCCAATTTAGACCCACATGGTCAAAAGCAATTTTGCAAAGATCCTTAATTGAGTAAGAAGTGTCGGTGGCTATAACAAAATCTTCGGGTTTGTCCTGCTGCATAATTTTCCAGATAGCCTCTACATATTCTTTGGCATAACCCCAATCGCGTTTTGCGGAAAGATCTCCCATATGAACCTTCCCTTCGGCATCCACCAAAGGTTCCCCAAGTTCGTTTAATGGAACATTTTTGACGTTATTTTTAATACAGGCAACAGCGGCTGTAACTTTTCTTGAGACAAAATGAAGTCCGCGCCTGGGGCTTTCGTGGTTAAAAAGAATTGCGGCAGTGGCAAACATTCCGTAAGATTCGCGGTAGCAACGTACCATCAAATGAGCATATGCTTTGGCAATACCGTAGGGATTATTAGGATCAATCGGGGTTGTTTCGTCTGCCTTCATTCTGGCAATATTTCCAAAGATCTCCCGGCTTGAAGCTTGATAAAATTTAGACTTGGGGGAAAGATTCTTAATAGATTCCAGGATTCTGACCAAACCTGTTACCTCACCGGTGTAAAAAGGCTGTGCCCAGCTATCGGCAGGAACACTTTGGGCCGCAAAATTATAAACCTCGTCGGGCTTCACCTTTCTGATAATTCGGCTGATTGATTCATAATCGGTTAGGTCAGCAAGTTCAACATCCATTTTTCCCAAAAGGTGGTTAATATTTTCTTTTTGGTTTGTAGTACTTCTTCTAATAGTTCCGGTAACTTTATAACCTTTCTCAACCAAAAGATCCGCCAAATAGGATCCGTCTTGTGAGGATACCCCAAATATTACGGCTGTTTTTTTGTCTGCCATGTAAAAAAGATTATAACAGATTTTGATAAAGGAAAAGAAGAACTTACTAGGGGCGTATCGGGGTGTTTTAGTTTACATTAACTAAAAATCGAGACTACTCGATAATTATCCGATACGCCCCCCTAAAGCAAGCTCATACAAAAACTAGAAAAATAAAAAAACCCGCGCACTTGCGGATTCAATTAATAGTAAAGTATTGACTTTACTGATAAAGATAAAAAAATCACTCAAGAAATGCCTTATTTGTAGCCTTGAACCTTGTTGGAGGAGGATCGGTATCCTCTCTGATATATCCTTGATCCCGGAGCCTTTTAAGCTCTGGTGAGAGGTGGGCGATACCCTCCTGCATGGCTCTATCTGCCAGTTGTTCCCGGGTCAAACCAGTAGACGACTGTCTAAGCAATCCTAATACAGTTTGCATCTTTTCTCCTTATCGTGAATTTGTGTGTGCCAGCTAAAGTGAGGGTATTTTAGCATTTTTGGGCCGATAGTGCAAAAAATACCTCTTTATTCTGTAGGTACGGTTAAAAGCGGAAGCCAATGTTTGAGTCCTGATCGGGTTACATAATAATGTGGACAATATCCTTCGGTTGTTGGGAATTTACTGGCCATACATATTGGGTCAGTCGGTATAGCCTCCTTACCTTTGTTGCGGTTATCGCACATTAGACAAATTCTGTTGGGGGGTTGGGAATTGCTACCATTATATTGTTCGGATTGTAGCCGGCTTTCCTTCATACACGGAGATTATAAGTTTGTAATTGACCAAAGTCAAAAACTAATCAATGTCTAAAAGTTTAATTATTTGTGAAGTTGAAGCAACTTTTATTTTGGGGATTTCTACCACTTTGGCACCCACCAATCTTGCTTGCCCTCTCTTTTTTTCAAGGTTGGTATCTCCCTTTGTTGTAGCAATTATTGATGGCGATATATTTTTAACCAGATCCAGGTAATCCCCATCGGTCATCTTGTTTTTTAAAACAATTATGCTATCAACAAAAGTAAGCGCTTCAAGTATTTCTCGTCTTTGATCTAGGTTATGAATTGGACGGTTTTTTCCTTTTAGTCTTTTAATGTTTTCATCCGATTCCAAGGCTACGATAAGACAACTTCCGAGTAACTTAGCCTTTTTTAGAAAGTAAACGTGGCCGTAATGGAGGATATCAAAACAGCCCCCGACAAGAACTACACCGGTTTTTTTTGTAGCCACTACTCACATTGTATCAAAGCATCAAAACTTCTTATACGGATAAGATCGGAATTGTATTTTTTTGAACCAACATTCAACAAAAGATCGTTAAACCTTATAGACAAAACACTTAGCTGTTTTGAAGAAAATCTAAGACCAAATTTTGTCTAATCTTATATTCCTCCGGGTTAAGTTTTTTTAAATCGGAACCTAAAAGGTCGGAATAGAAAAGTAAAAGAAGCTCGTAATAAATGTCTCCGAAAATTTCTTTATAAATATTAAGATAAAATTCCTTTTTGCCTTTATCCATAACTTGGTTAATTATATCTACAATATATCCATGGAAAAAAACTATTTTTTTTACAAACTCCTCATCTTTCTTGTTAAGACCAAAACGGGAAGAAAATTTTTTAATCATTGTGCTTCCGATAAATTCATGACCGGGACAGCGGACAACGCCAGTTTTATCTCTGATTGCGGTTATTGGTTTGGCAATATCATGAAGCAATGTAGAAACAACCAACAACTCCTTTCTTGTATGATTGCCAACACGTTTTTTTAATTGCTTTTGTAATAATTTTTTATTTTCCGGAGTGAATATTTTTAAATCAAGAAGGAGTTCAAGTTGTTTTAAAACCGCCATGGTGTGTACAAAAACATCTTGTTTTTCGTGCCAACCATTGTCTTCAACAACCTTTTTGAGAGCATACACTTCCGGTAAATCCTTTTTAAATTGGCCGGCTTTTATATTTTTGGAAGTAAGCGATGAAATTTTAATCTTCATAACCGGATTATATCTCATTTTAATCTTGTTTTGCAGCCCTGGATGGAAGCCTTTCGAACTTTTTACGCACAAATTTATTTTGACTCTCTCTATTAAGTGTTTATAATACTGCCAGTATTGAAAATGGCAGAAAGATTCAAGTACTCGGATGTTTGGAAAAGATTTTACCAACTGGCTACTGATCGTGTTGGTGGTGACCCTGAAGGAACACTCTGGCAAGAAGTTTATGAAATCCAGACGACTCTTACGGAAATTGAGTTATCGAATCTTGGTGTAAATTGTGAAACCCCTATAGATAAAATTCCATTTATAAACAAGATACAAAATCCAGGCCCCATAGATCCCGAGAAAGAGTTGGGTATAGTTGAGATTGTGGGAATGCCTGGTGCGGGTAAGGACACGATGATTAACATATTTCGCGAGCACAATTTCCCAAATGTAGAATGTGCGCCAGAAGAAGGGTATTGGTGGGATAAACAAATTGCACCTTTTGTTGAACTGAGAAAAAGGAACTTGAGAGCTTATGCAGGAACCGATATGGAAATCGATGAAATTTTGGATAGATTTAAGGATCGAGATAAAAATGTGGGCGTAGGGATTTTAAATAGATCTATTCAAGATAATTTTTTGGCCTTTGGGTATTCATTTTTCTTAAGTGGCTATATAAGCCTAGGAGATCTCCTTCTTAGCCAAAAATTTTTTCATTTTTACCAACACGTTCCGAGGGATGTTGGTGATGGTAAAACTATGTCACTTGACGACCTAACCGTAGCAACAGTTGTATGCATGATCGATCCTGAAACAACATTAAATAGAATTTCCGCAACCAGGCAAGGAAGAATTTTAAATAAGGATTTCCTAAGTCTCCTATATTCCCAATATCTGAGAATGATTGCTAGGTTAACAGAAATGCAGTGGAAAAATTTAGTTGTCCTCGATATGAGAGGGACTAAAAAACAGAATGAAATATTATTCGAGTCCGTAATGCATGAGATTATTAAACTAAAAAAATAGAACCAATTAAAAGTCCGAACTTCTTTTCAACCATTAGTTATTTTGAAGCTAATTTTATTCAGTAGGTTTTTGTATCCAGGGTCAAGCATTATTGCTACCAGAAAGAACAGTAAGAGTAAACTTGTGATTATTACAATATACATTTCTAGATTTGAGAAGGTTTTTCGTTTCCATAAGACGGGAATTGAAATAAGTAAAAACACTTCAGCTAAAAATGATAAAACACCAAAACCATAGAGATATAGGTTTTGTGCAGTTGGGGACAGTTTTGATATATCCTCTTTTACGTTACCAAAGATGTCTAAAGGTATGCTTATTTTTAGAATATCTTGGGTAATATCTTTTAGGAAATGAATTAAAACGAACAAGAAGAATATAGGTAGAAACAATCTCCAAACCTTAAACATCTTATTCATACACTGATTTTATCAGAGTTGTGGTTTGTTCAGTGAATCTGTTTTGATATAGAAAACACTCTTGCTTAGAATTTTAAATTTGCGATAATGAAAATATGTCAGATACGATGATACTACAATCAATTCTCGATGGGCAATCTACAATAAGGAAAGATATAAAAGAAGTGAAAGAAGAATTGAAAAAAACGGAAACTAGGTTGACAAAAAGAATAGACACCCTGGGTTTGCAGACCGCCAATCTTGAAGACGATTCCCCAACAGTTGATGAGTTTGATAAGTTAGAAAAAAGAGTCTCAAATTAGAACTGGTTACTAAAAATTAGCTTCAAAGTTCAATTCTTTTCAGGACTTGGAACAGTTTGATATAGTTATGTGAGGCTAAATTATTTGCAAGGGCTGGTAAATTATGTAAGGAAATTCTTTCAAACTTAATTTCCTGATTTGGGCTATGGCTTTTTCAATAGAACATACTTTTAGTTTAGGTTCTATTTCCTGCCAAATACTGTTATTTTCAATGACTAGAGGATTTATTTTTTGTTGTAAAAACACTGGAACACCACTAGCAATTGCAAATCCTATTTCAAGACTGACTACATTTCCAATATAACCTTGTGGATTTATAACATAAAGAAAATCGGATTTCTTAACACTTGAAAGAAAATCATCTTCAATTTCTTTTATTTTCATCCCTGTTTCGGAAGGTAAGGGTCTGAATTTATCTTCTAATGGATTAAATATTTTCTGTGATGGTTTATATAACCATCCTTTACCGGGTGATAAAACTGTAACACCAAAGTCGTTTAATTCATCTATGGCTAAATCAATCTCTGGTTTAAATTTATCAAAACTTCCGGAGACACAAGCTTTTAAATCGTTTTCTTTCATGCGCGAATTATATCATTTAAAGCTATTTTGCAGCCTTGGACAGAAAGTATCGAACTTTTTACACTCAAAATCACAGCATTCAAGCTCAAACTCCCTGGATTTAAAACGAAGCTGGTTTAATGTGAAGATGTTCTTCAATTACCTCTACTCTATGTAGTAATTTCAAATAATCTCTGTCAAGAAAATTGATTATATAGTCTAATTTTTTATCAATTTTGTTAATCTTCTTGTCTAATTTATCAATTTTAAAATCTAATCTTTTTTCTGAGGTGTTTACAATTTTTGAAATTTGGCTTAAATCAGTTTTTGTTAACATGGTTATAGTATAAATCAGAGAATTTTGATTTCAATAAGTCAAAACACATCAGAGGGGCAGTAAACCATATAGAGAACTTCTTTTGCTACAACTTTTGCGATGTATTAGAATTAGTTAAATGAAAAGGGTATTTATCGTTCACGGGTGGGAAGGCTATCCTGAAGAGGGTTGGTTTCCTTGGCTTAAGGGAGAACTTGAAAAACAAAATTACAATGTTTCTGTACCCTCAATGCCCAATCCTTCCAGTCCAGCGATTTTGCCTTGGGTTGAACACTTAGATAAAACAATAGGAAAACCTGATGAAAATACTTATTTAATAGGGCACTCAATTGGATGTCAAACAATTCTGCATTATTTAGATACAATTTCCGGTAGTGCCAATGTCGGAGGAGTCATTTTCGTAGCGGGCTTTGTTAAACTCCAAAACCTAAAAACTGATGAAGAAAAGAAATTAGCAAAAAAGTGGCTGGATTCACCCATTAATTGGGGAAAAATCAAGTTTCTGTCAAAGAGATTTGTTGCGATATTTTCAGATAATGACTCCTGGGTGCCATTATCAAATTCCAATTTTTTTAAAGAAAAACTTGATGCGAAGATTGTAATTGAAAGCAAGAAGGGTCATTTTAGCGGGAGTGATGGGATTAAGAAATTACCCGTTATTTTAGAGGAACTTCTAAAAATTTCTAAATAGGTTGCAGGCCTTAGTTGCCCAGCTACGAACAATTTGGTACAAAATAAGCTCATTTGATGTAGGAAAAGTCCAAGAGTTTCTTAATCCTCAAGCTGCAATTATTTCTGCTTAAGGGTTATCGAGATTTTAAGGTGTTATCCCTTATCTTCCTGGCCCGTAGAAAATGATGCGGACATTTTATTTGAATTGGCTTGGTGTTCCAAAACAGCGTAGGTTGCCATTGCAATTTCAAACAGGGCCTGATGTAGCTCTGAGGGATATTTCCCAACTTGATTCTCAATAAGCTTTGCCAAACTGGGCTGTTCTTCAATTACTCTGGCTTTTACATTTTCTAAATGTTGTCCCCAATTTTCCGTACCTTTTGTGTGGCTATCGAAAATTGTCTTGACAGTCTCTTCTGTGACCTTCGGCATTCCCTTGCTTGTAGTTAAAATTTCTCCTTCTGACATTAAGCTTCACCTCCTTGGTTACGATTCCTTAGTTGTGGCTTGGGTGATGGCAGTTCCTCACGCTTACTCTTTGCTTTTCTAATCATTTCTCTAATCTTAGCGGCATACGCCATTGCCTCCTTATATTCTCCGCTGGTCATCCCTTTGGCTCTTTGGGCTGCAACAATTTCGTTAGAATTCCAAGTGGGAATATCGTCCCTTCCCAAAACTAAACCCAATTGTTCTGGGTTGAGTTTTTGAGTTTTACCCGCCTCGTTAGCGACTAGATGGTGGTCGTGACTAACCCCAGCATTTACAAGTGTTGGGGTTAATTGAACACCTCTTTTTCCCGCTTCTTCAAAGGCAGATTGTGCACCATACCAAATACCCCAACTCTTGGGTATTTTGCCGCTAAAAGCCTGTTTCCAAGCTAAATCCCATCTCTTAGAGGTTACTAAATCAGCAAGAACGCCTTGAGCACGACTAACCCACGCCGGATGGCGAAGCCAATCTTTCAGACCTTGGTAGTCTTTTTCTGCTGTGCTAACCTCTCTGTCAAAGTCGAAAACGTAAACCCCACCTTTGAAAAGGTCTTTTTCAAAATCTGATGAAGTAGCAGTAGTGATATCTTTTGGGGTACTGGAACCGAAAATTTTGCTTAGAGAATTTCCGCCTTTCTCTGTGTCACCAACGTCTGTCATTTAGACACAGTATAGACTAAAAATTGACTATTTGAAATTCGAGGCTAGATGCAGGGACTAGTGAACTATGTCAGGAACTTCTTTTTCCAAAACTTGAATAACTTACCAAACAGTAAAATTGCGGTGGATGTTGCGATATAGACAAAAAGTGAAAAACCAAGCATCAGTAGAAAGGGGTACCAGTCCTTAAGCCAAGCATATGACCCTACAAGTATAAGAGGAGAATATCTGGCAATTACAAAACCCCCTTCTTCCAACTGAACCTTCTCTCTAAGTATAGGAAGGGCAAGGACAATTAAAGTAAGAAGAGTATTTGTCCATCGCAGTTTAAGGAAATTACCCGCCTTCTTCTGGGTCATAGTTTAGTATAGCACGCAACGACCGTCTGAGGCTATTTTGCAGGGGTGGAGAGAATCGAACTCCCGTTAGCGGTTTTGGAGACCGCTGTCCTACCACTGAACGACACCCCTAAAAAACATCCGGAAAACTAATTATACCTTAGTTACAACCAATTTGAGAAATTTAGAGAAATTTGATATAATCCACTATAGGTCGCAAGCATTGCACTTTACTTTATAGCTAAGGAGAAATATATGTCTGTCAATCTCACACCAGGAATTGCAGTATCATTAGGGGCTAGGCGTGATGACCCCAATCTTAGGTTGATTCACGAGAATGTAACTGACCATCTCGGAAATCTGTATCAGTACAGATTGATGGAGGACGGAAGCATCCGCCGCCTTTTAATTAGATTAGCCGTCCCTCGGTCTAGCATTAGTTCTTTATCTCCCAGTAAAGGGGAGGGCTTCTACGGAAGCGGAAGAGGATCAAGACGGTTAGGTTAACTTAATTTATAAGTTAAAAAACAAAAAAACACCTTGCGACCTGGGAGGGAGTGGATTCTTTTTTTTGAGCATAAATTTTCTGCAAACTGCGCAGATGCTTAAAAAATAATGATGAAACTCTCTCCCGAAACACCTTTTAACTATTTTAATTTTGAAGATTCCTTGTGAAGCTGCATTTTTCTACAAGCCTTGCAGTATTTTTTAATTTGAAGCTTTCCTTTTCCTTTTGTATCCATATTAACCTTGTTCCTTTCAGTAATGTAATTCTGGTTTTTACAGACGGAACAAATTAAAGCGACATATTCTCGAGCTCCCTTTTTTGCCATGATGGTATTGTAACCCAAAAAAAAATAATCGACAATGAGTAGTTAACAATCTATAATAGATATTGCTATGGATATAAATAGAAATGAACTTAGTAAACTATATAAATCCGGAAAGTCGATGCCGGAGATTTCCGAAATATATAAATGTTCTATGCACAAGATTGCATACTGGATGGAAAAATACGGAATTCCCAGACGTTCACGAAGCGAAGCAAATTATCTGAAAAATAACCCGAATGGAGACCCATTTAGAATAAAAACTAAACTAAATTCTGAAGGTCAATTTCTAAAAGGTCTAGGTTTGGGGATTTATTGGGGAGAGGGGGCAAAGACAAGCAAATATTCCTTAAGGGTGGCAAACACAGATGTAGATTTAATAAGAACCTTTAGGAGTTTCCTTTTGAATATTTGTGGATTAAGAAAAGATAAAATTTCATATAGTATTATCTGTTCTAACGATGTTGATCCGAATTTGTCTAGAAATTATTGGTCAAAAGAACTTGGGATTTTACCGCATAAATTTGGTAAAATTACGATAATTCCAAAGCAAGGAAAAGGAACGTCCAAGAAAAAATCAATGTACGGAGTTTGCATAATTCAGGCAAGCAATATCAAACTTCGAGATTGGATGATGAATGAGTTGGAGGGTTTAAAAAAAGCCTTGTTAGTTCAACGGTAGAACGGGGTCTTGGTAAGACTCAGACGAGAGTTCGACTCTCTCACTAGGCTCAAGTAATAAAGCAAGCGTCACCAAAGGAATAAAAACGATACTTGTTTACTTTTGCCTCCATGTAAGCCTTTCCCATTAAAGAATTATTAAAGTTTTTAAACCCTTTCTTTGTGTTTGGGTAAGAAACGAAGGCTGACACAAGGCAGAGCAATGTGGACTTGGGCAAGTGGAAGTTGGTAATAAGGGCGTCAACAAACTTGAATTTATAAAGAGGGTAGACAAACAGGTTCGTGTTCCCTCTTAATGACCCACTTCTTAATCTGTTTTGTTTGTTTGCCAAAGTTTCCAAAACCCGAGTTGTCGTTGTTCCCACTACAACAATTCTTTTACCTACTTTTTTGGCCCTATTAAGTCTCTCGATTGCTTTTGGTTCTGCCTCAAAATATTCGTAATGCATTGGGTGACTTTCAATGTTTTGGGTTTTAACTGGAGCAAAAGTGCCAAGGCCAACATGCAGTGTAACATACTCGATTTGAATGCCCTTAGTCTTTAATTTCGAAAGTAGGCTTTTTGTAAAATGAAATCCCGCCGTGGGGGCCGCAACGGATCCCAAAGACCTAGCGTAAATTGTCTGATACTCGCGCCTCAGATCCTTCTCCGTTTTACCTGAATGAATGTATGGGGGAAGGGGAGTTATGCCAATTTTCTGAAGCCTCTTTATCAACAAATCTTTTGGTATATCAAACTTGGCAACGGATGTTTCACCTTTCCGTTTAACTATTTGTAATAAACAGCCCTTAAAAGAAACTTCCTGTCCAGCTTTCAAACCCGGTTTGGTTAAGACTTCCCAAGTAAGTTTATCAATGTTTTTATGAAGCAAGACTTCAACTTTTCCCCCTGTTGTCTTTTTGCCGAATAGTCTGGCAGGAAAAACCCTGGTTTTGTTTAATACCAAAACGTCATTTGGGCCCAATAGTTTTTCAAGTTCAGAAAAACGGTAATGACTGATTTTATCGGTAAATCTATCTATAACCATTAGTCTTGAAGAATCTCTGGGTTTGGCGGGGGAGTTGGCGATTAAATTTTTAGGTAGTTGATAATTAAAAAGAGAAGTCTTCATTTTCAATGGAATTATACGCTCGGGATAGGATATAATATAGCCCATTGGCCGGGGTAGCTCAATGGTGGAGCAACGCTTTTGTAAAGCGAAGGTTGAAGGTTCGAATCCTTTCCTCGGCTCAGGATGCTGAGGTGGCGGAGTGGTCAAACGCATCAGACTGTAAATCTGACGTCCGAAAGGGCTACATAGGTTCGAATCCTGTCCTCAGCACACTTTTGTTTCTAGATTTCCCCATTTTTCCAAAAAAAAAGACCCCGTCTTAAAAGGTCCGGTAGCATTCCTGGAAAATCCAGGTGGGTGAGCTGCCGCCCTCGGCACGAAGGCCTTGGTTGGACTCCGCCCTCCCAAGCAAAAATTTACTTGATCAGGAAATTTAAACCGATCCCTAAATAACGGGGTCAATATTATTCTACCATGAAAGTCAAACTGTGAAAAGTTGTTATATCTTTGCGTATCCGGGGATAAGAATCCGAAGTAGAAAATCTATAACGGGGTTTATGATGGGAAAAATTAAGGACGAATTTCCAAAAAGCGGAAAAACCATGAGAAAAAGGAGAATGTATCCATAACGCGACATAAAAGCACTGAATTTTCGGGCACTTTTTTCAGGAAGAATACCAACTAGTATCTTTTCCCCGTCCAGGGGATAAATAGGAAGCAAATTAAAAATTGCCAAGACAATATTTATACCAATCAAGTTATAAAAAAGACCGAAAAATGGGGCTGAAGGGAATATTTTGAGTAATATTCTTAGGGAAAAAGAAAGTGCAATTGCAAAGACAATGTTGGCGGCTGGCCCGGCCAAAGAAATTATTGCGGAATCTTTTTTTGGATTTTTAAGGTTATATGGGTCAACCGGAACGGGTTTTGCCCAACCGAAAAGAAAGGGTGAGTTAAATAAAAAAAGCAAAAGGGGAACAATTATTGTTCCATAAATGTCGATATGCGGAATCGGATTTAGGGTTAGTCTTCCCAAAAGTCGTGCCGTTGGGTCTCCGAGTTTGTCTGCCAGAAATCCGTGAGCAACTTCATGAACAATAACTGCAAAAGCAAAACCTATTATGCCGAGAACAAAAAAAGAAATATCCATTGCGGTCAAGTGTACTAGATAGTATAATCTACAACAGCAAAAAATTATATGGCTTTAATATGTGACAACTGTGGAAAGGCAATGGTTTACGGCCGTCAAAGCACACACGGCAGGGGGGTTGCTGGAAAAAGGTGGAAAAAAAGAGCTCAAAAAACACTGAAAATTTTTAAACCCAATTTGCAAAAAATTGCTGTTGTTGTTAATGGAAAAAAGACCCAAATGAAGCTTTGTACTGGTTGTATCTCAAGGTTCAAGAAAGAAGGTAAAATTAAAAAAGCTCAGCCCTCTTTAGCAAAAACCGCATCCTTATAGCCTTCCGTAAACTGTTTCCAGGTAACCTTATCTTTGCCTTCAAGTTGAACCTCATCCAAAATTAAATTTAATCCCTCAATATGCGCCTTGTGTATTTTAAGGCGCTTTGTTTTTTTTTCGGTATCAGAAAGACGAACAAAGGTCCAAGCGCCCGGCCAGGGCTTGAATGCTCTGACAGATCTTTCAACCTCTTCTGGGGTTTTTTTGTTTAAGTCAACAAAACCGTCATCCCTTGTAACTATTTTTGTGTAGGTAGCCTGGATATCGTCTTGTTTTTTTGGTTTAATTTTACCTTTAAGATATGGCTCAATAAGCTCAATCAATACGTCGGCCGAGCGTGCGAAGAGTCTGTCTCTTAAGGATTCTCCCGTATCGCTCGGCAGGACCTCTTCTTTAAATTGGCTCACTATTGGGCCATGGTCTACTTTTTCATCCATCTTAAAAATACTGACTCCGGTTATCGTTTCTCCTGCCGCAATTGTTGCAGGTATGGGGGATGCTCCCCGGAATTTCGGCAAAAGGGAAGGGTGAATTACCAAAATCCCGTGTGTAAAAAGATTAATTACTTCCTTTTTAATAATTTGTCCATAGGAAGCAAGAATTCCTACATCTGCCTTAACAGAATCAATGGCCAATTCTTGGGCGGAATAATGAATTGGGACACTGTGTTCATGGGCCCACTTGTCCACCGGCGAATAGCTTGGAATTTGTTTTCTTCCCATCGGTCTTGGGGGCTGGGTTACAACAGCCACAATAGGGGAAACTCCAGGACCGGTAACAAATTTTTTGTGAAGTGATCTGAGGATTGGCAAAACATAATCCGGAGTTCCAAAAAAAACAATTTTCATAGTTAAATTAATTCAATTTCCTCCCATTCGTCTCCGTTCACTTTATACAATGGTTTTTTCTCTTCCAACAGGTGGTCTACAAAAAGAATTCCGTTAAGGTGATCAATCTCATGCAGAACGATTTGAGCGTTAAATCCCTCAAATGTTTCGGTAATTTTCTTACCTTTTTGATCGAGGTATTTAACAGTAATTTTTGGGGAACGCCTTAATGGGCCGTAGTAGTAGGGAAGTGAGAGGCAACCTTCCAGTATTTCTTTTTTGTTTTTGTCTTTGGGCTCCGAAAGAGTCTTTTTTTCAATTTTGATTATCTCAGGATTAATTACCACTCTTTGAAAATCTTTATATTTTGCTAGAAAAACTCTTAAGCTTTTTCCGATTTGGGGGGCGGCAAGACCTACCCCTTCGGGCTCTTTTTGACTGTTTAAAGTGTCTTTCAAATCCTGAATAAGTTTGAGAACCTTTTTATCCAGCTTGGCAACAGGTTTTGATTTTTGCCGCAAGACAGGGTCTTTAGACTGCAAAATTTTTTGGATCATGCCTAAATTGTATCAAAAAATTGACCTATTTGATACCTTCCAGGGTCTGAGTGCTTAGGGAGTCGGAAGGATCGATGTTTGCAAGGATGTATTCTAGCTGAGTTCTTGCTTTTTCTTTTTCGCCGTTCTCAATCAAAAGAAAGGCATAGGCAAGACGGGCATCTTTATAATTGGGTTTAAGGTCGATTGTTTTAGCCAATGTAGCCATTGCCAAATCTGTTTGATCCGTCCGAGCCTGAGCCAAACTTAAATTGTAAAGAAGTTTTGCATCCGTGGGCGCTTGCTTTATAGCCGCCCCCAAAGCCTCTCTGGCATAAATCAAATAATCCGGATTTATGGTAGAAAGCATGACAAAAATTCCGAACTGAACTCTTTTTAAATTGACGTTTGCGGGCGAAAGACTAACGGCTTTATTTATATCTCCAACAGCCAAATTTGCAAACTGAGCCGATCGGGAAGAATCTTTTTGCTGATTAAAAGCAACTGCCAAACGGGCATATGTGGAGGAAAGCTCACTAAAATATAAAGCCTGTTTGGGTTGTGAATCTATGGCTTTTGATAAATATCCGCTTGCAACTGCAGGTTCGTTGATAAGGTTATATCCTTTTCCTGAGGCATATAAGGAGTCGGCATACCAGTAGCGCGAAACCATATACAGAAGATATAAAGTTGCAAAAAGTGTAAAGGCAAGAATTGTTTTTTGCGTGTTATCCAATTGTTTTTCCCTGCCTTCGGAGTTTTCAACTTCCTGAGAAGTCAGAACAAATGCAATAGCGGGGAATAAAAAGAATTCGAGTTGAACAGGTACTACGGAAAAACCGAAAAAATTGGTGACTAAAATCGACACATAACCTGCAATTAATGCGGTAATTAGGGTTTTGTGAACTGAAATTTGGTCGGAATTTAAATGGTTGGATTTGGAAGTTTGAATAAGTGAAAAAACAATTAAAGTCAGATATGACAAAAGCCCCACAAGACCTGAGTTGGCAAGAAAATTTAGGTATTCATTGTGTGCCTTATTGTAAATAAAGTCCCATTCACTGGTCAGATTGTGTTCGGCGGGGCGGTATTGATAGTACGAATAGGCAAAAGTTTCGACTCCCGAACCGAATACCGGGTAATGAAGCCACACACCAAAAGCTCCTTTCCAAACAATTTTTCTTATGGCGCCCGATTCTGTCCCTCCTGTTTCCAAAGCGGTTGCCCCGGTTTGGTTTTCTGAAGTTTGTCTGCTTTCTTTTTTGACCATTAAATCCCTAATGCTTGGTGTCCACTGGGTTCCCGATATCAGACAAACAAGAAAAAGGGGAGTGGTAATAACGGCAAAAGGGACAAGATGCTTTTTGATTTCTTTTCGCTTTGGCCAAAGATAAATTATCCAAAATGTCAGAAAAACGACCCCAAACCCCACAAAGCCGGATCTGGACTTGGAAAAAATTAATGTCCAGAAAAAAAGAATCGAAAGAAAAAAGTAATACCAATATTTTTTTGACTTAAAAGAAACCTTAAAATCAAGTAAAAAAGCCCATGTTATCGGCATTAAAGCCACCAACCAGGCCGCCAGCCAATTGGGCTGCCCCAGAGTTGAGAATACTCTTGATTGGACATCCTGCTCCCAAAGGTTTTTGTCGATACCAAAGTGTTCAAGAACACCATAGACAGAGACAATGCCTGCAGAAATAAGAGTGGCGTTGACAAGTTTTAAAGCCTTTTTGGAATCAATATTGCTAACAAAGGCCCAATAAAAAAGAGCATAGCAGACGGAAGAAATAAAACCCCCATTAAAGCGGGAATAATAACCCAGCCAAGAAGTTAAAGGATCGATTGAAAGAAGAGTTGAAATAAGCTGGGTTGCCAAAAATATAAAGATGGGAAGGTCTAATATTGTGCGACGGAAAATGAACTTTTTCTCGTAGACCATCCGAGTGATCCATACGAAGGAAATTAGAATGGTAAAAATATAAACCAAAACCATTTTGTTAAATTCAAAGACCTCAGAGTTATAAGGCCATAGGATTAGCGGAACCAAAAAAAGAAGAATACCGAAAAGCCAAAAAATAATTTTCTTTAGGATCTTCATACCTATCGATTGTAACACAACGCTTCCGGTAAAAACCCTTTGCAACTTTGCTCCAAATAGGTATACTGCGTTGCACATACAAAAGTTTAAACAAAAACGATTTGTATTTAAGTAAAACAAATTATGAAATTAATTAATCCTATTGACAGATTTCTTGGTTTATTTTCTCATGATGTGGGAATTGATTTGGGAACCGCCAATACACTGGTTTATGTCAGAGGAAAAGGAATTGTAATTAGAGAACCTTCGGCTGTTGCTAAACACAAAAAATCTAAGGAAATTTTGGCAATAGGAGCCTCGGCCAAAAAAATGACCGGCAGAGCCCCAGCCACAATAGAAGTAATTCGCCCCTTGAGGGATGGTGTCATAGCCGATTTTGACGCTACTGCCGCAATGCTGAAGCATTATATAAAAAAAGTTCACGAATCGGGAAGTTCTCTGCCAAAAATTCCCAGACCCAGGGTTGTTATCGGAATTCCTTCGGGAGTTACCGAGGTAGAAAGAAGAGCGGTTGCCGACGCTGCCCTTGATGCCGGTGCACGGGAGGCAAACTTAATTGAAGAACCCATGGCGGCGGCAATCGGAGCAGGACTTCCCGTAGAAGGACCTGAAGGAAATTTTATAGTTGATATAGGTGGCGGAACAAGTGAAATTGCCGTTATTTCTTTGGGCGGGATTGTGCTCGGAAGAAGTGTTCGTGTTGCGGGGGATGAAATGGATGAAGCAATAATTAATTATGTCAGATTAAAGTACTCGCTTCTTTTGGGTCAACCGACGGCCGAATCGGTTAAAATG
>Ga0208375_1002563_pt1 | contig 16856 bp, 20 predicted proteins | sample RifOxyD1_FD_184038 | JGI IMG/M metagenome (GOLD analysis project Ga0208375, IMG submission 184038) | Soil microbial communities from Rifle, Colorado - Rifle Oxygen_injection D1 (SPAdes) | ecosystem: Environmental > Terrestrial > Deep subsurface > Rock core/Sediment | place: Rifle, Colorado... | reverse complement strand
GATGTTTGCTGTTTGTTCATTTGCTGTAGGAAAATATCTGTTTATTAATTCCCTAATTTCCGATTGAAATTTTTCTCTTATGTCACTTGAATCATCTGCATTCTCTAAATCTTTCGTGTCAATTCTGGATATGAATTCTTGCCTAATTTTTTCGAGTACTATTTTGGTAGTATCAGATATGTTTGTAAGGCTTATATTATACCTCGGGGTCGCGTCATTTTCATTCATGACAATATTCACATCTACAACAATATCATTTATTTTTATTTTATATCTATCCAAACTCAAATCTGGCTTTGTACGATTCCGCATGTTTTGCGTACTTTGCGCATTATACTGGTTAAATATCTGTTCAGGCATAGTGCATCGCCTCCTCACACTGTTTTAATCTTATTATCGATGCTTTATGTGCTGGTTTCATCTCAAGCACTTTCATGAATAATTTTGATGCTCCTTCATAATTTTTTAGATTAAGTTCTTTTAATGCTTCAGAGTATAATCCCTCAAAAGAATTTAATGACATATTTGATGAATTATTTGACGAATCACTTGACACTGTATTTGGTGAACTATACGATGAAATACTTGGCGAAGCATTTGATGAAGTACTTGACTGAGCATTTGATGAAGTTTTCGATGATATTTGTATACTTGAGAATATCACGTTTTCAACAGGTTTCTCAACAACGGGCTTTTGAAATGGACTATCAAATAAATTGTCGTTCTCCTTCTCTACAAATACAGAGTCATTTTTGATTGGAATGATGCTTGGTGTTTTTTTATTTTCTGTCTTAACCTTCATTATTTCAAAATCATCATTAGCAACCGGATTTTTTTCTATGATAGTTGTTTCAGTAGTTGTTTCAGAAATAATTTTCTCAGGAATTTTGTCAGTAGATTTTTCTTGAATTTTTTCAGGCGCATTCATTATTATTCTTTCTTGTTTTTTCGTTGCAACTTTTTTTGGTATCTTGAATAATTTCATTCTTCTTTTAGGTTCTTCTTTTGCAGTGTGTGGTGTTTGCAGTGTGTGTGATGTTTGTGGTGTTCGCAGTATTTGTTTATCATGTTGTTTATCAAGTTGCACACTGTTTTGTTCGCGAATATTAATTAATGGTGAAGGATTCACTTCTTGAGATGAAGCAGGTTTATGTTCTTCAAATACTGTAATATATTCAACATTTTTCTTTTCTAGTTCTTTTGGAACCGAGAATGTGCGTTTGTCTCTATCTTTTCTATCAATTGTTGGCGCATCTCTAGAATCTTTAGGCGAACTAGGAGCAACTATTTGTATTTTTGGCGTATTTATTAATAATGTGCTTTTCAAATCTTTCATATCTCTTCCGAAACCAGTCAATTTTACATCGATATTATCCAGCTTCTTATCCATCTTTGTTGTTGTTAAATGTATCTTAGTCGATAACGCACCCTGGAATCCTTGCCCAAGAGTGTCATTGAATGACCTAATCGATTCAGAATTCCCTTTCAATTGCAAGTATGAATTTATCTTAGAATAAATCTGTTCTAACATTGAATATATCTTTTTTTCTTCTAAACTTCCTTTTGGAAGCGAATCATAATGTATTTTCAATTCATCAAATAATTTTTGCGCTATTGATATTTCATCTTTTTCTAATGCATTAGCAACTTCTTTTATATAGTCTTTCGTCAAGTATAAACCGTAATCTTCCTCTCTGTCTACACCTGCTGCAGCTTTTTTCTCTTTTCGCTCCTCAAGAAAATGTATTATGTCTTTCTCAAGGAATTCATCTAATTCCATTACTCACCCCTAAATTGATAAAATATTTTTTTGATATTCTAACCATACTTTTTCTATATTAATTATTTTTCTTGTCTGTGCTTCATAAAAAAAGTATTTCTTTTTTATTTCTAATTCTTGCAATAAATGATTTCTCCACAAATCTGCCACTCTAGCATCTGGTATACTGTTCTTTTTTGCTTTATCCCAGAATTGTGTCTTGAAAAATTTTATATCGATTGCGCCAGTGTCAGCATATTCTTTTCTTTCACTCTCAAGAGGCTTATTTAGATAGATATATGGTGTTGTGAATTTATATTCTATCCCAAGTATCCTTTCTTCGACTAAGAAATCAACCCATGCTTGTACGACGTCTACTGATACTTTTAATTGTTTTGCAGCATCAACTAATGGTACTTTATTGTTACCTTTAAGTAAATCAAGTAATTCATCCACCCCTGTCTTTATAACTTCATCTGACATGATTTCCACTAAGCCCTATGACACTAAGCCCAAATCCCTTATAAAAAGTTTGTTGAGTATTATATAGTGATACCATCTCTTAACCATCTCTGTGTCATCTCTTCGTGTTTTTATCGCGTTTTATCGCTGACTACGTTTATCCTTAATAACTTCGTTTATTTCTAATATTAACTAGGCCTGCATTGGAGTGCGGTATAATTGTCACTTATTCCGTATCTTCCTGCAGTATATGCATCTAATTTAAATCCCGTATCAATGTTATTATATAACAGTATACTGTCTGTAGGGTTTTGAACGCAATTATGTCCTGTTAAATAATAATAATGATCAAGAAATGATACATTCCTGTAATCATTAATCTTCATGAATGATTCTATGCCGCAACACGCTGATGGAGAATTGCTATTCCAGTATCTTGAGAGAAAGGATGTGCCATTGACCGCATATGTGAATTTTTGTTCACGATAAAATTCAGTTGTTCTATTTAAATCCCAACACGTTTCATTGAATTCACATATAGAACTTCGACGTATTGGTTTATTAGTAACTCCGGCAGTGTTCATTCCTATTAATGGATCATTTAACCCTATTATTGATACTACTCGAGTAATAGTCTCTCTCTTGTCCCAAATAATATTAAAGCTTGTATCACTTACAGAATAACTAACATCTACTGTGACATCAACATCATAAGGATAACTTTGAGTGACTTCTACCTTATTTATTGTAAATGCAGAGTTAAGATTCATATTTTCTTTTGCAAGAGCTATCAGCGTTTTATTTAGTGTTTTTAAATCATTTCCGCTCATTCCTGGGCAAGATATTGACGGACCAGCGCAATTAATTGCGCCACATGTTATGCAATTTTCTAATTCCGTTTTGAATGCTAATTCTGTAGAAAAGAAACCTAATACAGGAGAGCGACGTACATAAATCGAATTAAGTGCTGAGTATGTCGCTATCTCTAAAGAATCGCCGTATATAACTGGAATGCTTTTTACATAACTATCCATTGCATTTACTCTAGTATTTACTGGTTGACTAGTGTAGAATGATGGGAGAATATTTTCATTGCTAAATATTGCAAAAAATAATAATGATATAAATACTGCAGTTATCGTCATAAGTATTGCTTTTTTACCTCTTATTTTCATAATTCCGGAATTTTTTATTTTATCAATCATATTTTATCCATCTTATTTTATCCATAATGTAAACTCCACTATATGCGGCGCAAATACTGCCGTTTGATTAATTCTCACATAAGCTATTCTTTTAGTGACTACTCTAAAATCAGTTAAGTTAATTGTCTCTAAAGAACGATTGTAGACGCTATAATTTAGTGTAACATCATGTATCACATAATTATAACCATATTTCGAAGATACTATCGGTTCGGAGACGTTCTTTAATAAATTCCTCGATAAATCCTGATAATAAGTCTTATTTGCCACAACTGTTTGCTTTGACGCGATATAATAGAATGTATCAATTTGTTCCATTACAGTATTTCTAGGATTACCGTAGCCATTTGCTATCAAATTTTTTACCATTTGATTGTCTATATCTTCTAATTTTGTATCTAATAAGAATTTTGATATGGCGTCTGCTTGCGAGTAATCACTTGTTCTTGGACTCACAGCAACATCTGAACTGAGTATGGCAACTAAAGTGAAAGCTATTATTGTTGCAGCTAAAAATGCGTCTAGGATGAAAAAATATCCTTTTTTATTCATGACATTACTCAAAATACACCTCTTTTAAGTTATTTAGCAGTAAGGTATATAAAAATTTTGCCGTAAATTTTGCTGTACTGCAGTATAATCGTATATTAAGAAGTATCTGTACTACATCAGTACTATTCAAGATTTGGCCAATACGCTATTACAAGTCTTACTGGTTGATCATTATATTTTACTACCTTCTCTATTTTTGCAAGATTCTTAATTGAAGAAGTTTTTATTTCTGCTGTTTGATAATATCTCCAAACCGGAGCGGCTTCACAACAATTTACGAATTGTGCATGTGTAGTGTTGAATGTTCCTGGAATAATAACTTCCGTTCCTTTAAGCCTGTTATCACATAATGATGCTGTTTGAGAAGAGTAAAATTTACATTGTGTTGCTCCATTATTGAATGATAATCCATCACATTGAGCGTTACATCTTCCATAACTATTCGTACAATCATCAAAGCAAGTTCCATTGGCCAAAGTAAAATTGACTCCAGTAGTTTTTTTCTTTCTTAACACTTTAACTTCTATTAATTCTGTATCAAAGCCCTCTTGTGATGCACTAAAATAGTATGTTCCTGTAGTCACGTTAGCAAGTGAGAATGTACCAGTTGTGGTTGTGATGTTCATCCTTTCAAGACTTGGCGCAGTTAAATTATACCTTAGTGGGAGTGCTTTTACCGTGGCCCTTGAAATGGGGCCTCCATCAAATGAATCAACTCTTCCAGAAACGTTTCCTGTACAGTCCGGGTCATGACAATTTGAGCAGTCACCCCATATATTACTATTGTTGAATGTTTCATAATCTTCTGGGCAAAAGCCATCGGCCACATTATCACATGAATAATTAACCCCTGCATATGGTTGCACTTGTCCATATCCTGACAGACTATCAGGGGCATGACCACAAACAAGCTCTGAAGAAACGGTCTTAACATTAAGTAATACAATCAAAACCACACCTAAAATTAAGGCATATAACAAAAACCTCTTTTTCATAACATAAAACCAATTAACTTAGTATTTAAAGTTTATTGTTTTTTAGGTAAGATTAATGCTAGAATACGAGAACAACATAAGATAATTTTTAAGATAATTTTCAATAATAATCAATTTAAGATAATAATCAAAACTGATTATCTAATTTTTTGAATAATTTTATAAATATCCGACTTATAACAAGGATTATGCCTGATTATACTGATGAGATAAAGGAATTAGAAGACAAGATAGCAAAGACGAAGTACAATAAGAGCACTCAGCATGCTGTCGGCTTGATGAAGGCAAAACTTGCAAAGCTTAAGGAAAAAAGAGAGACGCGAGGCAAAGGCACAGGCCAATCTGATGGATATGAAGTTAGAAAGACCGGTGATGGAACAGTGATTCTTGTGGGGTTTCCATCTGTTGGAAAATCCACCCTATTGAATGATCTTACAAATGCAGAATCCAAAACCGCTGCATATGCATTTACCACTCTTAGCGTCGTTCCGGGAATACTTGAATATGGCGATGCAAAAATACAAATACTCGATGTTCCGGGAATAGTTAAAGGAGCGGCTGCGGGAACTGGCAGAGGCAGAGAAGTATTAAGCGTCATGAGAAGTGCCCATTTAGCATTACTTATTGTTGACGTAAATCAGCCAGAACATTATGATGTTTTACTAAAAGAGATTAATGATGCACATTTAAGATTGAATAAAGAACAGCCAATAGTGAAAATTGTCAAAACTTCTACAGGAGGGTTGAAAGTTGCATCGACATGTAAATTGACTAAGATTGATATTCCGACAATCAAAGACATTTTTCATGAATTTAAAATAATAAATGCTGACGTGATAATTAGAACAAATATAGATGTTGATGAATTAATAGACGTTATTGAAGGAAATAAAATATATATCCCAGCATTAACAATAATTAACAAAATAGATTTAGCAACAGAAAGTCAAGTTGAAAAAGTTGTCAATCAGTTGAAAGCAGATCTTGCTATATCAGCAAAAGACAAGATATATATTGAACAATTGAAAGAATTAATATTTGAAAAACTTGATTTAATTAGAATTTATCTGAAAGAACCAGGCAAAGAACCTGATATGAATGTGCCTTTAATCGTGCATAGAAAATCAAAAGTAGTAGATGTATGCAATAAATTACATAAGGAGTTTGTTGCAAAGTTCAAGTTCTGCAGGATATGGGGCAAATCTTCTAAATTTCCTGGACAGAAATTAATGTTAGAACACACATTAAAAGATAGAGATGTTTTAGAAATTCATTTAAGGTGAATAATGGATAATTTTTGTTTTTTTGTTTTGTTTGTTTTTTGGTAATTCAAATAGTGCGTCTTTAGGTTTTTTTGTCCACTTAGTCTTTATACCGTCAGGAGATTTGTAATAGATACTATTTCCAACCGGAAAAATTGTTTTATATGTAACATTATAAAAATCGTTTTCTATTATATCAAGACTTTTCTCCCCGGTAATCCAGTCTATATCTTTTTTTAAATAATCATTCAAGTCTATCAATTGAGAATATCCGCGCAATGTGAAGAATACATCATTCATCTCTGACGATTTTATTGAATCCATATTTTCAGGATATTCTGTATATACATGATAATATGACAATATTAATTCATACAAATTCTTATATGCAGGTTTTCTCTCCCATAAGTTCTGATCCCTCGATAATGCGAGACTGCCTATCTTTCCATTATTCTTATCCCTATAAACCATGATATTATGCGAATGATCTCTAAAAGCATCAAGACACACTATATACGGAGTATGTCCATGTTCTCTCATGACTGCTGCTGAAAATATTGCTCCATCAAGACAGTGTGCTTTCTTGTCTCTGACAACTCTTCTAAATGATCTATCTAATAAAAGATGTTCATGATAATCATCTTGATTGTCATATTTCAACTCTTCATGAATATATTTTGCTATCTTTTGAGGAGTATTCAGACTTGCAATAAGATATTTTTCCTCTCTAGTAAATTCTGGTTTAAATTTGGATAACATATGATAAACTGGAGTATATTAGGTTTTATAAATTTTGACATGGCATAGTTTTTGACAAAATATATAAATAAGCATTCCTGGGAGGATATTGTAGGTGATTTTATGGAAATTTGTCCGAAGTGTAAAACAGAATTAAAGAAGGGAAGTAAGTTAGATTCTGGTAATTCTACTTTTCAGGAATGGAAGTGTCCTCATTGTAATTATACTATGACCAGAGCGATAGGTGTGAACTAACAATTATATGTTAAATAAAAATGGCTAAAGATATAAAAATTGATTTTAAAGAAATCGGCGATAGAATTAATAAGTTCTTTAATGACGCTATAGAATATTTTAAGCATTTGACTACTGATATGATGATTGCGTGGTCAGCAATAGGTTTAGGATTAATACTTCTAATAGTTGGGATAATAATAGTGTAAAATTGGTTTTATAAGCATATTCTTTTATAAATGCTCATTTTTAAATAAGCTATAACTCTCGAGTGAAAAGGAAAAGCTTAAATAGTTTCTTGAGTTCTCATTATCTAAGCACATTTAGGGGGTAATAAAATGGGTCAACAAGAAGTTTACGACTTTTTATGTAAGAACAAAGGTAAATGGTTTACCTCTAGAGAAATTTCTGAGAAATTAAAAGTTTCAATAGGATCGGTTACGATGTCCTTAAAGAAGTTACGTAAGACAAACATCATCAAGTACAAGAATACAGGCAAGAGAAACACATTCATGTACAAAGTCGATAAGAGATAATATCTAAGAATAATAGTGAGATTTATCTAATAATTTTTTTATAATTTTAAAATAGAATTCTTGTTATCATTAAAATTCTACGTCTATAGATACCCATCCTGATACATCTGAACTTTTCTTTCCATCATAAGTTTCTATGCAATATTCTAATGAACCAGTTATCGATATATTATCTTTTGGATAAATACCTATTGATGTACCGATGACTTTTGCATCACTGCCCATCCAGTAAGGCTCAAAATATAATTCTCCATACATGAAGTCTGGCGTAGGAAATTGCGCATATACACCGAATCCCAAGTCTTTAGTCCAGCCTGATTCTTTATCGTGCTGTAATATTACATCAACGATTGGACCATATTCTAATGATGGTTCTTCTATGATTATTGAGGATATATCTTTTGCTATTAGAGAACTCATATAATTTTGATCGTTATATGATTCTAAGTAATTATAGGAGTATATATTCGCAGTTATTTCTCCACTGAAGTATTTAATGTATGCGAGTTTCACGTCTTGCGCTAATGCTGCTGTTGTTAATCCTAGGAATATAAGCAATGTTTTCAAACCGTTTACCATTAAAAAATGAAAACAAATTTAATTTATAAAGTTTATCGACAACAACATTTTTAAATTGTTCATTTATTCTTAGTATTGATGGTATTCATAACATTTCCAGACGGGAGTAAAACTGAATTCGATGATGGTACAACTTGCTTAGATGTTGCAAATAAGATTTCTCCTCGCCTTGCAAAAGAGGCTGTTGCAGCAAAAGTGAATGGAATTGTTGTCGATCTTTCGTTTAAAATTGAGTCAGATGCGCAGGTGCAGATTCTTACAGGAAAAGATCCGGAGGGCCTGGATACTATTAGACATTCTGGCGCGCATTTAATGGCGCAAGCAATACTTCGACTATATCCTGGAGTACAATTAACTATTGGCCCAGTTGTTGAGAATGGATTCTATTATGATTTGGATTCTGATAAGAATTTCACTCCTGAAGATCTTCGCGTCATCGAAGAACAGATGGATAAGATTGTCAAAGAAGATTTAGAAGTATTCAGGGAAGAGATTTCTAAAAGAGACGCATTAAAGATTTTTGCTTCTAACAAATACAAAGTTGAAATGATTGAAGAAATGCCTGATACTGAAAAAATCACGATGTATAAGCAAGGAGAGTTCTTTGATTTATGTCGTGGACCACATGTTCCAAGAACTTCAAGATTAAAGGCTTGGAAATTAACTAAAGTTGCTGGAGCATACTGGAGAGCAGATGCAAACAATAAACAATTACAAAGAATTTACGGAGTCGCGTTCAATGATAAGAAAGAGCTTGATGCATACTTGAAAATGATTGAAGAGGCAGAAAAGAGAGACCATAGAAAATTAGGACGCGATCTCGGATTATTCATGATGCATGAATATGCACCAGGAATGCCGTTCTTTTTACCTAAGGGAATGACTATGCTTCTTGAATTATTGAAGTTTGTTAGAGAAGAATCTTACGGTAAAAATTATAATGAAGTTAGAACCCCACACATACTCAATGCTGATTTGTGGAGAATTTCTGGGCATTGGGAACATTATAAAGAGGACATGTTTCAGATGCATCATAGCGAAGATAATATGGATATAGGAATTAAGCCCATGAATTGTCCTGCACACATGCTTATTTTCAAGAAGGGAACTTATTCTTATAAAGATTTACCTTATAGGATGGCAGAGACAACCACTCTTTATAGAAATGAGAAGTCTGGAACTTTGACTGGACTTGTTAGAGTTAGAAGTTTATCACAAGATGATACACACATATTCTTAACTAAAGAGCAGATAGAGGGAGAAATAATTATATTATTACAAAAAATTAAAAAGATATATGAAGTTTTTAATCTTCAAGTTGATGAGATACATTTATCTACAAGACCGACGAGTTTTATGGGAGAGAAAGAGACTTGGGATGCTGCAGAATTGAATCTTAAAAATGCTCTTGAGGCGTCAGGATTAAATTACACAATAAATGAGGGTGACGGAGCATTTTATGGCCCGAAAATCGATGTGAAAGTAAAAGATGCTTTAAGTAGACAATGGCAACTTGCGACTATTCAATTAGATTTCCAGATGCCTGCAAAGTTTGAATTGCATTATGATGATGCTGATGGAGTAAGAAAGACTCCAGTAGTAATTCACAGGGCAATATTAGGGTCGATTGAGAGATTCTTTGGAATAATTATCGAGCACTTCGCTGGTAAATTCCCTCTTTGGCTTGCGCCAACACAGATGATTTTGATGCCTATTGCTGATAGGCATGCTGAGTATGCAAATAAAATGAAAGAAGAATTCGAAATAAGTGGGTTAAGAGTTGAAGTCGATTCAAGAACTGAAAGTGCATCTAAGAAGGTAAGGGATGCACAGATGCAAAAGATTCCTTTGATGATAACAATCGGCGATAAAGAGATTGAAAATAATACTTTAGCTGTTAGGACTCTTGATGGTAAAGTTAAGTTTGGAGTCTCAAAAGATGAATTCTTAAACAAATTACTTCTTAATATTAAAGAGCGTAACATCACACTTGAATTATAATTGAAAAATTAGGGGGTGTTGGCTTGAATGCGTGAGGGTCGAGGTTAAATCAAGCCAACAAGAGTAATATAGTATATTCTTTATATATCGCTTGCTAAGGCATAATCCATAGCACAATTCCATAAAGTTTAAAAACCAATTTCTGCTCTTAATCACTATGGGGTACGTATTTGTAAGTCCGAATTGGTTTTTTAATTACAGCATAATTCTAGAAGTCATTTTTGCTGTGATAACTCTTGTTGTTAGTTATTACGCTTTTAAAGTTTTCAAATTAACAGATAAGAAACAAGCAAAGCTTTTTAGCACTGCATTTGTTTTTATATGCTTGTCATATGTTATCCAAGCGATGCTTAACATAATTATTTTGTGGAAGATTGCTGATAGAGTAGTTAGTATGATTAATCTTCGTGATGCTGCGTTGCTTAATCTTTTCGGGTTATACGCTCACGCATTATTTTTCATTATTGGTATAATAATTTTGGCATATGTCAATTTTAAGGTCGATAATATCAAGATAGTGTGGTTGATAGTTGCATTAGTTGTCACTTCAATATTTTTTACACCGAATAAACTAATACTCTTCTATATGTTATCTTCGATATTATTAATGTTTATCGTAGTCAATTATTTCTTGAACTATGTAAGACACAAGACTCCAAACACAATGCTGGTTCTTGTCGCAATGATATTTTTGCTATTTGGTGCCCTGCACTATCTCTTTGCCTTAGATCATGAAATTTATTATGTTATAGGGCACATACTCGAATTCTTTGCGTATTCGATGATTTTAATAAACTTGTATTTGATACTTAACCATGGCAAAAAAAAGAGATAGATTACAGATAATCTACGATATATTGAAAGCGATACACGATAAAAACAATCGTATCAGGCCCACTCATATTCTTTACAAATCTAATCTCTCTCATCAGATGATGGAAGAATATCTTGGAGAGTTAATCACTAAGGGTTTTGTCATCATGAATTCTGAAAAAAATGGTGGAAAGACTTATTCATTGACGCAGAAAGGATTCGATTATCTTAATAAGTATAAGTTAATATCCGAATTTACTGATAGTTTCGGATTAGAATAAATTACAAAAATGTTTGAATTCGTTTAATAATTGGATACATACGAATATCAAAAATATTTTTATGAATAAAGAATATATATCGCCACGTAAAGAATTGTCATTTTACTAAGAATCTATATAAAAATAAAGTATAAAAATAATTAAAAAAATGGACATAACATCTTAGAAAATTTATTCTTCTGTCTCTAATTCTTTTTCTTCTTCTTCCTCAAGATCTTCTTCGTAACCTTCCATGAATGCTTCTTCTGCATCATTGATCTCGTCGTTGTCTCTTAACGCTTCAGGTTTGTCCTCAAAATCGTCGTTTGTTTCCTCTTCGTATTCTTCGGTTGCCATAATTGAAATTTGAGGGCACTTATTTATAAATTTTTTGAAATTTGTTACTTTAGAATTACTTCTGTAATAGTTTGTCTATCATTTCAAAATGTTCATGAAAGATGTGCGCCGAACCTGATATTGTTGTTAATTCTCCGGTTTTTACTCCTAAAAGCTCTGCGACATGTCTTTGTAGCAGTATTATCTGATATATATTTCCGGGCCATCCTATAAATAAATCGTTGCTTCTTATGCTACACGTAAGGGCAAGTTTGTCCTCTTTTATCTTAAAGTAGATGTATAATAGGCTTGGGACATTCTTTGATAGAAGATTTGAATCTATAGACGGGTCAAACAATGTTATTATTGCACGTCTACTTGTAGGGTCTTTTTTTAGTAATGGAATTATGAAATTATTTATCTGGTCCACACCCCTGAAGTTGAATATTCTTGGTCCATAACTGTATTCGTAGCTTGCTGTTTGTTCGCGGCTGAGCATTATTGATTCTAATTCTTCCTTGCTTGGGTATACCCACTCGAATTGCTGCATAATGTCTATTGGCTTCTCATAATCTTTTTCAGGGTCTTCGACTATTATTGTAAGGTTCAATATCTCTCTGCAGTGTCGATTATCTCTATCGATGAAGTCTATTCCATTTTCTTGAATGTACTTTAATGATTTCTTCCATGCATCAAGTACCGTTTTTTCTTTTATTTCCATCTTAGTCTTGCAAATGTCTATTATATTATTACATAAAATTTGTAAGTTTTACTGTCCCTCTTAATTGACTGAAGTCGTATGTGAAAAAAGGGATTTTGTATGTATTGAGTATGAAGCTAAATTCGCGCAATATGTCCTGCGCTGTTGATTCATGACTTCGAAATATCCTTAACCTGTCGCATCCATCAAATATTTCGAATAATTTTTCTCTTGCAATTATGAATTCTTTAATGTCTCCAGAATAATAATCATCTATGCTCTTTACCGTAGTTTTTGTGTATTCTCTCTCGCCCATGAATTTCAAGTCAAAATTTTTGAATGCTGAACTAAATGCTATTCTGAATCGTATAGGTATCCCGCAGCTCTTAAATATTGTTTCTTCTGATATACAGAAGTTTTCTATTAATTCTTTTGTGCTGTTCAATAAATCTATCATTTCTTCATTGTCTTTAATGTCTTTATGCCAATCATAATTCCATAATCTTATGTAATTTTTGCTGAATCTATAGAAGTCTGCAGCATAGGGCGTGTTTTGATTGTTAATGTTTCTGAAGTATTCGTTGCTTTTTCTTCGCTGAATTGCATTTGCCGAGAGTAATACTTTTGCTGCATTAAGTATTGACTGTCTGAATTCCGACCCGCTCTTATTGGTCTCGAAAAATTTGTTCATGTTTATTGCAATGCTTGATTGACTGCACGCTATGCCCATTGTTCTTCCTTTGACCATTTTGAGGTATGTATTGTATTCTTCTTCATCAAAAGAGTATATTCCTGCACGCCCTATCATGAATGGCGAATTATTCAAATCCTTGTTTTTTATGTTTATCTTAATCTTTTTTTCTGAGAATTCTTTTATTATATTCTCCCAAATCTCTGAATGCTTCTGTAATTCTCTAGAATTTAAGTTGAATACTATATTTATCCGTTTAGGATTCAATTCAGAGTATTCTTTTATGAATCTCTTGAATGATTCTTTTTCTATATCTTCAAAATTTATTATTATAGATATCGTCTTGTCAAGGTCCAGTGTGTCTTGCGTTAATCTTTTTATGAAGAGTATACATTCAGAGTCTATATTTTTTTGAAAGTCATTAAATGCTATCACATCATTTACATTGTTGAATAATTCTCTTGTTATCGCATATGCTTTGTCTGGTTTAATTAACGAACATTCTATCATCACGGCATTCAATCTGTTTATCCATGTCTGTTCATCAAATTTTTTCATCAAACCCTGTTTTTCGTAAGTTTCTATATGGTTTGATGCGGCTACTGGTTTTGTTATTGTTATTTTCTTGTATCCTTTTTCTATCGTTATGTTTCCATCATCCATTGCTAATGCGAATACTTTTTCACCTTTTTCCTGAGTTCTTACAACATTTAGTATGTGTTCTTCTACTAATTTATTTAGGTAGTACAATAATTTTCTGTGAAGTTTGAATTTTTCTTTTTTTGCTTCGTTTGCTTTCTGCTTGTCTGAGCTTTTGAGCATTTCATCTATTTGATCATATTCTGTGAATATTGCTTTAGCTAATCTTGTTGTGTCATACTCTTTTGGCTCGTTTCGAAACTTGTTTAATATCTCTGCTTCAACATCTTTCATGGTTGTTTTTATGGTTTGGGTGTATATAAAGGTTATGCTGCTTCAGGATTTTTGCTTCAAAAATCGCTTGTTTATGCTTGTTTTGAGGCTTAAAACGGCCTGCTTCAGAGATTTTCTGAAACATTCAGGGTTTTATGGTTCGGAACAATTATATTTCTGAAGCACTTACTACTCTAATAATAACTTCAGATAATAATGCTTTGGGGGTGTATTTCATGAGGTTTCAGACAAAGAAAGATATAGTATTAATGACCTTTTTGAGAAATAATTCTAGAGAAAATCTTACTAGAATTAGCAGATTGACAGCGATCCCTGTAAGCACAATATTTGATAAGCTTAAGGATTATGAAAAGGAGCTTATCAGAAAACACACTACTCTTATTGATTTTCGAAAGATAGGTTTTGATATTAAAGTAAATATGATGTTTAAAATATCAAGAGATATGAGAGAAGAATTTAGGGATTTTTTGATGAAGAATGAAAATATTAATTCAGTGTTCAAAGTCAATAATGGATTCGATTTTCTTGTTGAAGCAATATTTAGAGACATGAATGATATGCAAAGATTTAATGAATTAATCGAAAGATTCAACATTGAGGCAAAACAGGAAATGTTTATATTAGAAGATATTAAAAGAGAAGGATTTTTGTCTGATAAAATGCATGCAGAATTATTGTTTGCCGAACATTAGTTTAATCATGGAGGTTAAAATGATTCCAAAATATAATTTCATGAAAACATACAAGATGGATGGAGAATCTATAATAAAGTATCTCAATAATGTTTATGATGATGCTAATACTGGAGGAGGCAACGGATATCTTAACACTTTCTTGCAGAATGAAGATGAAATAATTGGAAGGGTACAAGCGATGCATGGTAAAAAATATTATGTTGCAGAAAATTTAATTGAAAAAATAGGCGATACTGCACAAAATTTTCAAGATTCTGAATTAGAAGAAATGTTAAATTAAAAAAAGTAGTTGATATATTTGTTCTTTTCTATCTATTGTCTTTGCAATGCTGATGCTATCATCGAGCCAGCGCTGACTAATGCTGCTGCAAGTACTATGTAACTTCCATGTATATCTCCTGATTTCCACATATCTGGAAGTATGAAGCTTGCGCCTACTTTTACTATCCATAATGTGAACATGAAATATAGTAATCCCATTATTATCAAGAAAAAGCTCGCGATTATTGTAACGAACATTGCGTTTAATCCTATCATTCTCATTTTATCACCTTATTGTATAGAATATTATCGTTATTTTTAAATTTTATCTCTATACAACTCATATCCATTTCTTTCTATGGAATGAGAACCATGTGAAGAAGGCTGTTACTATCATTGATATCCATAGCCACAAATACCCATATTTCCATGTTATTTCTGGTAGATAATGAAAGTTTGTTCCGTATATGCTCGCGATCATCGTCGGAACCATTATTATTATTGTTAATGCAGCCATTTTTTTCATTACGATGTTCAAGTTGTTGCTTATTGATGCAAGTTTATTGTTCAATGTTGTAGTGTATATCTCTAAAAGATCAGTCACTGTTTCTTTATGCGTCTCTATCAAGTCTATCTGATGCATGAACGTGTCATAGATATCGTCTAATAATGCTTGTTCTTCATGTGTTAACTTCAAACTTGTCAAATCTTTTTTTACTGTGAATATTATCTTTGAAGAGGACCATAACCGTTTATTCATCTTTATCAAATATTTTTTTAATGCAAGTATCTCTTGCAGTAACGCCTTTTCTTCTGCAGTGTTTGTTATTATCTTATTTTCTAGATTCGAAAGTTTATCATCCATGCTCTCTATTACATCATAATTCTCTTTAGTGTCCTGCTGTAAATAGTCATATAATATGTATGCTTCTGACTTTATCTTTCTCTTCTTTGTCTTCTCGATTACTGTATCAAATAATTCTTTGAAGTATTTTGATTGCTCTGACACGACTAACAACAGGACGTTATGTTTTATTATAAACAATAGATGCGCTATGTGTATTTTGTTTGCACTGTCTGCAACATAGTCTGTCATCCCAAATATTAACGGAGAAAAAGAGTATCTCATCGATCTAGTTTCTGTCTTGAATTTGTGGAAATATTTCTCATCTACTTCAAAATCACGCGCCATTTGCACTATTTCTTTTTCTGTAGGTGCCTGAACGAAAAAACACAATAATTCTTTTTTTGGAAATGTCTTTGGATTAAGTTTCTGTTTCTTTAACGCTTCAGAATAACCCAATCCCTGTCCTGAGAAGTATTTGCCTTTGTGAGTATATAAATATTCAAGCATTCTTTATTCATGCTTGAGGTGTATTTAAAGTTTTGTTATCATTACGGGATAAAAGAATTTATTCGGTTTATTTTAGTATATCTTGCATCTTCAAGAAATCTTCTGCTAGCGTTTCTCTTAATCTTGGATTGTAGAGCATTGCTGCAGGATGATATAATGGGATTACTATGAATTCCATGTCATCGATTTTTATCGGGTTGACTTTACCGTGTAATGTACTTATCCCACCGATTTTTTTCATGTTTGGGATGTTGAATGATGCTAGAACGAATTTTGTTGAATAGTTTCCTAGTGTACAAATGATTTTTGGACGTATTATCTTTATTTGCTCTATCAAGTAGGGAGTATGTCTGTATATTTCCTCAACTGACGGATCTCTATTGTTTGGCGGCCTATATTTTAGGATGTTTGCAATGTATGCATCTTCTAATGTTAAGCCAATTGATCTGAGTAATTTGTCTAATTCTTTGCCTGCTGAGCCGACAAATGG
>Ga0208375_1002561_pt1 | contig 16857 bp, 7 predicted proteins | sample RifOxyD1_FD_184038 | JGI IMG/M metagenome (GOLD analysis project Ga0208375, IMG submission 184038) | Soil microbial communities from Rifle, Colorado - Rifle Oxygen_injection D1 (SPAdes) | ecosystem: Environmental > Terrestrial > Deep subsurface > Rock core/Sediment | place: Rifle, Colorado... | reverse complement strand
TGCCGCATAGAGCATAGCCCCCGGTGAGTTGAGATAGTAGGATTCGAACGACTGCTCCCGCCAGCCATATTGGGCCACCAGCCGATAGTCAATGAAAGTGCCCCCCACCCCCCACTCATTTTCCAGCCCCAACCCTATCTGATTCTTGAAGCTTGAGCCCTTCACCACCATATAGGTACACTCAGGCTCTCTTTCGGACATGGAGAAGCTAATGATGTCTATGTCTTCTAACCTGTAGATCCGAGACTCACTCGTATCCAGATTGAACATGGGCGGCTTGAAGACAAGGTCACCGTCCACATCCTGGAAAAACTCGAACCCAGTCACCTCACACACCCTCTGGGCCAAATTCATCTTGGTCTCGTAGGTGGTCTCCCAGAGGTTCACACTACCTTGTTGCCCGATATCCTTTACGAAAGCCACCATCTCGAAGATATTGGTTTCAAAACCAGCCTGTAACTGCCCGTATTGCCTAATCTTTGCGGCTTCAATGCCACTCTTCTTACTCGGGTCAATAATGCCTAGAAGAGCAGCTGTCTGCATCATTTGGGCTTCCTTGGCCAGTCCTCTGTTTGAGAAGAGTGCCCGGAGTGTATCTCGCTTCGTGTTGGCTAAGAAAGAAGCCTGCGCAGAATTGAACACATATCCTGTAGTACCGTGCATCCGAAAATTCATGAAAGTCGTCTTGAACCGCTCAGTCCAGTAATCGAGCGTCAAAGAATAGAGCCCCTGTCCAATTGCTGATGAGGCGTCTACATTAGTCTTCTTAGCTGACTGGTAAGAGACCGACTGCTGCGACCCAAGAGTATCCCGATACAACTTATACATGATCTCGTAGGGGTGCCAGTCGGTGAAGTTATGCCCCTCTAACGTCGTCTTGACATTGGCATTCCGGCCCCGTTGCCCAAAGAACGATCCACTGGTAGCCAAATACAAATAGCTCCAGAAATGAAGCATAGAAGCACAATTCAAAGTTGCGGTCTGAAAACCAGAACTGTAGGCTAGATCCACTTGGGTCACTACCCCATGAAATACCGGGTAGTAGGGGTAAGAAAGAAGATCATCGGACGGTCGCTTCTGTCGGACTGCCTTGGATAGTGGTTTACCTTTAGCTACTGTGACTTTCTGGGTGCTCTTCTGGAGATCAGAGATGTACTTGGGGGTGGCAGCCCCAAAGCGCACGGCCCCACCTGTTCTCTCAGTCCAGGTTGCCAACCATTGATCTAGGGGGCAGACTGTGGTCCCTTTATCGTCTCTGGATGTAGACTCAGCGACTACCAGACCCCCATTGTAGTCCTGGAGCACGACTACAATGTGATCCGCACTCTTCCCAAAATTGGTTGGATCCGCCGATGGTCGATTGGGATCCGCATCCATGGCGATGATATCCCCCGGCTGTACTGTATTGTAAATGTCCCCAGCCGGTCTGGGCGTACTCTCTTGGTAAATGACAGCGGCAGAAGCTGTGGGAACCCGTTTGCGATCCACTTGTGACATCAGACCCGAGTTTTCCAGGCCAGCCAGTTCAATCTCACTCACAAAATCACTACAGTCAACACTCGTAAGAGTCTTGGCATGAGTGCTCCCCGGCATCCAACTATCGTCATATGGCCTATGCTGAGCTATGGCATAGTCATAAGCAGCACTGTTCCAAGCTTCCCATGCCGAAAGTTCTATTTCTTCCGTCTCCAGAACATCCCCTTCTGTGGCTATGCCCGAATCCTGTTCCACGAAATCAGTGACATACCGAAACAGCCCCCGAACTGGAAAGTACCCTCGCATGTAGATATGGACTTCAAGACCAGTTCGGAGAATCAAGTTGGCATCCTGTACAAAAGGATCCGTGCTGTGAACTGGAATGGACAGGCTGATATTAGCTGAGAGGCTTCCTGGCTCAACTCCGGCATCCGTACTAACCGATGTGATGTATCTCTGAAAATTGATACGTCTGGCACCATCACTCGTGAAATTTCCCGGAATGGTGAGATCCCCATTGAGGTAGACCAGACAATCAGGAGTACATTGGACTAACTCCTTGTTGTTCAGTTGCCAAGTCCCAATGTAGGGGCGTGAGGTTATGCCCACTCTACACCCCCATAGGTTTCATCAGCAATTATTCTATGGGAACAATGCCTTAGAAGAACATCTACCATTTCACTTCACCTTTTTCTGTGGGGTAGCCAAGAAGGATAGCCTGGTTATCGCACCAGTTAGTGTCTTGAACCCCACCTCAGATGGGGGCAGAGTTGGTGCAGATGATGTGGGGGGGGCCACTGAAGGAGGCGTCCCTGATGGCAATGCCGTTGCTACCGACCCCAATTCCACCGCAGAACCCGCTGTTGGCTGAAAGAAAGCCGGACTGGCATAGAGCACATCATCGAATCGAGTACTCATCGGATTCCGCATGGGCTTCAAGGATTCAACTTTGGCATCATGGTAGTCGTATATCTGTGCTACGGTGAAGTCGATTTCAAACTGTACATTCCCATGGGGTTGAGCCTCTTCATAACCCCACCCAAAGGAATTCATGTTCCCTAGGTACATCATCTGATCGTATTCGATAGAGATCACCCCAACCATATGGTGGGCATTCGTTTTCCCGATAGTATCATAGATGTATCCATTGCTCTTGTAGAACATCATGAGGGCCATGAGCTGTTGGAAGGATGCCGAATCCCTTTTGGCTGCAAATTGTACTCCAGTAGCCACACTAGTACCCGCAGCGGTGGGGCTGAAAACCGTGCCATTAGCACCTGCACAAAAAGCCCCTATGGCCCCCGAGACAGTCATCTTGGGCTGTTCTTCCCCCCATGCCTGAAAGATGAGCCCCGTTCGACTTCGTTCCTGATACTGAAGTATCTTCTGGAATTGCATCATAAGGGAAGTAGGGTTCACAAGCAAAGTCAGGGGTGGGGTATTGACGATCTTGGTTAGCTGCAAGCCAATATCTTGTGCCATCAGGGCATCTGTGATAACTGGCGTGCTCCCATTGTCACCAGACACCCCATACCCTGCAGACGGGGACTTGGTTCCCACATTGGAGCGACCCCCACTCACATAGACTGGAGAGATGGATGGGCCTGCATTGTTTCGGGCATTCACCTGTCCAAAGAGAGTATCTACATCCCTCAGAGTGTTCTGGAGATTGCCACGGATAGAGATGTCCTCAATAAGCCCCAACTCTACCGGATGATCCTTAGAACCCGTTTCAGAGTTTTTCAGCAGAGACGGATTGGAAAGGTACAGGAGTGGGGGCAGTATCCGTAGCGTGAATGGTGAAAGGGCAGTAGAGACTTTCTCTGCCCCTGAGATGGGTGTTGTAAGTTGCTGCTCCCATTCGATGGCTAATTCCGGCCCGACTGTGGGGCTATAGGCCATCGCTGGAGGTAAAGTAGCCACAGTGTCCACCGTAGCCGCATCCTCAGCAAAAAAATCACCCACCTTTTGGGTCAATGACCGCCCATCATCAGTCGTCATGGTATCTCTTCCTTAGGAACGCTCGGGACTGGAGCAGGTGGCACAAAGGCCCCTGCATTTCGTGCCTTCTCCACACTCTGGGCCATTGCCTTCCTTGTTTTAACCCCCTGTGATGTCCCTTGTTGTTTTTTTCGTTCTGCCTCTACCTCATCTGCCAGAATTTTATCTACCAAACCATCTGAAGCTGTGGTATCGGATGTGTCCGGGAGTTTAGGTGCCATCATCCCCATCTCCCCTGCCTGCTGTGCATTAGTGGGCATAGATGGGTTGGCAAATCTATTTGCCACGTCTGCGAATATCTGTGACGTGCGCAGGTTCCACTTATCCTGTTGGATGTAAAACTCACCTGATAGTTCGAACTGGTAGGGCTTCTCGGCAGTTTCCTGCACGCTAAAAGAAGCCCATTTCCCAAAATGGGTGCCCCCGTCGAAAGTTACCTTGATCTGCCCATCAAACACTAGGTTCCCGTTCTGATCATAGACGTCCCCATTGTTGTGATAGAGAGCGAGGATGTCCAAATACTTGTCATATGCGATTGTCTCTCGACGTGTCCCCCCAACATCCATAGCAGCATTCTTGCCCCCAGTGATATTGGAGAGGCCGCTATAGAGGCGCATAAACCCACCTGTAGCCATCTCAAATGTGATCGTGCCTAGACCCTCGCCCCAGTGGAATTCGACAAAGCCACCCTTTGTCTGGACTCGCTCGATGACTTTCGTGTACGAAAACTTCATGGTCCGGGGATTGACGTGTAGAACCATCTTCAAACTGCCCGGGAGCAATGAAGTTTCCCCATCTGGGGCGATGATGTCAAAGACTACAGGGCGTTTCCCCTGTCCGTTGAACTCATCGTCCGAAGATCGGAAAGCGCCCTTGAAGACAGGTGGGGAGTCTTTACTCATGCTGGAATCACCCCAGCGACTTCAAGGGCACGTTTGACAGTACGATAGACTTCATCCTGATTGCCCCCATTGATGTGGATTACCACGGAGCCACGGCTACCACCACCAGCCCCTCTGGTAGCGGCCTTAGCAGACATATCCAGGGCACCCCCACTTCTGGAGCCTAATACGCTGAGTTCATCGGATGGCGAGAATTTCGAGACTAATTCCGTACCATGGGAACCCATACGGACAAGAAAGTCCTGAGCAGTAGTACCTGTGCCAGCACCAGCACCAGCACCAGCCCCCCAAGCCGTTATTCTTTGCTTGATTGGTAGATCTTCAGAGACATACCGAAGATTGGTGCCCGCTGCTTCAATCGCTGCTGTTAAGCCAATGTCTTCTTTACCCGCAAGTATATCCTGTATCTCCTCAGGAGTTCGTTCCAGCCCCAACTGTGCTAATAGGTCTTTAACTGCCCGTTCCTCTACCAACTTCTGTTCTGCTTTGGCGATATCTTCGGGCAAGTTTTCTGTAACGCCTAATGTGTCCTTATCAATTTTCTGTGTGTCTTTCTCCAATTTCAATCCCATTGCCTTTTCGATACGTTCTTTAACCCGTTTCTCTCTCTCTCCCTTTATCCAGTCGCTCAGTAGACTCAAATCATAGGGCATATCTGCTGGAAAACCCATACCTTCCAACTTTTGAACTATCTCTGCGTAACGGGCTTCCCGGGCTGTTTCTTCTTCAGTTGTCCCTCCTTCGTTCCACCTCAGGCCTTCCAATGTGGCTAAGAGGTCTCCAGCTGGGGCAGTCAAATCCCTCAATTCTCTGTCTACATTGTCTGTAATGGCCATCAGCACTTCATCAGGAAGCACAATTTTGGATAGGGCGGTTTCTTTCTGTTGCTTCAGCACATCCATACCAGCAGCAGTACCCCGTACCCCAAATCCTGCTGCCGTCTCCTGTGGGGGTGTCACTTTCCCGAAACCCCAAGCTTCAGCGACTCTAGCAATTAAATCTGGTATCTGGGCACCTAATGCCGTGTACTGCCCTTTATCCTGGATGTTTCCTAAAGCCTCTGCCCCCAGCTTTTTCGCATCAGCAAACCTGATTTGCTCTCTCTCAAGGACTCTCTGGTCAGCAATTTCTTTAGCTATGGCTGTTCGTCTTTCAGGAGTCGTCCCGGGTCTGTCATACTCTGCCTTCAATTTAATGATGGCTTCACGAGATTTAGCAGCCTCCTTCCGAAAGGTCATAGCCTCGGTCAATAGAGACGCAGTGGCCTCAGATTTAGCGGCCAATTCCTGTGGAGTGAATTCCGTCCCTTTTATCCAGGTGAGTATCTGGCTCACAGTCCCCCAAATACCCTCAAGGATTTGGTTCATACCATGTTCGATTCTGTCTGACAGAGTCAGTGTCGCATTCGAGATCTCTCTGGTCAAGAGAAGCATCTCGTCCTGGGTCTCTTCACCACCCGTCATTGCCGCTAACTGCTCATCCCCTATTGTACCCAGGTACTTCGTGAACCCCTCCAGAGAATTCTCTATGGGCTCTCCAATGGCCTTGTATCCTTCATCCTTATCCAGTACAGCCTTGAAAACCTGCCCCCCCTTCTTTACCATGCCAAACTGTTTTGTAAGAGCAATACCCTCATCGGTGGACATCACATCTGCACCCTTTTGGATATTCTCGAAAGCCCCATGCAAGTCCTTCATGACTATATCCAAAGACTTGAACTCGGCTCCCCCAATGCCAGAGACCTCCTGGAAGGACACCAACTGATTGAAGTCCGTGATTTTCTCGACAGACGACCCTATTATGCCCTTCATGGCCTCCGCTTTGGCCCGCAACACGGACACTCCTGAAAGGACATCCATGTGCCTAGCCTTGGCGGTAAGATCATCAGACGAAACCGCACCTTGACTAGCACCCAGAGCAGGTGTGATAGCCATGGCCTCTTGTTCAGACCCGCTCCTTCGTCTAATCTGTGCCCGTAGTGCCCCTTCGCCACCTTCACCAACCTTCCCTAGTTCCTTAACCAGTATCTTTGCTACCCGCTGTAATTCCTCAGGCTTCGAGAGATCCCCCACAGCCACATCTGCACCCAAGTCCTTGAAAATATTGCCCCCATATGTTGCCAAATAGGTTTCTGCTCGTTTCTGTGCTTCTTGTGCAAAGATGCTTTGTGCTGCAGCCCCCCCCATCTTTTTGACCCGTATGTAACTGTCTTTGATTGACTCATCCTTGAAGCCCGTACCAATTCCCTGTACAAACTCAGCTGCCATCTTAGGATTCAGGGACTTGCTGACCTGTAAGAGCAATGCTCCCGCTTCCTCCATCTGCATGTTATAGAGACCCATGCCAGATACCGCCTGCAACACCATGGAATAGAACCGCTTAGCGCCAAACCCAGCTTGCATAGCCATTTTAGAAACCGCTCCGAACTTCTCCTCGATCTTCCCCAACCCCATATTGTACTGCTCCATCATCTCTGCCATGTTTGCTGCTATCGTGGCGGGGGCCTCACCTAAAGCACGAGCATACTTTGTCGCTCCCGTCAGAGCCTTCTCATAGGCTTGCACGGCCTCAGTTGCATTCTGTGCATTCTGTCGTATCTCCTTGAATGTAAACCCAGCTTCCGAAAAGGCGCCTAATACCTGTAGGGCTTCATCCTTCTTCAAGCCAAGCACCTTAAAGGTTTGATCCGATATTGCTGCCTTCCTGATGGCCCCCAGGTTTTCTTCCAACTTCAAAGCTGCGACCCCTGTAACATCCAAAGCCCCTGCCCCCTGTAGGATCGTCCTATTCATTTCCTTGGCTTGCGACTCTACATCCATGAATATCTTAGCCAGTGCCGCCAACCCAGCTGCAGCCCCAGCTAAAAGGGCCAGAGTTCCACCTAACCTCAGGAGACCTTCTCCAATCCCACCCTTGGCCCCACCTTGTGCGGCCATTCCCGCACCCTTGGTCTCCATCCCTTTAGAGATACTCTTACCGATACTGGCCCACCCCTGGGGAGATCGAAGGTTCTCAAACGCTCCTGCTATGGCATCCCCAAAGTCCTCGGCTCTTTCAGCCATCCTCTTATCAGCAATCCTCTCGGATTCACCCATCAATTGCTTACGCCGCCCCCAGTATCTGTCATTGGCCCGTTGCTCCAATTTGATGCTCTTCATTGTCGATGCTTCAAGGGTCTTAGCCTGTTTCTCGGCTGCCTTTGTCTCCTTGGCAACTAATGCAGCCCGTACCTTCAGATCCGCTTTCTGTGCCTTCTCTATCCGTGCCTGGGCTTGGGCATCTGCTCTCCGAATGGTGTCTTGCATCCTCTCGAACTTCTTAGCCGTCTTCTCAAGAGCCCTGACCCCACCTCCACCTGAGGCCACCGTAGCCATAGCCTTCCCAAAGGCTTTCCCGATCTCAGTTGAGATCTTGCCCATGGACTTCAGCATCTTTGAATCTATGTCCCCCATGTTCAATGAGGGCACAAACTCGACTACTGCCGTGTTCTTAGCCATCTGTCGTATCCTCACCAAGATGCAAAGTCGCTTTGCGATCCTGTAGTTTCTCTGTCATATCCTGACCCGCCAAACGCTCGATTCTCCCATCTGCTCCAACCTTCAATCGGCCCTCGAACATCCACTTATCAGAAGTCTTACCTATGTATTTCTCATAGGCATAGTTGCGAGGCGCATCCACCACCAACGTAGTTCTTCTCTGCTCGCCCAGAATTTCCTGCATCTGATCCAATGTGAATGCCATAATCCGCATAGGCTCAGTACTCTCGCCAATCGATTCGGATACCTTCCGAGCTTCTTCTATCCTAAGACGCTGCGCTTCCTTCTCCCTTTCATGGTAGGCTACAAGACGAGCCTTGTAGTTAGTGACAACCCTATCGTGCTCATCCTGTTCGCCAACGATCCACCGCCTCATCTCTGTCTCCAACTCCTCAGCGGAGGTAGCCTGCCGGATAATTTCCCGATCCTTCTCGTCTGACTCTGGTGAAATGACCCCCATCATGATGTAATAGAATCGATCCAGAATCTTTTGCCGTTCCTCTACCTCAGACAGCCGGGCACCATGATCCCTGGCATCAAGTGACTTCATTCCCTTAGGGGCATGAGGAGAAACTGAAAACTTGACGTTAGCCCATTCCACAGCATCCCGGATCTTTTGATCCTCATACTGATGGAACCAAGTCCACATGGTCTGGACCTTGTTGGCCCCCATAGAAGCACTGCCTGGAACTCCTGTGAACTCATCGCACGGGAGGATACGGCCTTGTCCCAACTGCTTCCACATCGTCCGGGAAACAGGTTCAAAACAGAACGCTTCGGCTGCTAACGTTGCTGCCCGATTAGCCCGATTGGTCAGTCCTTGGACCACATTGAATAGTGATGACACCATCGAAGGATGCAGTTGCCGAAAGACATCGTGCAAGTGGGGCACCACATTGGTCTGTCCCAGGAGGTTGTACCCGTTCAACATCCACACGGAAGTGGCCAGGACCCAACGCTGGATGTCTACTTCCGTTCCGATCGTATCTGTCGCTATAGAAGGAAATAGGGTGTACGCCCTGAAATCCCGCCACGTCCTACGCTTTCCCTGCCCGCACCGATTGCGCAAAAGGAAATAGTCGCCCACATTCAGCGACCGGAAAGAAACCGATATGCTGTCAAACAGAACAGAGTGTGTCAGGAACCCAGGATTGACCAGTTGTATGGTATCAGTATAGAACCGTTCACGTTGTTTCCATGTGGTTTTCGGAAGATTCCTCACTAACTAACCTCATGGACGCTGCGGCCCCCGAAACTTAGGGTTGGTTCCCCCAGGGACAGGAGTGTTGACAATTACTGGTGCCCTGGGATCTTTTCTGGACCCCTTGGAGTTCAACTCCTGTGCATTCCCCATAGTAAACACCGGAACTCCCGCCAAGGTTCCTGTCATGGCCGGTGCAGCTTTAGGGACAATCTCAGCAGCGGGTTTCAATGAAGCTGTCGGTACAGCATCTGCTCTATTAGCAGCATTCCTAACTTCCATCATTCTTATGGCCCGCGCTCTAGCAAGACGTTCGCCTTCTGCAGCCGCTGCCTTAACCATCCCCTCCGTATCATCAGAATCAACGAAAGATGAGATGACTTCCGACTGTGGGGGTATGACAGGAGCTTGCACAGGGGGGGCAACATGCTCCGTTGGTAACGGTCGGGGCATAGAGGGAGGCGCTACAGTCTGTGGGATGACGGGGGGTGCTACTGCAACCGTTGGCACTACAGGAGGTGCTACAGCATCAGTCTCGACTTCCGGCTCGGGTTCTGTCCCTCTCAATGCCTTCTCTTCAGATGCCTTCTCGTCTTCCAACTCTTTGACCCTAGCCCGGGCTTCCTCCAATTCGGTTTCCAGATCGGATGGTTCAAATACTACAGCAGCCGCTGCTTCTTTTTCCACACGAGCTAGCAACTCAGTGTACTTCTTGTTCAATGCCGAAACGGCGGTATCTGTCCACTTCTTCAGGATCATGTCCCGCAAAGCCTGATGCTTAGGTATCTTGATACTGTTACCATTCTCCAGCTTCTTCCCAATGGCAATGAACTCAGCATCCCTGAAATCCGTAGAGTCAATCTGGACTAGAGCATAGCTCAGGAGCGCCACACGGAACCGATAGTAGTAGTTGGTCATAATGAGAAGATTGTTCTCTGGTTCTTCTGGGGCGTCCTTTCCTTTGACAGAAACCACCACTTTAGGTTTCCTACGTGCCTCGTCAGCAAAGAGTTGGACATCCCTATTCTCATGGGGCAAGAGCACCCGCAAGGTAATCATTGACCCATTGAACTCGAAGGTCAATTCCCCCTTCCCCACATTTGCTACAGCCTGGAATGCTTGGTCAAGACAATTCAGATCGAGATCCATGATGCGAACCCCCTTTGCAGCCCTTAGAATCTAGTTTGGATTTTTGTCTCTGAGGAAGGGATCTAAGTGCCCACACATTCTGTACCAATCCCCTCTCGAAAACAGGGATGGAGAGCACGAAGCGCAAGAAACCTAAATCGAGTCAGGGACAAAACCCAAACCAGACTCCCCAAGACATCTTGGGCGAGCCGGATTATCAACACTAGCCGTTCACAACCAACGACGTAGCACCTGCACCTACTGTACCACCACCAGCCGTGGGATAACCATTGGACATAGCGGATGCGAACCGGATCGACCCAAGCTGCCCTATAGTTGGATCATTACCCGTAGCCAAGAATTCGCCATACATGGAGGCAAAGTCATGAACATCAGTGATCGTCATGTCCCCGCTTTCCGTGATCAGTCCTGCATCCTTTGTGAATCCCGATGTGCTCCAGCTGTTCCACCAGCAAGCTTCGTACATCGTCACAATAGCTGAATGCCCCTGTGCGGCATCATTGCCAAAGTTCAGCCCATCCGGAGTCACAACCCCATACTTCAACTGCTGTATGCCACCATCAAAGGATCCAGGAGATCCAGGGACTCCCACATTTGGTGCACCAAGATCCGCATCAACTAGAGTCGAGAAGACAACCTGCTGTTCAACATCAAAGGGCCACTTGTGGTGGGCCAACGACCGAACCGGGCCATCCACACCAGATGCGTAACCCGTCGACTGCCACAGATTGCAGAGATACAGCAACCCACGTTCTACAGACGCTGTGGGAGCCGAAGTGATAGATGGTACTAGCTCTGCGATCTTGTCACCCTGACCAATTCCACGCAATTCGTCAATCGTGCGGTTCATGGTTGGGTTAAAGTTGCTGAGGACACCCATCTGCCAGAGTGCCTGGTTATTCCCATACACAGGTGCAAGCACCCGAACCTTCTGGGACACCGCCGCACGAGTGTTAGGCGATGTACCAAAGTTATAGATGTAGGATGATCCCTGAACGCCATTCTGTGGGTTCTTGTCCTGATTTCCCATTGTGTCTTCCTCCAAGAGGGGTGGTAATCTCGACTTCCCGGCTGAACCGGGAAACAGACCACCATCTACTAGCTAGGCAGGCTATAGAGATGAAAACGAGATGGCTGGGAATGTTAGCAGAAGTGCAGATCGACGATCAGACGAGACCTTCCGTCTTTAGGCTCTACCAGCCACCACTCATCAAAAATCCTGAGGCATTTCAGGGCATCCTGGATGGACAAATGGGGGTATCCCACTTGTAAGGCCAATTCCGAAATCGGGACGGTGTCCTCAGGATCGGTAAAGGTTGTCACATGAAAAGTCGCCTTCTCTCCAAACACCTCTGAACACTTCTGGATCGCTCTCTCGACATCTCGCTGCAAACCAGTGTCAGAACTCAAAAGCACTTGGCTGTTATCATCGTGAGTGATCTGTGGCATTTTCACCAACCCCAAGATTCACCTAATCACCATACCCCATTCGAACTAAAATCGAGCATGGGGATGGGTAGTCACCGGATCAGGTATTCTGAGCGAATCGCAACTACTTGAAATCAAAGGAATTACAGCGAAGAGCGAACTGAGAAATTCGCAAGGATGTATAAGAGGGGGAAGATAGGGGCGTATGCAGCAACCAGGTCTGCCTCAGTCGGGTTGTCCGCAGCGGTCGTAGCTTTGATACCCGTATAGGCTGCTACGATCTGTGCTGTCACGAAATCCCTGAACATCTGTGCAACCCTGCCCTCAATCTGTCCCAGTACCACCGGGAGATATTTGATCCCGATGAACTGTTCCAGTACCGACCGAGACTGCATCTGGACCTCATCTGCAATCTGAATGATCGTCGGGAGTTTGGTCAGGATGTTGGTTGGATCAGTAGTCAGACCGTGCCGTGTCCGCAGGAACGGGGGCCGATCTTCCATAACCGTCACGCCCTGAACTGCTACCTGATTGGCCTCTACAGCATCCAGGATACGACCCAGGGATCCGAATCCTACCAACAGTGACCCTGTCCATGGAGTAGCCACGTCAATGTTGGGACTGCACCGATTGCCCGCCAGAGCCGCAGCAATATAGGTTCCATCCACTAGATACTCTTTGGTCGTCCCAAGAGCATCCATAAGCGGGATGGTAACAATATCCGGGTACACGATGCGCATACGGGTGCTGGAAAGCGTCTGTGCCAGATTCCCCACATCCGTAGGAGTCTTGCCAGCCGACACACCGATAAGTCCAGTACGTTCGTGCTTGTACCGCACACTGGACTGGATGTCCACATGCCGATCCAGGTACTGATACAGTTCAGTGGAGTCACCCCGGAGCAGAGTCATAATATTCGGGGCGATGAACCCCTGAAGTGGTGTTTCTAGATCGTCCAATGCATCCCTATATGATGTGAGGGATCCATAGTTAGAGTCCGTGGCCTTGGGAACCTGCTTGATTGCCACTAGGACCGCTCCATTCAGAATAGACATATAGGCGGCTAGGGAAACAGGATTGTCCGGCCCTACAGTCCCGTAGGCTGCCTCAATGGCGGCTAACTTCGTATACAGTGCCATCGAGAAAGCCTGCTTGGTGTAGACATAGGAGACGTAGTAGAGATCCCCAATGGTGGGTTCGCTTCCACCCCGCTCAAAGGTCTCTACCAGTGCCGTATCGCTGACACCCACATTGTAAGTGTTGGCAACATAGGCTTCCACACCGGAAATAGCCCGGATTGGAGCATTGGCGTTCGTAGTGAACGTGGAGTTCACGTTGATGCGGAATGTGGCATTCACACCCGTGGGGTAAGCAATGTTACCCGGACGGGCAAGGATCGTGAAAGTAAGTCCCGTAACTTCATCTACATAGGTCTGACCGATCACCCCATCCTGAGCCAGCCAAGATAGGGTGGTCTTCAAAACAGATGTATCTGTAGATCCGGAACCATTGGGGTTGCTGGACCGGACAAAGAAACCGTTGATGCCTGATTCCCCGTAGGCTGAGTCAAGGGCATCGATCCCCAGACCCGTGCCATGCCGTAAAGCATCGCCCGTGGTAGCGGTATTGAAGATCAAGGAGGATGAACTTCCCGCTGTATCGCTCTGGATGAACAGATACGTGTTGTTCAACGCATCCAGGGCAACACCCGCAACACCTTCTGCTACGAAATGATCCGCCGCAGCACCATAGTTGGTACCACTGCTGTAATTGAACAACGTGTTAGCCATACTTGCTGTATCCACATTGGACATAAGAGCAGCAGCAATCTCAGATGCCTGTACAGGCGTTCTGATCGCTGTAGTTCCCGCCGTAAATCCCAATACTGAGTTAGCCGCTCCCGAGCCGATCACTACTCTGCTCAACTCATCGTCCCGAACTGATGTGAGACGGAGGCCCACACCTTCACGTCGAACGATTTGCGCCGCCTGTACTACTCCAATGGCCCCAAACGGTGCTCCAGGTAGATTAGAAAGAGCCAGTTCGATCTGACCGGTGACAGTAGCGGCATCCGCAAAGGCAGTGTTGTTCGCTGCAGAAGATGACCCCAATGCGGTTACAGTACCAGCAGCAGATCCTGTGAAAGTGACTGTCACAGGAACACCATCCAGAGTGAAATCAAATGCCCTGTTGTCAGGGACAGCCCCTGTACCATCGTAGAATGTGACCTGATACTCGTCACGAGCCGCACCAACGCCACCTGTGTACTGACCACCAGACATACCTGGAGTACCAAACACAGAGGCAGGCTTTGCTGTAGCAGCATTTGACGACTTGACAGACGTTCCGGCTGTCAACTCCAACAGCTCATTACCTGTAGCAGCGTCCACCTGGATCTTGCTTTGCTCAATGGCATTGAAAGCCGCCATACGAGCCATGGTGGACCAGGCATACTCCCCACCACCAGCCACGATCCTATTACGAAGCACGATACGATCATGCTCCAAAGGTGACGTGGCAATTGTGAAACGTCTTGCCACACCAGAATCCAGAATCTTGCACTGATGGGTTCCAGCTGCGTCGGCGTCTATACCAGCAATCAGGCAGAAATCGGTATTTCCGACAGCCTGTTCAATGAAGCTGAAAGCGCCTCCAAGGAGCCCATCCACTGTTGCAGCACGGAACGTAAATACAAGGTGCCCATCCGAATCCGCCGCACAATAGACCCAAGGTGCTACGTGGGTTGCTACTGTATTGAATGTTACACCCAAGTTCAACCGAACCTGGATATGAGCTGCTAAGGCAGCAGCACTAGCATAGGTACCAGCCTGAATAATGAATGATTCTGAGGTAGGCGCAGTTACAGCCCCCACATAACCAATCGTAATTGTGTCGTACCTATTGTTTGCAGCTGCTTCCACCGTGAACGGACTCAAGAATGCAGTCTTCGTCTTGTATTGGGGTCTGGTGTCCAGATTGAACAGGTAATAAGCACTACCTAACGGGGCAAGACCAAAGTTCGGTGTCACTGTGGCGATCTTGGTGACAGAGTCATACGTCACGATCTCAACTTCTTCACCAGCAGCCGGACCAGCCGTCATAATCAACTTCCAACCAACATAGTAGTTGGGGATGTTGCTTGCCGCTGCAGCCAACGTCACGGTACCCACCACTGCACCAAGCTGGAGGGTACCCGTAATACCATGCGCCGCTTCATTGATCACTGCCACAAAGGTTCCCACCGTAGCGGATGCACCAGTATCCGCCAAGGCCCGAACTTCAACCCCATCGATGTTGAGGTTGACTTCGTTGTTTGTGGTATCCAGCGTCCACGTCAACCCACCCGTATCGGCATCATACGTAACGGGTTCACCCAGAATGCTACCCGTGAATCCTGTGACACCCACAGCGGCCACACCAATAGGATCGACCAGACTCGTTCCAAGAGCCGAACCAATCGGGGGGTTGGCGTTGCCATTCATCGAGATACGGAGATGATCCGAGTCGGATGAAATGGTGTAGTAGGGGCCAGCAGACGGGGCAGTAAATTTAGCAGGAGAGGCAGGACGGGCAGCAAACTGCACCGTCACAATCTCATTGACCTGTGCTCCCGAATTCCACAGGATATCCGGGTTGGCCTCACCAGACGGGAAATTGATTGTGATCCCAGTCAAGGATGAACCCTTACTCCCACTGTCAAAGGTCGGGTTGTAAATGATGGCCCCGCCCTGATCTGCTACTGTGTAGGTACCCACACCGCTCACGCCAGGAATGGCGCAACTGCATGTGTACTCATTGTCCGTCAGGGTATTGTGGTAATAGGTCGCAAATACCTTCCCGCCTGCAGGGATCGGTTCTGCCAGAGTAATTGATGATGTCGCTGAGTCCACATTCACAATAGTAAGACCCCGACCCGTTACGAGGCCCCCATTGTCGATGAACCTCTGGTAAGCATCGTCTACATCATAGCCCCAGAAGGCAATGATCGTATCGGGACGATTCGACGGAAGATCAATCCTCCCATTTGTCACTGTCTGGAAGAGTGACGCACTTCCAATGGGGGTATCACGACCGTTACCGACCGTGGGCTGGTAAGAGAGTGTCCATATGGTGTTGCTGGTCCGGGTGCATTCCAGCATGAACACTCTGTTATCCACCAGAGATGTAGTCACCTGAGACGACCCAAAGTAATCCTTGCCTGTGGTGTGCACTCCTGAGGACACCAAAGAAGCCGTGCCCCAGACGATCGTGTCGTTCTGGAGGATGAAATCCGCCCCATCAACATAATCGTTGCGATCGGGGGTAATGCCGCACCGAGTAACCGAAGTCACTCCAATGTTGGCAAGGTAATCAAACGTATCAACCCAGCTGTTGAAGTAGTACTGGATAGTAACCGTTGACGATGCGGCAGGGGCAACTGCCAGAGTCACAGCCCGTGTAGCGCCATCTACAGAGATCGGGATTACCTGGACCCCATCCACCTTCACGGTGACATCTGCAGTATCCGTAGTAGTGATACCGCCATTGGAACCATCCACAATCGGTCCCTGGAAGGTATAGAATGTCTTGTTCCGAGCAGTAGCCTGATTGGTTACAAACCCAAGCAGGGCATTTGCTGACCCTGACCCAATCTTGATGTACTGATCAGCAGTCAGAAGAACGGCATCCTGCCCGTAGTTATTGATGTAGACCGTAGCAGTCAAAGAGCCAATAGCGGCATTGTTGACTGCGTTAGCAATCTGCTGAGCTGTTTTGGCCCCCGTGGTGAGTGTAATAGACGAGGCTGTCTGTGAACCCGTGACTGTCAGGTTTACGTCATCCACATAGACGGACAGGGTGCTATTGTTGGCAGTTACCACGAATCCAGCAGTGGTTGTAGCTACTCCCACACCGCCCCAAATCTGTGCAGACTCTGCTGTCACCTGATCTGAGACAGTATCCGTAATCTGTGTATCCGTTCGGTCGAAGTAATACGTGCAGCGAACAATCTGCCCCACTCTTGCAGCCTGAGCACATTCCACAATACCTGTAGAACCCGTGACAGCCAGGACTACAATGGGTTGACCATCGTAGGTTACCGACACAGCCGACCGATCTGTCGTAGTCGTTCCAGTCCCATCCCCATTCACAACAGGATAGTTACGAACCTGAAATTTCGTCACTG
>Ga0208375_1002560_pt1 | contig 16861 bp, 17 predicted proteins | sample RifOxyD1_FD_184038 | JGI IMG/M metagenome (GOLD analysis project Ga0208375, IMG submission 184038) | Soil microbial communities from Rifle, Colorado - Rifle Oxygen_injection D1 (SPAdes) | ecosystem: Environmental > Terrestrial > Deep subsurface > Rock core/Sediment | place: Rifle, Colorado... | reverse complement strand
TCCTGTGGATATGCATCCGCAATTAAAAGTGCCTGCTGTTGAGGTTGCTTTAACAAAATTGCATGCTGGCGGTAAATTTGATAAAAAATCTTATGTAATTTCAGGAGGTTTACATGGTGTTGGTGTTTCTTGTGTGAACGCTTTATCTATAAAATTGGAAGTTGAAGTTAAAAGAGATGGAAATGTTTATCATCAAGAATATTCAAGAGGAGTGCCTAAGACTAAGCTAAAAATTGTTAGTAAATGCGCAGAAGATGTGACTGGAACTAAAATTACTTTCTTTCCTGATACAGAGATATTTTCTACAACAACTTTTGATGCAAGTGTTTTGGAAACAAGATTTAGAGAAATTGCTTTTTTAAATGCAGGATTAAAAATAATTTTAATTGATGAGATAAAAAATAAAAATTATGAATTTTTTTCTTCTGGAGGTTTAGTGGAATTTGTTAAGTGGTTAAATAAAAACAAGGAAGTTCTACATGTTAAGCCCATTTATTTTAAAAGAGAAGTTGATAACACCATTGTAGATATTGCTATTCAATATAATGATACCTACAGAGACAATATATTTGGATTTGTTAATACCATTAATACTGTTGAAGGTGGAACACACATTTCAGGATTTAAAACAGCTTTAACAAGAGTGATTAATGATTATGCTAAAAAAACAGGTTTGTTAAAATCCGAGAGTTTAAGTGGAGATGATGTGAGGGAAGGATTAACAGCCATTGTCAGTTTAAAGATTCCTGAACCTCAATTTGAAGGACAAACAAAAACAAAATTAGGAAACAGTGAAGTTAAAGGGATTATAGATTCTATTGTCACAAGTGCTTTATCCGAATTTTTTGAAGAGAATCCTCCAATTGCAAAAAAAATTGCTATGAAATCTCTTGAATCTGCTAAAGCAAGATTAGCAGCAAAAAAAGCCAAAGATTTAGTAAGAAGAAAAAATGCTTTTTCACTTGCAGGTTTGCCTGGAAAACTAGCAGATTGTTCAAGCAATAAAACAGAAAAAACAGAGCTCTATATTGTTGAAGGAGAGAGTGCAGGCGGAAGCGCAAAACAAGCCCGAAATAAAGAAATGCAGGCAATACTTCCTTTAAAGGGAAAAATTTTGAATGTTGAAAAGGCAAATCCCGCTAAAGTTTTCTCTAGTGAGGAAATTGCAAACTTAATTACTGCAATTGGGACAAGTGTTGGAGAAAGTTTTGATATTGAAAAATTAAGATACGGAAAAATAATAATTATGACTGATGCAGATGTTGATGGGGAGCATATCAAAACTCTTTTATTGACTTTCTTTTTCAGATTCATGCCCCATTTAATTGAAAATGGAAATGTTTTTGTTGCTCTTCCTCCATTGTATAAGATAAGAAAGAAAAAGGATCATTATGTCTATAATGAATCTCAATTAAAAAAAGCATTGGAAAAATTAGGAAGCAATGCAAATGTTACAAGATTTAAAGGCTTGGGGGAAATGAATCTTAATCAATTATGGGATACAACCATGAATCCAAAGACAAGAAAAATAAAAAAGATTTATGTTGAAGATGCTGTTGAAGCTGATCAAGTTTTTAGCATGTTAATGGGTGATGATGTTCAAGGTAGAAAAGATTTCATTGCAGAAAACGCACGGGAGGCTAATTTAGATATTTAAAATGACAGAAATAAAAGCAGTTATATTTGATTGGTTTGGTACTTTAATAAATAAAGAAACTAGAAGTTTATTTCCGTATAGTAAACAGGTTTTACAAGAACTTAAAAATAGAGGTTATGAATTGAGTTTAATTTCATTAGCTTTAACTAAAGAAAAAAGATTAGCTGAAATTAAAGAGTCTGGGATTAGTCATTATTTTAGTAATATATTTGTAGGTACAGTAAAAAATCCTGAACAATACATGCAATGTATAAATTTGATGAACAGTACTCCAGAGTTAACTGCAATTGTAGATGATAGGGTTTCAAGGAGTGGTATTATAATTGGAAATCAATTAGGTTGCAAGACTTTTTTGATTGATAACGGATTCTATGAAAGAATGGTACCTATTGCAGAAACAGGAGAACCTACTTACAAGATTAAATCGGTGGAGGATTTACTAAACATTTTATAAAATGGCAAAAAAAGGAAAATTAGAAACACCTACTTGGATAATTGAGGGATATGATAGCAAGGCAGATTATGAAAAAGCAAAAGGATTAAGTAAAACAAAAAAAGCAAAAAAGAAAGAAGGAGAATTTAGAGTTAAAATCTGCCCCAATTGCAAAGGAAGTGATGTTAATGTAGTTATAGGAGAAGTAGGAATGTGGAAATGTAAAAAATGTGAGTGGAAAGGAAGCGATATAGACGAAAAGTCTGTTTCAGAAGATGAATACCTTGAATTAATAGAAAAAATGGATGGAAAATAAAACCAAAAGAGATAAAATAAAATTTTAATAAAAAACAAAACAAAAAATGGCAGAAGAAACAAAAGAAAAAAATAAAGAAAACAGTATAGATGAAGAAGAATACGAAGAAGATAGCAGAGAAGAAAGTGAAGAAGATGCAAAATATGAAAAATCTAAAGAAGAAGACGAGAAAGAAAAAGGAAAGAAAGAAGAAAACGGCTCTGAAGATGAAAATACCAAAGGAGTAATTAATACTGAAATATCAGGAGAAATGAAAAAAGCATATCTTGATTATGCTATGTCTGTTATTGTTTCTAGAGCAATACCTGCTGCTGAAGATGGACTTAAACCAGTTCAAAGAAGAATTCTTTATGCAATGAATGCAATAGGATTACAAAGCAATAAACAAACAAGAAAATCAGCTAGAATAGTTGGAGATGTGCTTGGAAAGTATCACCCCCATGGAGATACTGCAGTTTATGATGCCATGGTAAGAATGGCTCAAGATTTTTCTTTAAGATACCCTTTAGTGAATGGACAAGGGAATTTTGGTTGTTTTACAGCAGATACAAAAGTTGCATTGGCTGATGGAAGAAATTTGGAATTTTTAGAATTAATTGAAGAACATAAAAGAGGAAAGAGAAACTTTACATTTACAATAGATAACGATGAAATAAAGATAGCTGAAATAAAAAATCCCAGAAAGACAAAGGAAAATGCAGAAATTATGAAAGTTATTTTAGATAATGGTGAAGAAATAAAGTGTACACTTAATCATAAGTTTATGTTAAGGAATGGAAAATATAAAGAAGCGAAGGATTTGACTTCTGGAGATTCTTTAATGCCACTTTACTCTAGACTTTCTGCAAAAGATGATAATCCCAAAGTAATTGGATATAAAATGATAAACCAATTGAAGAAGGACTCCTGGAAATTTGTGCACATTATGGCCGATGAATGGAATCTCGATAATGGAATTTATTCAAAACCCACTGGCAGAGTAAGGCATCATATAGATTTTAATAAGCTTAACAATAATCCCGATAATATTCGTAGAATGCATTGGGAAGAACACTGGAAAATACATTCTGATCTTGTTTTTCAAAAACACAAAACAGATTTTGAATATAGAGAAAAATTAAAAGCTGGAAGAGAGAGATTTTGGAATGAGGTTAGGAATCGGAAAGATTATTCTAACCGAATGTCTGAGAGAAATGTAAAAAATTGGAAAAATGAAGATTATAGAGAAAATATGCGAAAATTCTTGAGTGAAGTTAATAAAGAGTATCTAAAAACTCACCCAGAGATAATTGAAGAGATTAGAATAAGGGCTTCGAATACTATGAAGAAAATGTGGAAAGATCCTATTTATAGGAAATTATTCAATGAGAGAATAATTGCCTCAAACAAGAAAAGAAAAACTAATCTTACTGGGAAAAAGAAATTTCTTAATATATGTAGTTATCTTATTGAAAATAATCTAAGTATAAATAAGGAAAATTATGAAAGGGTAAGAAAAGAAATTTTTGGTACAAAGAGTTTTACAGGGTGGTATTTTGGTGTCCAAAAATATTTTCAAAATAATAAAAACCTGATTTTTTTAGAATTAAATGGAAATCATAAAGTGGTTAAAATAGAATTTCTGAATGAATTTACTGATGTTTATGATCTCACAATAGATAAAACTCATAACTTTGCTTTAGCTTCTGGAGTCTTTGTACATAACTCAATCGACGGAGATCCCCCTGCTGCAATGAGATATACTGAAGCAAAGCTTTCCACAATTTCAACTGAATTAATTGAAGATATAGAAAAAGAAACAGTTAAGTTTGTTCCTAATTTTGATGGTTCTTTAAAGGAACCGGTTCTATTACCTGGAAAATTGCCAAATCTTTTATTGAATGGTGCAACCGGAATAGCAGTAGGTATGTCAACTAATATTCCTCCCCATAACATTTCTGAATTATGTAATGCAATCATTGCTTATGTTAAAGATCCAAGTATAAATATTCAAAAATTAAATGAACATGTATTAGCCCCCGATTTTCCTACTGGTGGAAATGCTACTGGTGATTTTTCTGAATTGTACACAACAGGAAAAGGAAGAATAGTAATAAGAGGAAAAACAACTGTTGAACAAGTTAAAAATAAAGATGCTGTGATTATTACTGAAATTCCTTATATGGTAAATAAATCTGATTTGATTACTCAAATTGCTAATCTTGTTCAAGACAAGAAAATAAGAGATGTTTCTGATTTAAGAGATGAATCTGCTAAGGGAAAGATAAGAATTGTACTTGAATTAAAAAAAGGAGCAAATCCAAAGTTTATCACCAATTCATTATACAAATTTACTAGATTACAAGACGTTTTTAATGCAAATATGCTCGCCTTAGTTGAGGGACAGCCAAGAGTTCTGAACCTTAAAGAAATTATAGAAGAGCATGTAAAATATAGAAAAAAGATTGTTGTTAGTAGATCAAAATTTTTATTAAAAAAAGCCAAAGAAAGAGAAGAAATTGTTGAAGGTTTGCTGATTGCATTAAAACATATTGATGATGTTATCACTTTAATTAAAAAATCTAAAGGGGCGGTTGAGGCGTTAGAAGGTTTAATGACTAAATACAGTTTAAGCAAAAAACAAGCTCAAGCTGTTTTGGAAACAAAGTTACAGCAACTTACATCCTTAGAAGTTGATAAATTAAAGAAAGAAGCAGAAGAACTTAAGCTAACCATTTTAGAATTGGAAAAAATTCTTGGAGATGTTAATGAAGTTCTAAAAATAATAACTAAAGAAATTAATGAAATAAAAAGGAAATATGGTGATAATAGAAGAACTCAAATATTACAAAGAATCTCTGAGATTTCAGAAAAAGATTTGGTCCAACAGAAAGAGGTTGTTGTTATGATTACTGATAAAGGTTACTGCAAGAGAATGGACTTAAAAACATATAAAGAACAAAAAAGAGGCGGAAGAGGAGTTATAGGCTCAGGCTTAGCGACAGGAGATTTTGTTAAACAACTAATAACTTGCTCAACTCATGATTATTTAATGTTCTTTACAACAAGAGGAAAACTTTATTGGCTTAAGGCTTTTGAAGTTCCAGAAGCGGAAAGGTATGGGAAAGGAAAAGCAATTGTTAATATCCTTAGTTTAAAAAATGAGAATGTTACAAATGTGATATCCGTTAGGGAATTTAAGGAAAATTTATTCATGACTACATCTAAAGGAATTGTTAAGAAAATTTCATTAAAGCATTTTTCTAAGCCAAGGGCATCAGGAATAAAAGCAATTAATCTTCCTGCAGATAATTCTGATTTTTTAATAGGAGTAGAGATAGTTGAGAAAGGCAGAGAAGTTTTATTGGCAACATTAAAGGGGAAAGCTATTAAATTTAATGAGTCAGATGTAAGAGAAATGGGAAGGGCTTCTTATGGAGTTACAGGAATTAAATTGGATAGTGATGATAAAGTTGTCAGCCTAGAAATCTTAAAAAATGCTGCAATAATAACAATTACAAAGAATGGTTATGGTAAAAGAACAGCTATTCAAGATTATAGAAAAACAGCAAGAGCAGGAAAGGGGGTTATTAATCTTAAAATATCGGACAAAACAGGAGATGTTGTTACAACTGTTTCTGTTAATGATAAAGACAGCATTATAATAACTACGGCCAAAGGAATGGTTATAAGAACAGGATTGGAAAACATAAGAATAATGGGGAGAGCTACGCAAGGTGTTAGAATAGTGAAGCTACAACAAGGAGATTATGTTACTGATTTAGCTAATGTTGTTGATTTAGGCAATGGGGATTAATCTTTTCCAAATTTATTACTTAATACATAAACTTTATAAATAACTTCTAAATTGTTAAATTATGGATGAAGATAAAATAAGTGAAGACATGAACGATGATGAAATAAATAAAAAATTTTATAATACATTGTTGTTTACACGTCCTGCTTCTGATGCTATTAAGTATGCCGGCTTATTAGTTGGTGTTTATGGTGTTGTTCAGGATAGGATTGATCCTGGTTTAATTCTTTTTGGTGGTTTTATGTATATTAGTGGTTCCCTATTAAAAAATCTATGTGATTATATAGTTACTGACGGGTTAATTAAGGACAATAAAGATAAAAAGGATTCAAAAGAAGAATCTTCTGATAAAAAAATTAATTTGGAATCTAAACTTTAAACTTAATCCCTCAAGTATTTTAAAATAGTGGGATATTTTTCTTTGTCATTGTTTTTAGTTTTATTATCCTTGTTATCATATTGATTTTTCCAGGCAGGGCAAATGTTTTTGTAAGAACACCAATCACATAAAGGAGATTTTTTTGTTGGGAAGTTATTATCTATCGTTGCCATTTCTATTATTTTTATTGTTTTTATTGTGTCTTGTTTTAGCTTTTCTAATTCATCATCTTTTTTTTCAATTATTATTTTTTGATTGAATGCAAGATAATGCCATATAAGTTTTATTCTTTTCCCTTTAAATTTCTCGTGGGTTTTTATTGCAATAGAATAAAGTGCAAGTTGTCTATCTTCATTTATTTTTTCTTTGCTTGGCAATGTTCCAGATGTTTTATAGTCATGAATTTCAATTTCGTCGCTTTCAAGATTATGAACTAAACGGTCTATAAATCCAATTAATTTATGCATTTCTTGATTTTCAAAATCTGTAAGATCAACAAAAATCTGCTTTTCTGTTTCTAATGTATTTTCTTTAAAAGGGTAGTTACTAGTGTAATAATCTAATAAAAATTTTATCCCCATGTTAAAGTAATCTTCCACTTTTAATTCTCTAACAATAGTGTACTTTTCTTTTTCATAATCACTTTGCCAGTTGTTAGAGTAATATATTATTAAATCATCAATTTCTGGAATCTTACCTTCTTTTACAGTATTATAAAGCCATTCTAATGCTTCATGAACTTTGTTTCCTAAAAATGCTTCAATTGGTTTTTCTTTTATTTCTATTTTATCAATGTATTGAAACTTGTATTTTTTTGGGCATTGCTCATAAGTACTAAGTTTTGAATAAGAATATATTGTCATAATTTACAATTATAAAACAAACTTATAAATTTAATTATAAAACTAGAGTAGAATAATAATCTTTATAAGTAATTCGTTTATATCAATTTTATGGAAATTTTAAATTACGAAGACCTAAAAATTTCGCCAAAAACATTTGATTTGGAAATGATTATGAGAAAGAGTATTCTTAAAGAACTTAAACAAAAACCTCATTGGGACGATAATGCAATATCTTCTGCAGATTTTGCATTGCACACTCAATTAGTTTATATTTTGGAAGCAACTTCACAAAGTTTAGAAGGCAAAAAAATTTTAGACTTAGGTTGTGGTTCGAATAATCCTTATTTAGAAGGAGGTATATTTTTCAAAGATAGCCAATTTGAACCTTGGCTATGTAGAGGATTGCATATCTTAAGGTTTAAACCAATTGGGATAGATATTGGTGATTTAGATAAAGAAGAGTTTGAACATTATAATACTAATTTAGTACATCCAAATTCTTTGCATATGATTTCAGATAATTCTATTGATTTAGTAAATGCTCATCAATTTTTTGATTCACCTTTTTTAAATTTAAGTTTAAAAGCAAATATTTCAGAATTAAAATTAAATTTATATAAACAATTTGAAAGAATTTTGAAACCAGAAGGAATTTTTATTTATCACTTTGAATAGAAAAAATAAGGTTATAAAATTTATTGCTTTTAATGATTGAATAGGATTAAACCATAACTCTTATAAATTGTTTGATTTTAAAGAATTAATGAATAAAATCTTAGATTATGCTGAAAAATTAAAGAAGAACTCAGATTTGGCTGAAAAGATTGGTGCTAATCTAGAAGTATTAAAGGGAATGTCTGATTTTGAAGTAAGACTTTTAGGACTTTATAGCTCAAATCAAATTAATGCAGGGAATTTAAAAATTAATGGTGTTTCTTTGAGTGATATTTATAAATTTGCAGTAAGACATTACTATGAAAATGGAGAAAATTTGTTGGGTGTTTCTGTTGAAAATATAATTGAAAAAGACACAAAACAGATAAATTTATCTTGGTCTGTTTTATGCAGTATTAATCTTAGACAGCTTAACAAAGAACAATGGGAATGCTTGGAGAGAATTGCAAATCTGTATAAAGAAAGTAATGGAGAGGCACAAGTTTAACTAAAAGGAAATATAATAAAAAATAAAAAAGAATGGTTTTTCTAATCAATGCTTTATGCTGTCTCGTCTTCTATGTCATTAGCTAAAAATCCCCACCAAGGTGCTCTTAAAACTCTGACTTCACCTGTTCCAGCATCAATCTGAGCCATAATTCTTTCTCTTATTTTGAACAAACCCAAGAATCTTGATTCTTTTCCAGCATTGTACTCATATTCTCCATTTCTTTTAAGTTCAAGAGATTCGTTTCTAACTCTTGCTTTAACTTTTTCTTTTATCTTTTCTTTAATTCTATCTGGGAGAACAATCTCCTGTGTTTCATTTTCCCCTGTTGTTTCGTTGCTGAAATTTGCAAACACTCTCCCATCATGATGATAAAGTGTTACTTGTGTTGAAACATTTATTCCCTTGACTTGGACAATAATATTTCCAGAACTTCCAGCAATTATTGTCATTTCCCTGCCTCCATCTTCAAGCTCACATTTTATTGTACTACCTTGGCATCTGCAATCAGAAGGGCATTCAGTTGAATTATACCTTCCTTGAAGATAGTTTTGTATTCTTTCACTTCTCTTTATTTTTATTGTATTGCCATCTTCATCTTCTACTTCTGTTTCATTGTCGTCTCCATCATCTGTCTCGTTGTCGTCGTTATCTGTCTCGTTGTTTGCATTGCCATTTCCAGTTTCATTATTTCCATTGCTACCATTGCCTTGTGCAAGAACTAATACTATGCTTATCATAGCTACAGCGAGGATAGCTAAAAACAAAATTGGCATCACTTTTTTCATATTTTATATAAGTATAAGGGATTTAAAAATCTATCCCCCTGTTTAAGTCAAGTTCATAACTTAATGTTTTGCACTCATTTTCATTAATAATATATTTTATACAATTTTCCTCTATCATTTGAATGGGAAAACTTTCACTTACATTGAAGTTGTGAATCCCTCCAAGTATTCGGGAGAATCTAACACAGATTAGTTGCAATTTGCGCTCCTTCGCTACGAAAGGGAAAACGAACAGAAGCCCCCCTTAGTGCTTCTCACAGATAGTCTTGACTTCGTCAAGAAGAATTATTTTTCTTTTTTCTTGAATAAATTTCTACAATAATTTACTCCAGATTTAAATAACCTATAGGAAAAACTCAAAGATTTACTTCCGAGATAAAATCCCCCAACAGCAAGAGGAAAAGCCATCCAAGAATCATCTGCATCAAAATGTTGATAACCTACTGTATTTGCTACAAAATCTGCAGTTTCATACATAATAGTTCTGCCAAAATGGAAAAAATCTCCAATAATTCCACCTGCTTGACTTATAATCATCCCTGAACCTGCGATAGCAAGAGGTAATGACTTCCTCTTTTTTCCTTCACTGACCATGTAGATTGCTAATGGGGTCATTGCATAGGGTGCAACAGAAGTAGCCAATTCTCCTAGCATTGAACCATATTCTTGAATTTTTACATACCCCCCAATAATTGGCAATAATAATTTAGCATCAATTCCAGAATGAACTAAGTGAGCCAAGTCTCCGCCATATAACCTATTTATTACAATTTGCTCATTTGTTCCACCGGTTAAAATATTTGTACCTGCATGAATTAATTCATGAGGTATAGAAGTGATTCCAAAAGATGCCAGAATGGCTAAATCATTCAAACGGCTTTTCCTTTTTTTGCTTCCAGAAAATAGCTCTTCATAATTTAAATCTTGAAATATTTCATCCCATGCAGATTTTAATGGTTTTCTAACTACATCTTTAAATCCATATTCCTCTTGAACTTTTCCTTCTAAGTCTGAATGAAATATTCTCATATAATTCAAGAAAAAGAAGTTTTTTATAAAGCTTTCTACTTGTAATTACCATGTAGTCAATAATGAAAATAAAAAAGCGTGCACCCCAAAAAATAGTCTGCTTCGCAGAAGATTACTAATAAGCTCGAGCTCTCGAACTCTAAAATTTTGCCTTCGGCATTATTGCACTAAACCTTGTTTTTCTCTTCGAGAAAAAGCGTATAACGGGAATTATGTCTAATTGTTCGAAGACACTAAACTTGGGAATTAAAGGATAGTTAAAGATGGCACTTCAATACCCAAATCTTCTCTCATAACCTTTATGGTCCATCCATTCAAGAATTATGGACAAAACACAAACTTCCCCATTAGCTACTGAATAAATTAGCCTCCAACCTTTTGGTAAATCATATTTCCATAAGTTATCAATTCCATATTTGTCAATGTAAACTTTCGGAATTAATCTTTTTTGTATTCTTATCCCGCAAAAAGCGTTTTCTTCTAAATCATCTAATGCCCTATTTATCCATTCGTAAAGCTTCTTGTCTTCTGTTTTTGAATCTTTAAGTTTCTCAAAACTTTCTTTCAATTTATCTTCTGCAAATTTTATTTGTGATTTCATCTTGATAAATGATCTTTAAAAAGATATTTTCTTACTAATTCTGGATTCCAAATCCAGACAATCCATCCTTCTTTGTCTTGGGCTATTTTTCCTGATTCTAACAGATAGTCAAAAATTACGCAGAAAGTCTGATAAATCATCTTTCTAGGAAGAGCTCCCCAAAGGGATTTCTTTTTATATTCTCCAGAGTTCTCTCTAATAAATTCCTCCACCATTAGAATAGTATCTAATTGTGGATAGTGCAAAATGTTCTTTCTTAATGTTTCTTGTGGCATGGGTATACATACTTGTATAACTATAAAAATCTTTCGATTTTCAGAAATTTCTTCTTTTTTGGGGAAAAAGAGGCAAAAAAGGCGGCGGCTCACGAAAATAAAAAACACAACAATTTCTCTTATATAACGCCCCTAAAAAGGGATTTTAACTCTTCAAAATCTGATGATTTTTCGCTCTTTTTACAAGAAGCGGATAACAGCGATTTTATACAAATAATGGGAGTCCAAAATGTTTATAAATTGAGTGTAGGATTGGATTATATGATAAGGGATGCAGGAACTAAGAATAAGAACGGTTTTTTTGGTAATAATGATTATGCATGGTATAATCCTAAAAGGTGGATTTATTTTTCTGTGCCAGAAAAATGCTCTTTAAATATTACAAAGAGAAAAATTGTTCTTGGAACCGGAGCATTACTCTTAACAAGTTATTTGGCTACTGAACATTTTTTTTATGACATGGCAAATATGAAATTTTTAACAAATAAGTCTTATACAAATGTTGTTTCCGCAAAACCAAATAAAAACCCTTTGATTATTAATATAAATGCATTTGTTGATGAGGAATTTAAAGACAAATACCCAGAAAATTGGCAAAACAAAATAGAGAAAATCGTAAGTGAAAGTTCTGATTTTTATAATCAGCATTTTCAAATTGGTTTTAATTTAGAAGAAATTAGAGATTGGCGTTCTCCAAATAAAATTGTTTCAGGTTGGGAATTAAAAAATTATGCAAGAAATAGCAATAGAAAAAGGGATGCAGAAGTTATGGCTTTCTTTACTGGGCAAGAACCAATGGATTCTGTTGGATTTGCTGATGCTTTTGGTAATTATATCTTAGTGAGAAATATGACTAATACAAATCCTCAATTTCCTATACCTCAAGAGTTTACACAAGAACAAAAACAAAAAGCAATTGATTTGGAGAATTTAGTTTCTTTTTGTCATGAAATGGCCAGAATTTTTGGAGAGACCAGGACAGATGAAGAAGCTCCTGAGGGGTTTATTGTTTATGACCATCATAATTATTCTGATGGTTTAATCGGGTTTGATGAGAAAACAAAAGAAACCATACAAACAGGCAAGAATAGATTATGGTTTTAGTTGATGGTTCAGAAATTTTTGTCCTTCTTTTTAAGATTATTCTATTTTTATCTTTGATGATAAGTAGCTCTTCACTTTTTTGAAATGAGTTTTAATTACCATTGGAATGACTATTTGTCTTTTAGGGCATCTATGTTTTATTTAACTCTATATTCTGCTTACTTCCAGCTCATTATTGTTTGTTCAATTAAAACTTGTCAACAATGTTTATAAAATAAAAAATCGTTTATGATAGATGAAAAAGGTGAGAGGCTTAACTGTCTGGAGCTTAATATTTACCTTAATAGTTTTAGGATTAATGTTTTATTTACTTAAAGATGTAGATTTTGTTTTTGTTTGGCAACTTGTTAAAGAAATTGATAGTTTTTATCTTGGATTGGCTTTTGTCTGCCAATTTCTTGCTTTTTTAGTGTGGAATTTTAGAACGAGATATTCTTTAAAACCAATATTAGATATTGGATTTTTTTATTCTCTAAAGATTATTTTTGTGGGTTTATTTTTTAATTTGGTTACTCCTGGGGCGGGAATTGGGGGTGAACCAGTAAGAGCTCATTATATAGGGAAAAAATATAATAAACCAAAAACTAAAGTTTTTGGGGCTATACTTGCAGATAAGTTCTTTAATTTAATAATTCAGATTTTTTTTACTTTATTGTCTTTATTTTTTATTTTGTTTTTTGTTAAGACAACAGATTTTGTTGAAACAATAGTTGAGTTTTCACTTTTTACTTTAGTTTTCCTTATAATACTTACTTTTATTTTAGCATATAGGAGAAAATCTTTTGAATTACATTTATTGTTTGGATTTCTTTATAATTTTAAATTTATAAGAAAAAGATTCAAAGACAGGAAGGAATTTAACCATTATATTAGGACGGGAATGGGCAATATACTCAAATTATTTAAGAAAGTTGTAAAAAATAAGAAGATTTTTATTTATGGTTTATTTACCTCCATTGTTTATTGGATTTTGTTTTTCTTAACTTCTTATTTTGTGTTTTTATCTTTTGGTGGCGAACCTAATTTTATTTCTATAGCAATTGTGGTTACTTTAAGTTATTTGATAGGTTATGCTTCTTTAATACCGGGGGGAATAGGCCTAATGGAAGGTGTAATGTTTTTATTATACTCCATTCTTGGAATTTATCCAGCTTTGGCAATTTTAGTAGCCTTGTTCAGCAGAATTATATTTTATTTTTATGGTATTGTTCTTGGAGGGATTTTTACAATATATTTAGAGCATAAAGAAGGATTATTCACTTAGAATTTACAATGAAGTATTTTTTTAACCATTTATTTACAATACTTCTCCCCAACCTATAAGTCTCCAATGCCCGTTAATATTTCTAGCTAATCCAATATTATCCCCCTTTAATGCTATAACAGGCGTATGCAATAAAAATTCTATTTCATTGTCTTTAATTTTTTCTATGCTCCCTAATGTAATAGTGGTATTTAAGCTAAGCATTAACATTTCCTTGGTTTTTAGTGGTTCAACCTTCTTTTTTATCTCTAAGCCAAAAACTTCATTAAACAAATGAAATTTAACTTTTAGATTATGGGTTGCTTCTGGAAGAATTCCTTTATGTGAAACCAAACATCCAATTAAAGAATCCGTTTTTGTTAAAAAAGGGTCTAAATCTGTTTCTATTGAAATACTCGCCCCCGGTGTAACTTCATTAACTTGCTTGTCTCCTTTGTGCAATAAAAGAATTTTTGTTGTTATGGGTTCATAAGTTGTTTGGTTGGCTTTTTTTACATTTAATCCTGGCTTAATTTCTATTTCATCACCAACTTTTAATCTTCCAGATTTCAATATTCCCCCCAAAACCCCCCCGTTCAAATTTTTTATATCTGTTCCTGGCCTATTAATGTCAAAACTTCTTGCAACTAAAAAACAAGGAGTAGCATTTTCATTTCTCTTTGGAACTTCTATATTAGCCAATGCTTCATAAATTTTGTCTATGTTAATGTTTTGTTGGGCTGAAACCGGGATTATAGGAGAATTTTCAGCCATTGTGCCTTTTACAAATTCTTTTATTTTTTTATAATTTTCAAGGGCTTGTTCCTTATTAACAAGGTCAATTTTATTTTGAACAATTATTATATTTTTTATTTTTTTTACTTGTAATGCCATAAAATGTTCTCTTGTTTGTGGTTTGATTCCTTCATTTGCAGCAATAACTAATATAGCCGCGTCTATTATTGCAGCCCCATTTAACATTGTAGCCATAAGCATTTCATGACCAGGAGCATCAATAAAACTAACATATCTTAATGGTGTAGCTTTTCCTGTTTCGTTTTTGGTTGTATAATGCCCTTCATTATCTTTATAGATAATTATCTCAGCATAACCCAATTTTATTGTTATTCCCCTTTTGAGCTCTTCGCTATGTGTGTCTGTGAATTTTCCTGTAAGTTTGCTTAACAAGGTTGTTTTTCCATGGTCTATATGTCCGACTACGCCGACATTGATTTCTGGAAGTTTTTGCATTTGTATTTGTGGGTCTTCATTCGTTGTGTCTTTGTTATATGTAATGTTAGTTTTATTTGTCATAGAATAAGATAATATGCTTGGTTTTTAAGGGTTTTTGTTGGGCTAAGTCGCGTTTCTGTCGTTTCTATTCTTTTATATTTATCCAATCTAATTTTTTTTATAATTTCTTACTGTTTTATTGTATTCATTTATAAAAACTCTTGATGCTTTTAAGAACATATCTTTGTATTTATTGCTTCCCATATCTTTTATTATTTGTTCAAGATAAGATTCTGCACTTTCTCTGTCTGGAACATCGAATTTTATTTGTTTAAATTCGGGAGATTCTACATAAGCTATTCCATATTTTTGTATATCGTCTATAAATCTTTCATATAATAAAGTTTCTGGAATATTAAACTGATGATTTCTTTTAACAAATTTGCCTGATTCTTTTAATGCTTGTCCAATTGCATTAGGGGAATTTGGTATTCCCGATATTCCTTGAGTTTTTAATGCAGAGACTAGGCCAATATAGAAATAAGTTTCAAGTTCTTCTGGCCCCTTAACTTCTATCAATTGTTTCTGCTTTTTCCTTCCTTTTTCATTTTTTATCATGGTATAATATCTGATTAAAAGTTTTTAAGAATTGTTATAATTTATTTATTTATTTATTTTATTTGATTTATATAAACTCTAAAGTGACAATAATCGATAAGTTTATAAATAGAACAACAATAAAAAGTTTATATAAAATGACAGAAGAAAATAAGCGAAAAGATAATCAAAATCCAAATCCGGAACTGGAACCAAGAGTAAGGATTTTTAATAAATATCAAAAGAGATTAAGAAATATTGTGTTAATTCCTGCTCTTCTTGGAATTAGCTTTGGGCTGGGTTATTCACAATACCATACTACTAAAAAAAGTCCCTATACAATTTTTTCTGGTGATTTAACTAGTATTAATAAAACAATTCAAGCTCTTGAAAATAAAATAGGAAACCCTTCAGATTTTGTTTTGTACAATAAGGATGCCGAATTAAAAGAACAATATGCTCTTGCTTGTGAACAAGAAATTGAAAGATCAGATTATCTTAAAAATGCCTTAAATAGGGCTGAGGAAATAAAAACAAATCTTGAAAATTCAGAAGAAGGTATTTTACATAACCAGTTTATACAAAAACAAAAAAAGGCACCTCTTACAGGTTTAGCTATTCAGTTTTTATCCTTAATTTATTTTGCATCTGCTATGCGTTTAATAACTACAAAAAAGAATAAAGAACTTAACGAACTAGAAAAAAGAGTTGGGTCCAACTAATTTTGAATTTTTAAAACATTAATTGAGAGTATGTAATCCCAGAATTATTCATTCTCTTTTAACTTGATGCTTACTCACTTGCTTCTTCTGTCTTTTCTTCTGATGGACTTTGTTTTTTGTTTGCTCTTTTGAATTTTCTGTTTTCCTTGCTTTTTCCTTTTGCTTGTTCTGAGAAAATTTCAGAAAGAGGTTTTTTGCCTGCTTTTTCTACTTTAAGATTTATTTGAATAGTATCACTAGATATTGTATTCCCTCTTACTGTTTTTCTTAATCTCAAACCTTTAGGTCTATTTCTAGAACGTTTCTTTTTTCCCTCTTTCTTTGGACGTTTATTCATGCCTTTGCCATAGTTTAATAATATCCTCTTTAATTCAGACCCTTCTAAATCTTTTATATAAGGAAAGCCTGCTTTGTCACTTGCTCCAGTTATTTTTAATTCATAATCATTTAAATTTGCAAGCAATGTTTCTCCGGGGATAATATCATTAATTTTCTTTCCAATTAATTCCTCTGTTTCTGTTTCTAACTTGTAAGTTTTTCCATCTTTGCTTGATATGTTAATCTTAAATACCATCGTGTTGTTGTTTTCGCCGAAGTTTCGAAAGCAAGTTTCGAAAAATACCAGCATTTGTCTAAATCTTTGCTAAATTGTTAATTTAGTTATTAATATGTATGAAAAAT
>Ga0208375_1002559_pt1 | contig 16864 bp, 18 predicted proteins | sample RifOxyD1_FD_184038 | JGI IMG/M metagenome (GOLD analysis project Ga0208375, IMG submission 184038) | Soil microbial communities from Rifle, Colorado - Rifle Oxygen_injection D1 (SPAdes) | ecosystem: Environmental > Terrestrial > Deep subsurface > Rock core/Sediment | place: Rifle, Colorado... | reverse complement strand
CCGCGCCCAACGCGAGCTGGTGTGGGTTGCCTAATGACGTTGGACGAGTTCATCAACGGCGGTGGTCAATGGCCCGCCGGTTGTATGGGGCTGCGTACCAAGCGTGGACACGTTGTCTGGACGACGGCACACTATCCCGATGGGTGCAGCGGTAACCTCGTCTGCCTGTCGCGCATCGTTCACGAGAACGGCGAAACATTTAGCCGCGTGGCCTACTATGACCGTGACACAGAGATCGTGTTTGTATATTGCGAAGGACAGGACCCCAATGAACAAGAAGCAACGGCAAACGCAGCAGCCGCAAAGCCAGGTTGCGCATATCAGACGGCAAGAGCTAGAGGTTGCGCGTATCAGACGGCAGGAGATAGAGCATCGTAAACATGGTGTTTGCTCTGAGGGTTGTCCTGATTGTCCAGATCAAGCAGCCGCTAATGAACGTGAAGTCGTCTGCTGGGAGATTGAGCAAGAGCTTGACTGTTGGTACTACTAGGAGCTGTCAAATGAGCAAGAAAAGTAAGAAGCAGCAGCAACCACAGCAGCAGCCGCAGCCGCTCAAGCGGACGTATCTGGTTCAGCGATTGTTGAAGCCGTTGCCGAAGACGGACTCGACGCCGTTGCTGAAGCTGCTTGACTTTGGCGCTTTTGGTGTTGGTTTGACGAACGGCGGCTTCTCAAAGCAGGCTATGCAGGCGCTCAACACCATTTGCCGATTCGACTACATGGGCGCCAGTGAGTTCGAGTGGGGCGCTGTCCCAAACGCCTTCAAGACAATGCTACAAGGCAGCAAGAAAAACCCGATCGTGTGTCGTGAGTTGCAGATCAACCCGCAAGACGTGCGGATCAAGTGGATCAAGTATTACGACAACGGTACGCCCGAACGGGCTACGCCGCAGACGCTTTGGGTCTTCTGTTTCGCGTCCCAGGTCGATTTGGTGTTGGAACGCGTCAAGGCAATCGCAGAGATCGAAGACGAATTCATACTGTGCGAACGTACAGGGCTCGGACGCATCATCAAGTACAACATCGTCAACGAGCCTGTTGTTGGGTGGATCGAATTGGACAACGGCTTCGTCATCACGCTTGATGCAGCAATGCGCGACGCTTTCGCCGCACTCTTCTCGCAAGGAACGCGCTAATGAAACATCCACGCGACCGCTTCGCTGAAGACGTCGAACTTGCTACACTCTATCGGGAAAGCTTTCCCGATTTGGATCGGGGCCGTTTAGGGCTTCTGTTGGAAAGAGAAGGGCTAGGAGTAGACCATTACCTGCATAGCGGACTACCCGATCGAATCGAATACATCAACCGTGTGCTCGACAAGATGATCGCGGAGAGAGCAAAGGTTGCTGCGTTTGTAGCAATCGATGTGCTCTTCGGAGAATAGCGACAGAGGTGGAGAATGACAACGCAAGAAATCGATCACGCCAAGCACGGTGTCTGTTCCGAAGGTTGTGAAGACTGTCCCAATCAAAAGGTACGCTACGAGATTGAGCGTATGAGACAACAAGAGATCGAGCACCGTACTCACGGTGTTTGCGCCAGAGGCTGTGGAGATTGTCCAGATCAACTAGCCGCCGCCGAACGCGAAGTTGTCAACTGGGAGATTGAGCAAGAGCTGGGTTGGTGGTAGTCACCCAGATACTGGGTAGGTTCTCCACGGGTCGAAGACGTGCTCGATTGAAAGGGCCAATATGAAACTCGCACCAACGGAAGAGATCTCCGACCTGATCTACGCAGACACGTCAGACGTACGAGCCGTTATCATAAAGCACTATCCACACGCCACGTTCGAGGGTGATGAAGACGAGATTCACGGACGACGGCTAGGAGTAACGGTAAGCACCACACGGTTCGATTGGTACAAGTTCCTTCTGACAAGCGGTCTTTCACATCTATCACTCAATTTTCAGCTATCAGCACGAACGGGTTCTCAACTGATCAAAGACGTGCTCGATGCGTGCCAGCCTGGGTGGCGAGGCTAAGCCGTGGACATCGAATTCGTGGATCCTAACTGCGACACCGTTATCGAGTCTTGTGAGCAAGACGCAGAAGGTGTCCACTACCGTGTCGTTGTGGCGGGTAAGACGTGCTGGTATAGGTATGTTCGCTTCGTCGACGCTGCCCGAGAACAGTCCGCGCAGGCTGCCTGCTACAGAACGTGACGTACTGATGGCACGTCAACTCAAAACAATCGCAAACTGGATCAACACTCACGTCCCTGACTTGCGGGCGCACATCGAGCGGGGATACTGCAACACAGATCGTAAGATAAGACACGGGCGTATCCGCATACCTGGCAAAGGAAGAATCGGCAACAGAATCGTTGTTACGCGCAAGCAGGACAACGTAATAGTACTGGATCACAATGCTGCCGAGACTTACCGCTGCAACGCTGATGTCGAGCGCTGGCTTGCCACCTGGCTTGCAGGCGGCACCTCAATACCGCCTCGCGGGAAACACGCGTGGTAGACACAACCACCAGGTCACCTTAGCACACTCAGGACAACCAAATTTTGAACCAAATTTTGGAGAGGGATTAACCATAGTTACGGTCCTCCGAATTTGCTAGGATAGTCAGTATCTCAGGAAAGGACAACTGGCTATGCGATGCAACTGGCTTTTGGCATATGGAAGTGGACGCAAGAACAAACGAGCGTTCAAAGGGTGTTTTCCCACCCTACAAGCCGCGCAAAAGACAGCTGATCGGCTGAACGTCAACTGCCACAATGTAGTATGTTGGCGTCCAGTTTTCAACCCACCTCCTGGTGTAAGACTCGCAGGATTCGGTAGAAGGAGTGTAGCGTGACCAAAACATGGGTACCAATCAAACTGAAACCTGATCCGAAAGCACGAGGATGGAAGCCAAAAGCTGGCTGGTACTGTTACAACACGCAGCGCCTTCAAGCTGACCTTAGTACGCGCTACGACACAAAAAGGACGGCAACTGCGGCCTGTGCGAAGAGATAACACGAGGAAAAAGCATAGCTGCCCAGCTGCACACTTATCAGGATAAACGCCGTGGCATCCTGGTGTAAGACCCGCCCCGCAGGATCTAGAGTAGAAGGAGTGTAATATGAAATTGAGAACAAACGCCGACACCTCGTATGAGAGCGCTGAAGACATGTGGGATAGTCTTGGTTTTCCTGGGCATCCAGCGTGTTCACTCAAACAGCTGAAGGCCGAGAAAGACGACGACCGCCTCGCCAACAAGCTTGGAGCGCCGCGACTTGCACCGTTGTGGCGTGAGTTGAAGCAAGCTGCCGCTGATGGAGATGAGTGGCTCGAACAGTCGATCATGGAACGGATTGACCTAGCGCAAATGGAACGAGATGAGATCCTCGGAGCTATCACATATGGCCGGCGGGCCATCGAGGATATGAGAGGAATCGCAGCAGCACTACGCGATGCCGTCATGGCCTATAAGGCCGGAGACTTGGAGGGGTGTATTGACGCGCTAGAAATGGCGTCAAGCCTAGAGCGTGAATACGGCGACGATCCAGCCGCAAGCGAGCTACGCGCGCAGCTCCTTGATGAAGACGAAGACGATGACGAAGACGACGACAACTAGAGGAAACCATGCTGGCAGTTACTGACATCACGGTGCGCACACGCGCGGGGGCGGTACAACTGCTTCGCGACTTCGATGAGTTTCTGGGGCAGGCTATGGCTGCCATAGGAGACCCACAAGTCGTTGTAGGAAAGGGTCCAGAAAATGTCATGGCCAGCTACGACAAGGTCAGTGGCTATGTAACTCTGGCACCTACCTACCTTGCGGCGATCAACAACGCCTTCGGGTTCTCAGATGTTGTTCTGGCAAGCCAGGGAACGCCTCCCGCAGGAATGCAAGCTTCGCTCGGCAAGGCCAGCTTCGTACGGGGCCAGGTAGCAGAGGCCATCAAGAAGATTTCGTCCAAACGCACACCAGTTGTTGCTGTTGGCCTCGGCATAGCTCTCATTTCGGCTGTGGTTAGCTTTGCAGTCACCTGGACACGTCAGGACACCCCGTCTTCGGCCATCTGGCCTGTCTAGTCCATGAAAACAATGAAGCGCTACGGGCCAAAGAAGTACGTACGAATCAAGTTCGAGTCCGTAGACAAACCACCCAGGTGGTACTGGGCTCGAAAGCTGAAGCCTGGCGTGTACAAACGCGTACTGCCTGACGGCGACGAGTGCGTCAAAGAGAAGGAGCTACCCGACGGCACAAGCGTGTGCACGTCGGAGTTGCTCGTAGGTAAACCGATCGAGGAGAAGCCCGCTCGGATGAACCTGATGTACGCGGAGCTTGAGGTGGTTGACGTTGACGACTAGGCTGCTTTGGCCTCAACCGTCTTCTTGACTGGTTTGGCCGCTGGCTTGGCTGACTTGGCTGCTTTAGCCGGCTTGGCCTTGGCTGCTTTGTTGGCGGCCCAGGACGCTTGAAGGCGGTCGTACTCCTGTAGTGCTACTGATCGCATCCAGGTCGACACATCCAAACCCTGCTTATCCGCCGCACGGTCAAACATCTTCCGATGCTCGATCGTCATACGTACGGAAACGATGGTGTGCTTACGGGCGTTTTCACTTTTCAGTTTTCGGCTCATGATTGTCTCCAAGTGGTTGTCTAGGACAGCCTAGCTAGGAAACAATGTAATGTATTACCTAAAGTGTCAAATAATTCAAGGAAACCCAAGAGAACAGGTGTGCCAGAGAGGCATCAAACGGCTGGTCTAGACGATGTTGCTGGTTGTCACACCAACATGCTATGACTGCCCGTATGCTAGTAGCCCCATTAACTGCTGCATCTAAAAACAAGCGTAAAACGTGCGTGAGAGAGTGGGACACGTGGAGCAAGCGCGATATGGTGTTTGGTGTGTTATTTTCACACACCACAAGACAACGTGAGATCAAAGGGCAACAAGTCGCATATAAGTTTATCGAGGATCAAATCTATCAAGGGCACGCATATTACAACCAGTGCATTTTTGTCGAACGTCATAGACGACGTGCATATAGACGTTTGGTAAACACGATTCCAGTGTTGAAACCGTATCGTGCACGTGAGGCGGCGATCCAAGAACAACTTAATCGTTGTTACGATCAAATCAACGAGGAGAAGATTCGTCAACGCAGCAAACAGGTAACACTACCGCTTGTAGATGCAGCAATTACTAACTTAAAGAAGCAACTTAACAAAGCGCGTAATGAACGAAAAGAGAAAGAGAGCTTGTGTCTGCCACAACATCCACTAGTCGTAGCTGCACTAACACGTGTGAAAGAATACGCCAAACATCGTAGTGTTGAATTGTTTGATGCTTGTCGTGCTAATGGCCTAGGGTGGCACACCGCCAATCTATACCAGAAAGCGATCAAACAGGCGTGTAGTGCTAAAGGACTCCCTAAATATCGTCGATGGTCCGGTGAAGGTTGTATCGGCATTCAGCTACCGGAGTCTCGTCACCACGAACACAACAAAATACTAACAAAAGGTGGCGTACGTGTCGCAGATCTCTTTGGCACGTGCAAAGAGGTCACAATCCACGAACCTGATGAAAGCCGCGCGTTTTGTCGGCGCCCACCAGTAGTATGTGACCTGCTATACGGTTTTGGGATGGAGCACACTGGTAAAGCAAAAAGGCGTCGGCAGCAGTACAAATTAGAATTGCTGGTAAGACTACATCGAGAGCTTCCGCCTGAAGGTGTTGTAACACAAATACGAATAGCGCGTGTAAAAGATGGGCGCAGGTTTTCGCACAAGATAATATTCACAGTGGTGCAAAAGCCGCCCGCAACATCCGTTAAGACCTCGATCGTAGCGTTTGATTTGGGTTGGCGTTACAACCCTAAAACAAACACATTGACAGTAGCTACGACGGTAGATACAAACGGTAACACACATCGTTTTGAAGTACCGTCTTCAATTCTTGCCGCACACACCCAATTAGATGAGCTACACAGACAACGATCGATCCTGTTAGACGATCTAAAACAACAGCTTAAGACATGGAGTGAAACTACTCCACCTACACCTGCGTGGCAACAGTTTCTTGAAGATGTCAACAAGCTACAGAAGTCAAGATCACAAAGACGATTTGTACAGCTAATTTACAGGTGGCGTGACGAGTATTTTGTTCACAATGATGAAATCTTCAAAAGCTTAGAAATGTGGCGACAAAACGACATACGACTGTTTCAACACGAAGCACGTCTTACGCGACGTGTCGTTGAGCACCGTAAGAAGCTGGCATATGAATTCATTAAAGGGATGTGTAGACTGCACGATGAACTAGTGTTCGAGGACATTGACATCTCACAACTAGCAAAGAGAGACAACCCCTCCCAACGAAATCGTTCGATTGGTGCCCCAGGTGAGTTTAGGGAATTGGCAATGAGTGTATGTCATCGCGAAGGCCGACGATATCGTACAGTTTCCGCAGTGAATACAACTGTTACGTGTCACATCTGTGGAAAAAAGAACAACAAAAGGAGGTGGCCTGATCCTGCTGCACAGATTTTCACGTGTCAATATTGTGGTGCTCGATGGGACCGCGACATCAATGGCGCAACAAATGTTTTGTTTCGAGCATGTGATGAACAAAACATCCCGCGTCCAGCCTTGCGGCTTTTGGATTCGAGCGCCCCAGTACGTGTGATTTCACCTCGCCCAGAAATCAAACAGTTGGCCGTCAAGCACACACAAAACAACAAGGCGCTCGCGAAACAGTTTGCAACATTGTAAGATGTTTAGGTTTCACACGTGTACTGGAGCAACGCCTGTCCGAAGGCTTGAAGATCGGAACGTTGGGCGCAGTGGTCGCGCGCCTGGACACATGCCGGGAGCAACGCCTGTCCGAAGGCTTGAAGATCGGAACCTACTCACAGCTGACGGTGTTGTTCGCCCGTGGACGATGGAGCAACGCCTGTCCGAAGGCTTGAAGATCGGAACGTGCTCGTGTGCTGTCGCAGTCGATCGGGCCGTGTGGGAGCAACGCCTGTCCGAAGGCTTGAAGATCGGAACGTCAACAAACTTGAACGCTTCAAGCGCGCACGAAGGCGGAGCAACGCCTGTCCGAAGGCTTGAAGATCGGAACGACGTAGGCATCATTTAGCCTCCTGTGACACCCATTGGGAGCAACGCCTGTCCGAAGGCTTGAAGATCGGAACGGTCTGGGGCCATGATGTGGATTGGGATGACGCCTGTCCGAAGGCTTGAAGATGATGTAGATTAGCCACCGCTCCGTACTAACCTTGCCGCGCCGTACCCGACTGCTGAACCAGCCAGTGCAGCAAGCCCCCAAATAGCAATTATCCACCCCACGCTACGACCTTCAGTGCCCATCAACTGTGTTGTGTTTGGGATTTGGTTGTAGTAGAAAGTCGAGTACCCGCCTGGAAGGCCTGTGTAGTGCTCGACGCCTCGTTGAGCTGGGTTCCAAGGCTCGTACGTTGGAGAAATGCCTGTCCGAAGGCTTGAAGATCGGAACCAGTGGGTCTGCGTCAGCATTAGTACCTCACTCTATGGTGTCTTCTTGCACACCTATCATAACCGAGATTCCGGCTAGATCGCGTGCCAGTTTGTTCGCTTGCTTGAGCGTCAAGTAGACAGCCGTCCGCTTCTGGATGCTCTGATGCTCTTCTACGACGGCAAGAATGACCTTCTCCTCACCGTCTTGACGTACGACGTCGATACGCTCTGCTTCGTTGAGCGTTATCGTGCGTACTATTCGTTGGATTGGGCTCAGGAATTCAATCCTAGCAGATTACACCACAAATGAAAACAGCGTGGAGACCAGTGGTCCCACGCCGTTTTCCACGTACACGAAGGGTGTTACTTCTTCAGGCACGCACGCCGGCAAGCGTTGAACGCTGCCCGCTTCTTGCCCTTGCACTTCCGTGCGCACACGCCAAGCCTCTTATTTCCTCGCCGCTTTGCCATGGATGTTTCTCCGTTTCTCGTCGGTTGGTTGATTCAGTGCGCTTTGTTAGCGCTTACGGCTCTTGGAGCGCTTGAGGCACTTGCTACGACCCTTCGACCACTTCAAGCAGCGCCCCTTCTTTGCTTTCTTCGCCATGACGTCCTCCTAGGTTGGTTTCGGCTTCGGTGCTCGCGGCTTCGTCTTCACTGTTTGTTTCCGCGTTTTAACCGTTGCCTTGGTCTTCTCTGGAGGCCGGAAGCGAGCGCACCGCCAAGGCTTACCGTCACGTATGTGCCACTTGACACATGCCATTCCGATAGGCCCTTGCTTCTTCTTTTCTGCCAACTTCTCGACCTTCCTCGGGTTTTGATCAACATGGCACGGAAGCTTAGCAGGCGTCAAGCAATTTTTTGATCGTAGCTGTGATCTTCAGTCTGACCTGGTCAGTTTGTCCAATGCTTCAGTCAGATTGTTCAACGCATGACGAACATCCGTTCTGAACGCTTCGCAAGCACCACATTCATCTTCAGTAAGAGCAACACAGGTCCCTTTGAAATGTGGGCTAGGTACTCTTCCCGTCATTGTAAAGTACAGTTTGTTGGCTGTGAAATCGAGGTCTCGATTGTCCATTGCCTACCTCACTGCGTGATGTAACAGATCAGGAGTAGAAGTAATCAGCAAACAAGCAACTTTTCCGCGTCCGGCAGCATCACGATTTACGCGTCTAAACTCGCCTGTACGAGTCATGTTAGCCCAACCATACAAGCGTCGAACGTCGGGCAAATCATTGTTTGTAGCAACGAACGCAGCACCCCGCGCGACAGCGGCTTGTAGCGCACGAGCTAGATCGACATGATCTGACGGCCCAAAGCCCTCCTTGAGGTAGTTGCTGTAGACCCCAAAGTATGGACTATCAACGAACAAAAAGTCTCCGCTATCAGCACGCTCGATAACGGGCCTGAAGTCGCTGGTGAGAAGCTCAGCGTCCTGCGTTGCTTCTACGAACGGCCTGAGCCGCTTCTCATTAAGAAAAGCAGGCCCTGTTTTTCCCTTACGACGACCGTAAGGGACATTGAACACACCGCTCGCGTTTTCTCTCCAGATGCCGTTGAAGGCGGTCGCGTTGAGGTAGAAAAACCAGGCTGCCCGCTGCAAAGCACTTTGTGGCTTCTCAGCACGCACCTTGTAATACGTTTGGTCGTCGGTGCCGCGCTTCACGTAGTTGGACGCGAGCGCCCAAAGTACCGCGGCTGGATCCTTTTGGACCTGTTGGAACGCGTTCATCAACGGCTCACAGAGATCCGACAGGATCATTCCTGGCAGACCGAGATCAGCCGCGACCGCGCCGCCTCCTAAGAACGGTTCTATATACCGTCCACCAGTGCGCTGGAGATATTCGTAGACGATGTCGGAGATGATTGGAACAAGCCACCGCTTGCCGCCAACCCAACGCACGATTGGTGTTGCATGCACACGAGGAGCAAAGGCTTTGTCTTCAAATAGCGTTGCCGACATCATTCTATGCTCCACGTTCGGTTAGGAAGGGTTGTAGTAGATGTAACGCGTCGGTGCGATGGTAGTAGTCGAACGGCAAACTCCGAGCGATGTACCTCGAATACGATGGATGATCGGTGATTCGTCGGTCCATACAAACCACAATACCGTAATCGTCAGATCGCCTGATCAGTCGACCAACACCTTGTCGCAATCGCATAGCCATCCATGGGTAGTATCGCTTCTGGTACCAATCCTTGTCGGGCATGCGTCTTCTGATGGCAGTCAGCACTGCATCTTGATACGGGAAAGGCAATTTGTGGAGGATGATCGCCTTGGGGCCAGGCACGTCGATACCTGTCCAGAAACTGTCGACACCCATCAACACCGACGTGGGGTCGGCACGAAACCAGTCAACCAGCGTCGATCGTGGCATGCTACCGCTACCACGCTTGCCCTGCTTGTGGAACACCCGACCACCGTAACCATCGAGCTTTTTGTGCATCCAATCGACGTCGGGCCACGCCGTGAAAAGGCACAACACACGGCCAGGCCAGAGGTCCAGGATCTCGCGGTAAAGAGGAAGTGTGTCTTGGTTGTATTGTTGACGATTTACAGGCGCAGGGACTGATGCGGCAGCGACAACAAGCTGTGCGTTAGCTTTGAAGTCGAAAGGTGATTCAGCCACAAACTCTACAGCATCGTTCGCTCCTAACTCGTCACGAACAAGGTCAAACGTCCCAGCCGTTGTCATTGTTGCCGAGGTCATAACAACCGTCTTAGCCAACGTGTAGACATGCTGTTTTAGTAACAGTCCGACCTCCAAAGGACGAGACTCTACGCGAGATGGACTGGACGGCTCTGTTGGTTTCTCTATCCAGTAGACCTTGTCCTCAAGAGGGTTGGCGATCTCTTCAAGGTCATCAATCAACGTCTCGGTTGTACGTGCCAAGGTGCGAATTGGAACAGCTTCTTCCCTGTCCAAATCCTCAAGCGTGAACCGCTGAAGTAGCTCTTTGAGTGGCCTGACGATTTCACTTACGTCGACCATACCGGCTTCAAGACGGTTCCTTACACAATAGTGTTGGCTGTTAACACATTCCGTGATCGCCTTGACTAACCAGTTACCAGCCTTTTCTACCTCGCCGACACCTTGCCCATAGTCGACCTTCAAGGCCTCAGCGAGATGTTTGAAGCGGTGATAACCAACTGAGGAACCGAACGAGTCGCGGGCTATTTTCGCAGCATCATGTGCCTCGTCCATGATCAACGTGTCGAACGGCGGAAGAATGCTGAGTGCTCGTACGTGCAACATCGCATGTGCGAACAGCAAGTTATAGTTGGTTACAACGATGTCTGCTTCTGTTGCAGCTTTGCGGTGTCGGTTAGACCAGCACGGTTCGGCGAATGGACAATGCACTCCCAGACACTCGTCGTTCTTGATTGTTACTATCGACCAGGCTTTGTCTGTACCGCTCGGGAAACCTGGATCGTCTCTATCTCCTGTAGTAGTTACTACTGCCCACGCCGAGATGGCACGCAGCAGAACGCCCAACTCTGTTCCCATGCCATAGTTGTCATATTCCGGTGTGCCAGGCATCAGCGTCGCGTCACGGTTCGTGGTTAGAAAGCTCAACTTACGCAAACAAAGAAAGTTCCCACGCCCCTTCAAAAGGGCTGCCTTGAACTTGAAAGGCAACGCTTCTTGAAGTAGTGGAAGGTCTTTCTCGATAAGCTGATTTTGTAGCGCAATGTTGGCTGTAGCAATCACAGCACGCTGCTTGTAGTGATGCGCCTGATACACGACAGGGACCCCGTAAGCGAATCCCTTACCCGAACCACAGGGCGCTTCTGCGAGGAGTTTGCCTTTGTTGGTGATCGCTGTGGCCACTTTGCGCGCCAACTCGATCTGCCCTGCGCGTACCTCATACCCAGGCAGATGTTGAGCCAAAAGTCCTTTCGAGGAGAACACTTGATCTATGAAACTGTTCACTTTGAGTCCTCACTAATCAACGTCTTCTACACCGTCCATCTCGGACCAGATCTCTTCAACGAAGTCACATACCTGCTCTCGTGCACGTGGTGTAAGTGGAGCGATACAAGAATCAGCTACGCCGTTTCCAAATCGTACCAACTCGTCCAAGTGCTCCTCCAACACCTCCCAGATGTTTCCATGCACAAAACCGTCACAAAAGAAACTGTTGCGCACCGACAGACAATCTACACACGTCCGGTAAACGGTAATCGCACCGTCCCATTTGCCACGCACATGCTCATAGGTTTCCCCGGATTGTATCTGGCGTCGACACTCACCACACTTGTATTCCTTACGCGCCCGCCGTGTCTCCGAGACATAGAAATCGGGAAGATCGTAATCGTCCACCACGATACAAGAGCACGCGCCCATTAGCCGTCACCTTTGCGCCCCAAGAACACATCTACATCATTCAGGACACGCTTTGTGTTCTCTTCTATCGGCTGAAGACCATCCAACACAACAACTTTTTCGTTGCCTGGCCAAAACGATGGTGGTTCTGGCCAGTACGGGATCCATTGATAAGCTTTGCGCAGCTGATCAACTTTCTCCACCTCAGCAGGTTCGTAGAGAGGTCTTCGAGCGCGGTGTCTCTTGTCTTGTCTCTCCAACGCCACGTGGGCAGGAACGTCGATGACATAGACGTGTGTGGGTGCTACAGGTTTGACGTGTCGAAGTGCCGCCTCGACTACAACACGACCGTGGATTGGCATCTGATAGACGAATGCAGAGAACATGGTGTGTCGATCACCGACGATCATCACACCGTCGTTGCGCATTGCTGTTATCTGGGGTGTAAGATCAGCCAACTCCGCAGCGAACAACCACAACATAGCCTCAGACGTAAAGCTGACGCGCTCGTTGAAAACATCAAGAATCAACTGCCCCGCACGCGAAATCGGTCCAGGCATGGCTAGGTGGGCTACAGGCAGCCCACGATCACGCATCTCAGCTACAAGAGCAGCTGCTAAAGTTGTTTTACCACAGCCGTTCACACCCTCAAAAACGATGTAGGGAGGTTCCTTTTTACTCTTCATTGATAGCCTCAACCGATCTGGCCTGAATCCTCAGATAACGCTTTTCTGAAGAATCTTTGGGAGGTTTGGAGGCGGCACGTAGACCAGCTGCTTCAGCAAGTAGACGCGTAGCGCCTGCTTTGTGATCAGATTGCGGGTTAGGGCCGATCAAGCTGATGAAACCTTCAAGCTCATCAGCCCGTACAAGTCTATTCTCGTAGGGGTAAATGACGTATGCCGCTATCGTCGATTTCTTGCACTCACAGCACTGTGTCGCGCCCCATCCTATAACGTTCCTAAGAACAGGTTGATCATCGGGACCTACTCTACCTGTTCGTCCCATCTCCGTATAAATAGCAAAATAACCATCCGCTGCGACGAAGTTAATCATAGCGGTTGATGCGGTACAGGTACAAGTTGCACAACACTCAGGCATTGGCCCAACTCCGTCCATCTTTGACATCTACAGGGAAGAAGACCGTCACGCCATTGTGCGTGTGGGTCTGTTGGAAAGCTTCACGAACGTCGTCTTTGAGACGTGGCACATCGGCTTCATCACACTCAAAGGTGATCGAGTCGTGGACTTGAACGATAGGAAACGCGTTTCTATATTGCTGGCGCAGAACGGGTACAATACGTTTAAGGCCTGTAGCCATAATGTCAGACGCAGTCGCCTGCACAGGGTAGTTGTATACATCGTTGATTTCGGCGTTGCCTAGTGGGAAACAGCGGCGGCGACCGTAAATCGCTGAGCGAACTTCGTGCGGTGGCTGTGCTACGTCGCGTAGCAGTTGTTGGTGCCAGGCTGTAACGCCAGGCATGCGTGAGGACATCAGCATGACCATACGCGCAATGTCTTCACGCTTGGTGCTAGGATGGTCTTTCTTGATGTTGTTCCACAGCGTGTCGATCTGACCACCGTAGAAGGCGCCGAACTCGGCGCGTTTGACAGCGTCGCGTAGAACCTTCCTCTCCGGTTGTGGCAACGTATCGAAATTGGGCCACACGATACGGGCGAATTCGGAGTGGATGTCCTTACCAGACGAGAAGATGGCACAGAGCCACGGATCGCCAGAAAGCAGCGCTATCGTACGACTCTCGATCTGACCAAAGTCGAACCCAACAAACCCACGAGTCTCAGGCGCAACAACTTGCGCGCGAAGATTTGGCCGCCCTTTGGTAACATCATCCCGGGGCCAGTTCTGACACATTGGATCTTCTGCGCTCCAACGACCTGTTATCCGGTGCACGCTCCACCGAGGATGTACTCGGTTGTGCTCGTCGACGTATCCATACTTGACGATGTTGCCTGCTTCATCGTGTCGATCAAAGAACGAGTAGATGAAGGTGGAGAACAGCTTCTGATTCTCACGGTAATCTAACAGCGCTCGTACTTCAGGGATGTGCACGAACGCTTCTAGAATCTCCTTCTTTGTCGAGGTCGCGCCCTTCTCAGTCTGGAAGTAGAGCGGCACACCACGTGCCTTCAGATAAGCAGCAACGTGGTCACTGCTACCGATGTTCCACTCCCAAGCGTCCTTCTCGGCCGCGTCTATCAGTTCGGTCAACCGAACCTTTTGCCGCTCCAAGTAATCGTCAGGATCAGCGGCTCTACCACTAGGCTTACGGATCTTCTTAGCCTGCTCGAAGGCGATATGCTGCCAGAGCGCGTCCTGGATCTCCGGTCGGTTGGCGTCCTCTTCTATGATCTTTTGCAGTTCGGGATCGTGTTTCTTGCTCCCTGTACGCCAATCAGCGAGCGCCTTGACTACTGGGTTGTCAAGATATGGTTTCAGCGTCTCCTTGGTGATGCTGACCCGCGCTTTATCGGTTGTGGGCAAAACGATGTTGTGTACCCTAAGCCACCCCGCAACGTGATCTGCTGCTGTGATCTTCCATTTCCACGCGCCTTTTTCGGCCGCCAGTCGAATCTCGTCAAGTCTGATTATCTTGCGGGTCTCGAACTCTTCAGGATCCTGCTTGGCAGCAGATCCTTGACGGTAGCGCTTGGCTTGTTCTGCAGCTAGACGATCCCACAGCTTCTCACGGATCTCTGGATCGTTGGCGCGGCTTTCAATCTTTTCACGCGCCACTTGCATGTTGTCCCAGAACTGTTTGTAGAGCTGATCGTTGACCTCTTTTGAGATTGGGATACCTACGTCGTACATCCATTCAGCGACTTCAGCACAGAACAAATCGACTTCGTAGCAACGTCGCGAGTCTGTTCGTTGCATCGCAACTTCGAGAGGTTCATCGAGTCGCGCTGTAACTAACGTATCTTTGGCACAATTGGCAACCAAGCCGAAAGATGTAAAGAAGTTATGATCACGTTCAACTGTAATACAGAAGCGTGTTTCAGCGCGTAATAGTTGCTGAGTGGTTTTTCGTTTTGCTTTGTAGGGAACACTTTTTACTACTCGCGCGTAATATGGCCGCGGTGATGTTGAGATTATTTTTTGCCGAGGAACGCGACGAAACTTTTCGACTAGTTTGTAGCGTAATGTTGGAATCACATGTGGGGCGATTTCCTCACAAAAGTTATAAGCACCTTGAGCAGTTATACGGATCACATTATCTTTGCCCGCACACGTCGTGCCATAATTTTCCCGAAACCATTCGACGGCGGCCTCAACATCGTTTCGTGTAAAAGCATTAGTTGAAAGCCCAACTCCATCCAAGCCACGATCGAATGTTTGATGAAACCCGTCGTCCATGAACCACCAAGCTAGTCCAACAGGTCCTAATTGACGTAATGTCGCAACGTGAAGTCGTCGTTCCCAATCCTTATTGTAGATCAGCGGAGCAACATCAAGAAGTTGGTTAAGCCTGCGCGTGAAGAACGGTTGAAGAGCTTTAGCGTGGGCGATGCGGCCCTTGATTATACGTGTGGTAGCTGGTCGTTCCGTGGTTAGGTGCGCGTGTGGTTTGAGAAACTCTACCTTGTAATCGGTCAGTCCTGTAACTGTTATATGACCTCCTTGCAAAGCAAAACCTGGACTGCACCAAGGAGATCCACGATAGGCTGGAGACACCGCCAGTGTTGAGTCGCCCAGCAAAGTACCTAACACAGCTGCGCGTTGAGTCTCTGTAAAGGCAATTTCGGGCAGTGCAACACGATCACCGATAGTCACATCTGCTGCGGGAATGATTCCTCTGTTGGTGTAGACGTTGTGATCTGGTGTGACTATAAGCCCACGATCTCCTGTATGATTTGCTGTTGTACAGATCTGTACCCACTGTTGATCAACTATTCGGTTCCTGTGCCAATCACTGACTCGGCCTCTCCCAATTGACCCATCAGCTTTTTGTGTGAGAACGTTGAGCGGAAGCCGTTGTCTAACTATGTCTTCGATCAGTTTTGTCGATCCATCTGCGAGAACTATTGGTGTGCCTCCAGCAACACAGTAACGACACAAGTTCTCTATTGTGTCCTTACCTTGACGAAACTCAGATTTCCAAGGACGGATTGCAAAGTACTGCGTCCCAACTCTTTGAAGATTATGTGCAAGCCCTGGAAAGGCGGCATGATGCTTCAAAAGTGTGTCGTCAACAGGACCAACAACCGGCATACGGTGCCGTTTCAACACTCCCTTATCATAAACCGCGTTATGCATGATGCATCGAATGTTCGGATCAGCCATCAACGATGCAATCAGGCGCTTCGCCATCGGCGTAAGCACGTTCCACGCAACCGACACACCCCAGTTCGGGGTAGCCAATCCAATGGCTCGCATCTTGGCGTTGATCGGCTGCAGCGCAGTATGCCGTTGCTCATCGTCAACATAGGTCTCGGTGTCAACCGCAACCATACGTTGACGACGTGCCTCGACTACCATTTCTCGGATAAGCTTCTCTGCGCGGTTAGGATCGAAACACTCAGTCACAATGTCTTCCTCGCGGAAGACGATGTCCTTACCTGCCGCGATAGCTGCTACCTTGGCGGCGTCGTACATCAGATTCCAGAATGCGATGTCTGGACTGTGTGCGCCGCCAAGGCCAGCACCACCACGTAGAATAGCAGCAGGGTGGATGGTAGGAATAACCGCTCGCTTGCCCGTACCGTCTGGATCAGCCAGATGATACGAGCCTGCTAGGTCTTGCACAGACCCTACCCTTGACCCTAAAACAGCACGAGTCGCAACAGCTCCCAGGGCAAGAATCGCCTTACCTGGCTGCTGTGATAGCTCCTGAACGAACCTTGGAGCACAAGCCTTACGGGCCTTGTCTTTGTCTGTGTCGCTAGCTTCAGGCGTCGGCAAACACAGAGTCGCATTGGTTACCCACAAACGGCGACGATCTACACCGATCGCCGTCAGTGCCTTGTTGACCAACTGACCCGAAGCTCCGATGAAGGGTCGATTAAGTGCGATCTCTGTTTGTCCCGGACCTTCTCCCACAACGATCCAATCAGCTTTGTCGGGATCGGG
>Ga0208375_1002555_pt1 | contig 16886 bp, 24 predicted proteins | sample RifOxyD1_FD_184038 | JGI IMG/M metagenome (GOLD analysis project Ga0208375, IMG submission 184038) | Soil microbial communities from Rifle, Colorado - Rifle Oxygen_injection D1 (SPAdes) | ecosystem: Environmental > Terrestrial > Deep subsurface > Rock core/Sediment | place: Rifle, Colorado... | reverse complement strand
TCCATATTTAAGACATGGAATTTCACAAGAAACTTATTGAACAAGCTACGGATGTTTTAGACCCAATAAATGTGGCTGCGACTTGGACCGCGAGTATTACCGCGGCGGCTGGCACTCGTCTTACCCAGTCCTTATTCGCCAAACTTTTTACATTTGGCAAAAGCTTTCCAATTGGAAAGCACTCTGGCTCAATCTGTCACGCTTGCGCGCATTGCAGAATATTCCTAACTGCTGCACCCCGTAGGGCTGGGAATAGTGTCTAAGATTCCCTCTCAGGGCCTCTCCGCTAAGAGCCCTTATGGATCACTGGCTTGGTGGGCTATTACCCCGCCAACAACCTAATCCACCGCAGCCCCATCCTTAAGCACGAATTTGAGAGATATTTCATTCCAGGGTATATCTCCTATCGAGTATTAATCTCAGTTTCCCGAGGGTATCCTCGACTTAAGGGCAGGTTAGCTACGTGTTACTGAGCAGTTCGCTTTTCAATTCCGAAGAAACGAAAAAACTTGCATGTCTAAACGCAAACCAGAGAGCCGCAGCCGCTAGCAGGATCAACTAGATTTAAAGAATATCATAAATTTACCGAATATAATTGATAAATTTCCATTCCGCAATTTCTTTCATAAGATAAGAAATCACTTCACACAATCTTCCTAACTATTGGCTTATTGACTAAATTACAAATAGATGACTGCTTCTACATACATCATACCTTAGAATTTGAAAATTTTATTAAGGCACTCATCTTAATTAACGAATATCTCACAAAAATAAGGTTTATAAATCTTTCGAAGATAAAATTCAATTTTGTCGTCGTATTTATAGTTCAGAAATGTTTGGAAATTCATCTGAAAAATGCTTGTATATTTCTTTTTCTATTTCTTCCACTTTCATTCTTAATTTTTCTTGAATCTCTTCTGGAACAATTTCTTTTATTTTTTTATAGAATAGTTTATATTTGACAGATAATTCTTTTGTTTTGTTTTATCTTTTTCTTTAGAAATTAAAGCATAATTTCTAGATAAATCAACATAATGCTCTATCATATCAACAATTTTATCAATATCCATAAGTTCAATATGAAAAAATACTTTATAAAAATAATTATAGTTTAAAGCACATTAAATCTATGTAACTCTCCCACAACAAATCTTAAAAAGAGGATATTCTTCAGGAAATAATCCGAGGTAGAAATGATAAAAGACAAAGAAGTGGCAATGGTTCATGCAGCAAGTTATGCACTGGATTATTTAAATGAAAAATATTCAGCAGATGCAGAAGAGATAATAAAGAAGTTTCTAAAGGAATTTAATTCTTTTGAGATGAAGCCAGAACTTAAAATTTATTCAGTCGCAGCAATAAGCGAAATTCTTAAGATGAAATTTGCAAATAAAACAAAAACCAAAAAGCAATTAATACAGATGTTTGTGAATAAAAATCAGGAATTTCTCCAGAAAATTGAAGAAGCTAGCGAAGATTAAACTATTTTTTCCAATCCATTAAATTTTGTGTGTTTTCCAATATTTCCTTTTTCATCACAGCCCAATTCATTATAAAAATTATTTGCAAGAGTTTTTAGTTCCGACTGGTTATTTTCTGAACCTGGAAATTTTTCAGGGAATCTTTTTGATAAAAGATACAATCTTTCCTGCGGGCTTATAGAAACAAGCAAGCCTGCTGATTTTAATATAAATAAGTCCTCATCAATATCCTTGCTGAAGGGGAAATGTCCATTTGTATTAAAATTCATTTCTTTAAATATTTCTGGATATTTTAGTTTTGCATCATAAAAAAATCTATGAATTTTTTCATAATTTGTTGTAAAAAATTGAACTTCTTTTTTGTTTAAACAATTCTCTACAAAATATGTGAAAATAGGGCACATAGGGTTATCTCTGATTTTCATAATTAAAAAAAGAGGTTTCAATTTTTAAGGATTATTGCATTAGAGAATATCAAATTTTTCCTTTTTTGACTTTATCCCCCATATAAAATATTCCTAAAAATATAATTAAAGATAATCCTAAATCAAGATAGGTTTTTGAATTTAAAACAGAGGGCAAAAACCAGATAAACGCTGTTCTTACAATTAATCCTCCTAAAAAAAGCATAATGGGCAAAAAAGGCATTTTATCAAGGCTTTTATTATATAGAGAAAAAATAAAACCAAGAAAAAAAGCAATACCAAAAATCAAACTAACGCTAAAAGCACTTCCAATAAGAAGAATAAAAATCATTATACCTGTAATTAAATTAAAATCTTTTTTTAATCTATTAATCCACTTCTTTTTTTTCATTCTATAAATAAAATAAAACAGGTTTTATAAAATTAATTAGAATCAGACACCCTTACTTGCGCCTCTTTCAGACTCTTCAAGTTCCCCTGTCCACCACTCCAAATCAGGAACTTCCTTGTCTATTCCTCTTTCTTTGCAATATCCTCTTGCCAAAATATAAAAGATAACGCCCAAACTTTTCGGGCTTTTATTGTTTCCAATAATAATTTGATCAGCTCCCTTTGAAAAGTTATTTGTATCACAAATCATTAAAACTTTTTTCTTGACTATTAAAGTATCTTTAAGTGCATTTTTATCAAACCAAGAGTCAATTACAATTGTTAATTCATTTTCAAAGAAATCAGGAAGAGTAGTGTTTGTTAAAATTCCTGCAGGATATTTTTTGGTAAATACTCTTATACCAGTCAATTCAGCGAATTTTTTTGCAGCTTTCCATCCAGCCTGTCTTTTGCATACAAGAATTATAGCTTCTGGATTAAATTTTGAGAGATATTCAACACCTTCTTTTAATTTTTCATCTATTAGATCTGTATTAAAAATAGCTAGCCCGTCTGCTCTTCTTCTGTAAACAAAAGGCCTCATTTCAGGTGTCACAACCTTTGTTCCAAGATAAATCCCCGCTTTTACATATTCCTCAAGGGGAATAATCATATCAGTTCTTTTTTTGATTTTAATCTGATCTTTTAATTCTTCGGTGCTGGTTGTTTCAATCTTTGCTTTTAATTTAACAGCCTTTTCCAAAAGAGCTTTCTTTTTCTTTTCTAAATCTTTTACAACATGTTCATCAACAGATTCTTTTTCAGCAGCTTTTTCAAGAGCTTTTCCTTCCATTGTTTCTTCAACTTCTTCTCCAAGCTTTCTATCTGCTAATTTTTCTTCTTTATCTTCTTTAGGTTTCTTTACAGTCATGTCAATTTAGAGAAAAATTAGTTTTTAAAGATTGTGATAAGGGTTTGAGGATTATTTAATTGACTTTTCTATTTCACTTGTTTATTTATTGCAAAAAAAACCCAAAGATATAAAAATAACCATTATATAGGTTATAATAACCATTATGGAGGTTATAATGAACTTAATTCAATTTTTAAAAACAAATGAGAATTCCAGAAAAATATTTGGAGAAAGGGAGATTAAGATAATTGAAAAGCAGATTAATGGAATCAGTTTAACTCAATCAGAAAAGAATCGTTTATCCAGGGATATAAGAAGGAAATTGCAATTTATAAAAGAAATATCAAAATTTGAAAATGAATTTGATTTAAAAAAAGCCCAGTCAATTAAAGAGATTATCCAGGAAGCAAAAGAAATTATTTTAGAACATCCCTTTAAAAATAAAATAAAGAAGATTATTTTATTTGGCTCGTTTATTGAAAATAAATTAACAATAAAATCAGATATTGATATAGCAATTGAGTTTTCAGATATAACCAAAAAGCAGGCGTTTGATTTTAGAAAAGAGGTTTCAGGGCAACTTCCTGATAAGATGGACATACAAGTCTTTAATTTTCTCCCTGAAAAGGTAAAAGAAAGTATTTTAAAAAATAACAGGGTTTTATTTAAGAATGGATAAAAATAGATTAGATGATAAAATTATTGAGTTAGAAGAGTTTCTAGCGGAGCTTGAAGGCTCTCTTCCAGAAGATTTTGAAGAATATAAAACAGATTATAAATTAAGAGCAATTGGAGAGAGATATTTTGAAAAGATAATCAAGGCAGTAATAGATTTGTCTTTCATAATTATAAAATTTAAGAATCTAAAACAACCAGAACAGGAAAAAGAAGTTTTTGATATCCTTGTTGAAAATAAGATAGTCAGTTTACAACTTTCAAAAAGATTACGGAGTGCAAAAGGTATGAGAAATATAATTGCGCACGAGTATGGAAGAATTGATAATGAATTAGTATTTCATTCTTTAGCAGAAGATTTAATCCCAGATGTTCGCGAATTCATTAATGCAATTAATAAATTATTTTAACCCTTTTTCTATTTCAATTAACCTCTTTATTTTTAACTCTCGAATATCGCCCTCAATTCCGCATTTAAAAAAGTCTGCCTGGAAACCAAAAGCCAAATCAGCTAAAATTGTTTCTTCTGTTTCCCCGCTTCTGTGTGAAAAAACAATTTTAATTCCATTTTCCTTTGCCAGTTCAGCAACCTTTTTCACTTCAAGCAAAGAACCGCATTGATTGGGTTTTATAATAATTGCATTAATTGCTTTCATTTCAATTGCTTTTTTAAGTCTTTTTGAATTTGTAACAGTCAAATCATCACCCACGATCAGGGAATTTGGGAATTTTTTTAATAATTTTGAAAAACCCTCAAAATCCTCCTCTGAAAAAGGATCTTCAATATAAAGTAAATCATAATTTTTAATTAAGTTTGCAATATATCCAAATTGCTCTTCAGAATTTCTTTTTAAAAGCGGATTTTCATAGGAGTATTTCCCTCTTTTGTAAAATCCAGAAGAGGCAATATCAGTTCCAATAGGAATATTTAATTTATTCATAATATCAAAAATTTCCTTTTCATTTAAGGAAGTAATCCATGCATTTTCATCATTTTTATTTCCTTTGAAATCTGAATCTTTTCTTCTTAGAAATTCTTCTGCTTTTTCTTTTGCCTTTTTATTCATTTCAAATGCTTTTTCAACAGAATTTGAATCAGGAATCAGTAAAAATTCCTGGAAATCAGGCCTTTTTCCATTAAGCAATGCAGAGTGTTTTCCTCCACCAATGCAGTTTCCAACAAGTCTTGGTAATTTTTTTGCAGAAGGATTTATTAACTGCCATATTTCTTTTTTTTGCTCGTCTGCAAATGCCTTTAATAATGCAGATTCAAATGCAAAAAGAGTGTTTGCCCCAATATGTCCTTCAAGAATATCTTCTATTCTTTTTAGATCATCAAATTTCTCAATAATTTCCTCTGAGAAATATTCTTTGAATTTTTTTAATGTTTTTATGTCCTCTTCTAAATTTTTTTTATAGGGTTTTGTCTCATATTTTCCGGTTGATTTCCCATTTGGGGACGATGCAGAAAACTCTTTTCCTGTCTTGGTTTTAATAGAAATGAAGATAGTTTTATCTTTTCTTGAGTCAGAAATCTCTTTTGCAGATACCTCTTTTATCACCACCATTCTTTAAACAAAAATTATATGTTTATAAGTTATTCTATTTTATGAAATATACTCTTTAAAATAGCAATAGAATTACCAAGGTAAAATTATACTTGGTTATTATATTATCAAAATTTAGTAATGGTTTAACAATGCTCTTAAGAGAATTATAAGTTATTAACTTATCTTCCTAAAGGAGAATAATTCTATTGTGAGTATTTGTTACTTTTATTTAATAGTAACTAGATAGAAAGATTTATAAATATTAAATTTCTGTAAATTCTATGGCACCAATAATTGAGATAAAGGATAATAATGAGTTTGAAAGAGCAAAGAAAATATTAGAACTTTCTAGAGTAAATTATAATTTTCCTAGTTTAGAATCAAAAGCAAAAACATCTTCTTTCAATGAATCTAATTTTGTTTATGTTCCTTCAATAAATACTTATTTTGCAAAACAAAGAACTAATCTTGGAAAGAATTGGTTTGAATCACATAAATTACTTCAGGAAAATGGAGAAAAAATGCCTACAATTCCAGAATTTCTTGAATTTCTAAAATATCTTAAAGACTCAAACAATCAGGAATATTTAGAGATATTCAAAGATATTACTCAGGTAAGAAGCCCTTGGAGAGCAGAATGGCTTGATGCTGATTTTAAATTAAAAGATAATAAATTACATATTAATTATAATCATAAACTAGATGAAAATGGAAATTTAGTTCCTCAAAACTCAGAAGTTATTGATAAAAACACTTTAATGAAAGACAAAACACCGGGAATTTCTTTAGATGATTATTTAATAAAATCTCACACAGGTCAAGGACTTCCAAGTAAAGACATTAAATCAGGAGATTTATATTATTGGAATCCAAGAAGTGATAATAATTCTGTCGCGAGGTTCTATGCGGGTTCCGACAGGGCTAACCTGGACTGTGGCAGGGGTCCGTCTTACAGGGGCGCGAGTCTTGGGGTACGTGCTGCGAAGCAGCGAGAGTAAGGTTTTACTCGCATCTAGTAATTGAACAAGGTTTTTAGAAAATTTTTTAAACAGTTTCTTCTTTTATCATATGTCCTAAAACTCTTTGTTTCCTTGAGTAAGAGATATGGAGATGGACTACATGTTAATTTATTAGCACATCATTTAGATTTATTTTAAGTCATGAAATTCAACAATAACAATTAGTAGCGAATGACTTTACGAATGTAATCCCAGCTAAAATGAGTGGGGTCATGAGAAAGTCTAGAATGTGAAAATTTGAAATTGTGGTGGTAATTGGTAAATTAGCTATATGATTCGCGAGGTTCTATGCGGATTCCGACAGGGCTAACCTGAACTGTAACAGGAATCCGTCTAACAGGAACGCGAATCTTGGAATAGTTTATCTCCAGGACAAACTTAAAATGAAAACTTATAATAATATTTATCCTGAAATTATCTCTTTAAAGAATTTAATTCTTGCCTGGAAAAATGCAAGAAAAGGAAAAACAAATAAAGATTATATAAAAGAATTTGAAATCAATTTGCCTAATCATTTAAAATTATTAAATAATGAATTGACTCTTCAAACTTACAAGCCACAATCATTAAAGACCTTTATTTTACGAGACCCAAAGACTCGTAAAATTTCTAAATCCGTATTTAGAGATAGAATAGTTCATCATGTTCTAATTCAAATTATTGAACCTGTATTTGATAAGATATTTATTTATGATTCTTGTGCAAATAGAAAAGAAAAAGGAACTTTATTAGCATTAGATAGATTTGAGATATTTAGAAGGAAGATAACCAAGAATTTCACCTCACAAGGTTATTGTCTAAAAGCAGATATAAAACATTATTTTCAGGAAGTAGATAGAAAGATATTAATTGAGATTATTCAAAAAAGGATTAAATGTGAAGAAACAATGTGGTTGATAAAACAAATTCTAAATAACAAGGTTGAAATCGAGAGAGAGAGAGAGAGACGCGAGATTCTTTATTAACAATTAAAGGAATGCCTTTAGGCAATCTGACTTCTCAATTCTTTGCAAATGTATACTTAAATGAACTTGATCAATTTGTGAAGCATAAGCTAAATGCAAAACATTATATTAGATATGTTGATGACTTTATCATTTTACATAAATCAAAAGAACAATTAGAAAGTTGGTTCGCAGAGATAGCTATTTTTCTAAAAGAGAAATTAAAACTTGAACTTCATCCAGACAAATCAAAGATAATTAATCTTTCTAAAGGAATTGATTTTGTAGGCTTTAGAAATTTTTACAATTATAAATTATTAAGAAAGAGAAATATAACTAATATGGAAAGAAAAATATTTTTATACAATGAAGATAAAATTTCTCTTAAGAAATTATTTGAGTCATTTGAAGGCTGGAATGCTTATGCAAAATGGGGTAATAGTCATAATTTGAAGAAGAAATTAATTAAGAGGGTATTTTATTGATTTATTCCCCATAACTCTCACCAGCTTCTTCCTCTTCTGTATTTTCCTCTTCGTCCTCAGGATTAGCAAGCTCCATTATTTCCCCTTCCCCTTCAATCTTTTCTTCTTCACCTTCTTCAAGTTTTTCTTTTTTCTCATCACTTATCTTTGGAACAACCTCTCTTTTTAATTTTCCTTCTTTTTTCTCAGGAAAAGGTTTTTTTATTGAGATTGGAAGAACATTAGAATCCAGTTCAATTTCAGCTATTTTTAGAACATCATAATTGATTTTCTCTAAATCTTCTTCTGAAATTTTTATTAATAAAGGAGCATTCATGGCTAATTGCAATGCTCTTGCTCCAAGAATTCTTGCCCTTTCATATTTTGTGAAATGTTGTTCCTGAATGTGTGTCATTTTAATTAAGATTTATTTTAATTGCTCTTCAACCTTTTTAAATAATTCTTTCCAGATTTTTTCAACTAAATCAATTGCATTTGAAATTTCCTCAGTTTTTAATGGGGTTGAACCCCCCTTTTGCATTGAATGAATTGTTCCTTCTGAGCTTCCGATTGTTATTCTTGTTTCACTCACATCTTCTTCTTCTTTTGTCGGATCCACAATCAGATTATTTCCTATTTTATGAATAGTTATTGCAAAAGGGCTTATTTTTCTTAAGGGTATACTTTTGTCTCTTTCGCTGTAAATTACTTTTTCTTCTTTTTCATCATATTTTGGAATCTTTGCTATTTTTAATGCAGCAACAGCCCCGATTCCAGCTGCATCAATGAGATTTCCATCATCATTTAAAGAATAAATATCAATAAAAACAGTCCATACTTTCTCTCCTTCTTTTATGCATAATTTTTCTAATTCAATAATTTTGCTTTCTCTTATTCCTCTGTCAATAACTCTCCCAATTTCTATTGCATCAAATTTCGGAGGGCCTAATTCAATTCTTGAAGAGCTTAAAGGAAGCAGCTCTGCAGTAACCATAAGATTTCCTTTATCAGGAGAATCAGGATAAGGGGTTCCAACATCCATTTTAATTCCAACTATTACATCTGTTTTTCCAAGCTTTACTCTTACAGAACCCTCTGCATTTTTTGAGATTCCTTTTTCAATTGTTAATTTTCTAAATCCATCAAGCTCTCTTCCGTCAAATCTTTTTCCCTGTTCTAAATATTTTCTTATTCTTTCTTCAGTAACTTTTGGTGTTACTTCAATTTCTTCCCCGCTCATTTTAATGCCTCCTTCCAATGGATTTCGTTAGAAAACATTGCAGGAGAGATTTTTAATTCAATCACTTTAATGCCTCCTTCAAAGCTTTTTTCTGAATTTCATAAATTTCATTACAGGCTTTTTTTGCCATTTCAATAACTTCCATTAATTGTTCCTTGGATATTTTTCCATCCAGCTGTAAATGAGTAATTTCTCCTGAATGCGTTATTGAAACGGGTATATCTGTTGAACCCTCTCCTTCGTCAAATTCAGAATCTTCATATTTATCCAAATCAAGAACAAGGCTTTTGTCTATTTTCCCAACTGAAATGCTTGAAACCATATCTCTCATTGGAATTCCTGCATGCGCCAAAGCCATTGAAGCAGCATTTATTCCAGCACATCTTGTTCCAGCATCTGCCTGAATAATATTAATATGAACATCCACAACCATATTTGGAAATTTGTCAAGCATTAAAGTAGGCTCAAGAGCCCATTCAGTTATTTTTGAAATTTCAGTGCTTCTTCTTGAAGGCCCTGGTTTTATTCTTTCTTCAACTGAAAAACTATTCATATTGTAAGTGCATCTCAATGTTCCTTTTTCAGGATCCTGTGAATGCTGGGGATGCATTTTCTTAGGTCCATAAACAGCAGCAATTGCAATTGTTTTTCCTATCTGGAACATTGCACTTCCGTCTGCATTTGGAATCACTCCTACTTCTGCTTTAATAGGACTTCTTAGTTCATCATTCTTTCTTCCGTCTTTTCTAACATAGCCTTTAGTTGTCATTTTCCCCTCCCCATTCTTCTTCTGATTTTTCATCATATCTCTTTGATTCTCTCTTTACTGCACCTTTGCTTTCAAACCATCCATCCATTTTATCAGTCAATCCTTCCATAAAGGATTTTTCAGTTACAAATTCAATTGCTTCTTTTGCAAAAAGTTCATCCTCAATTTTGTCTCCTTTTATCCAGATAAAGCCATTTTGCCCGACTGTAATATTGCAGTTAGTGTAATCTTTTATTATTTTAATCATGCTCCCTTCTTTTCCAATTACTCTTGGAACTTTATTTGGATTTATTTTAAAAATCAGCCCCTCATCAATTCTTCCCAAGCCTCTTGATTTTATTGTCAGGTCAATTCCTCTTCCGTTTATTCCGAAGATTTTAACAACAGCAATGTCTCCTATTTCCATAACCTCGTCTAATCTGTCTTTTGGGACAAATCTTGGGGTTTCTGTCAATGGCAAAAAAGCATTTTCAGCAGTCCCGATATCTATTACCCATCCATTAAATGTAAGCAGATTAACTTTTCCTATAACCACATTTCCTCTTCTTGGCTGATAAACTCCTGACAATGGAATAACTTTTACAAGTTTGTTTATTTCTTCAGCAAGTCCGTATCTGAGAGCAACAATCTTCTTGCCTCTCTTTTCTGTTCCTTCTCCTGGAAGATAATTATCCCCTTCTGTAATTATTTCTCCTGGGATTACAAGATTTCGTTTATGTTCTTCCATTTTATTCTTTAATTTCCTCTGTCAATGCACTTCCGTGCGTTACTCCATTTAATTTATCATAGAAATCCATAATCATTCCTGATGGGACTTCCACAATCACTTCCAGGCTTCCATCATCCAACCAATTTTCCGATACTTTGTATATAGCAACCACCCCATAGGCCCTTCCTGTATGTACTGCAGGAATTTTTATTTTGACCTTTTTAGTCTCAATCTTTATTGGGATGAGACTGCTTATTTTTTCAAGAATTTCGCTAATTTGGTTTTCTATTGATGTATTCTTGATGTTCACATTTGCTTGCTCAAGAGCATTTTTAATCCTTTCGGTAGTATGAGGTCTTCCTGTCTGAGGATCATAGGCATTTTTAGTTAAGAAATCAATTACTTGCTTGAATCTTTTCTCGTGTTCAGCGTCCCTGAATTCTTGAGTTGTCTGAATTTCCCCTTCTTTTACAATTTTCTTAACTATTTCATTCACATCTGTTGTTCCGAATGCTTCTTTGAGTTCATTTTCAGGGGCTTTCTCACCCTTTTTTATGTCCTTGAAGATGAATTCTGTCTCTGCCTGAATAAAAGAACTAGTTCCTTTTTTAAATTTCAATGCATTATCCAAATCAACCAAAATTTCAAAATGTTTTCCTATTTTTTTAATTCTTGCAGTAGTGATTGTCATTTTCTTACAAATTCCTCCAATCCATATCCTTTTTGTTTTATTTGATTAATTATAATATTGATGGCCTCTTCCATTTCTCCTGAAAAAGAAATGTTTCCAACTTCACTTTTGAATCTGTCCTTATAGCCAAGAATCAAATCTATGCTGACATTTCCTATTTCTAATCTTAATACACTTTTTTCAGAAATAGGTTCATCAGAAATGTTGTTGTGGTAATCTTCCTTAAAATCTCTATAAACCTCACCAAGAATTTTTCCTTCCTTAAATAATAAATAACTTTTGATTACAACCATCTTATATTAATTTTATATTCTCGCTTTCCAGTTTTTTTAGTTTCATGGTTTCTTTATCAATATAACAAAGTTCAAATCTATTTAAATTGAATTTGCTGTCTTGAACTTTCTCAAATATTTCCAAAGCAAGTTTGACCCCCTGCTTGATTGTTAAATTATGCCTGTATTTTTCCCTTAATTCTTCTTTTATTTTCTCATCATTTTCACCAATTGCATTTGCATAATAAGAAAAATAATTTCCAGTCACATCGCTTGTGTATAGTTCTGATTTTTTCCCATTTATTCCAGCAAGCATTACAGAAACCCCAAAAGGTCTTGCCCCTCCGTATTGTGTGAATTGCTGTTTTGTATTTGCAATTTCTTTTATTATTAATTCTGGTTCAACAGGAGAATCATAAGTTACCTTGTTTTGCTGTGCAAATAACTGGGATTTTTCAATTAAGATTCTTGCATCAGACACAATTCCTGCAATACTCGCAATTATGTGAGAGTCAATTTCATATATTTTGTTTGCAGATTCTTTTACTATTAATTTGTCTTCATTTCTTCTGTCAGCAATTATGAATACTCCGTCTGAGCAAACCATTCCTATACTTGAGCTGCCGAGTCTGACAGTTTTTTCAGCATATTCAACCTGAAGTAAATGTCCCTCAGGGGAAAACATAGTCGAGGTTCTGTCATAACCCATTGCTTGATGTTGCATATCCATAGGCATTTCCATCTTATATTATAAAGAGAATTTTATAATCAATTTAACTATTTCTCTTATCTCGTTAAAATTTCCACTTTTCAGAAGTTTTTAAGTTTTTTGGTGGAAATTTATTCACTTCTTCGCCAATCCTTTCAATGTCCCACTTACTTTAACAACTTCCATCTTTTCAGGAAACACAGCAAGACTTGCTCTTACTAAATCAACTGCTTCTCTGTTCACACAGATTATATCATTTTTTATAAAACTCAAACCGCATTTGGACAGCCCCAAAACTCCTGAAAATTCCAGAATTGCTTTTTCAATATTTTGCTTTAGATTATTGCCTTTAATTAAAAGATATCTTTTATTTTCTTTATGTGAGGGTATTAATGGTTTCATAATTTATCAAGGAAAACTGAATATAAAAAACTTCTGAAAACATATTTAAACTGAATACTCTAATTAAATTTATAAAAGAGATAAAAATAAGAAATATGGAAATATGCACAATAGGAGGTTATGAAGAAGTTGGGAAAAATATGACTGCTGTTAAAGTTGGAGAGGATGTGCTTATTTTTGATGCAGGGATTTATCTTCCTCCTGTTATTGAAATTCAGGAGCAGGAAAATCAGCAGCAATATACTGAAAAAATGCTGAGAGGAATAAAAGCAATTCCAGATGATTTAGTTCTTGACAAAATTGGGTGGACAGACAAAGTTCGTGCAATTATAATTGGCCATGCACATTTGGATCATGTCGGGGGACTCCCTTATCTTGCCCACAGGTATCCAAATGCAGAGATAATTGCAAGCCCTTTTACAATGGCAGTACTGGAATCAATTTTAAAAGATGAGAAAATTCATTTGAGAAATAAGAAGAGAATTGTTCATGAAAACACAATACACCATATTAAAGGAACTTCTGGAAGCATTAAGCTGGAATTTATAAATACAACTCATTCAACACTTCAATGCCTTTTTATTGCATGGCATTCCAAAGAAGGGGTTTTCTTTTATGGTCTTGATTTTAAATTTGACAGCCATCCTGTAATTGGTCTTCCTCCAAATTATAAAAGATTAAAAGAACTTGGAAAATCAGGAATAAAATGTCTGGTTGTAGATGCCTTGTATTCAGATACCAACAGAAGAACAGCAAGCGAAAGAATAGCAAGAAATTTGCTTGAAGATGCACTTGGAACAATCAGAGACAGAAATTCCGCATTATTTATAACAACTTTTTCATCACATATAGCAAGGTTAAAGAGCATAGTGGAATTTGGCCAAAAAACAAATAGAAAAATAGTCTTTCTTGGAAGAAGCCTTAATAAATATGTAAGTGCAGCAATCAGTGTTAATCAATGCCCTTTTAAAAATAAAGTGGAAATAATGAAATACAGAAAACAGATAAATTCTTTTTTAAAAAAAGTAGAGGAAAACAGGGGAAAATATCTGCTTATATGCACAGGACATCAGGGAGAGCCAGGTTCTATTTTAGACAGAATAGTGCGCGGAGAAACTCCGTTTAAGTTCAGATCAGGAGATAATGTCATATTTTCCTCAAGCATCATACCTGTTCCAGTGAATATAAATGCCAGGGAAAAAATGGATAGTAAATTAAGAAGACAGGGGGTAAGATTGCAGACCGATATTCATGTTTCTGGACATGGTGGAAGAGAGGATTTAAGGGACCTTATAGAAATGTTAAAACCCCAGCATATAATTCCTGCCCATGGTTCTCTAAAGCAGGAAGCTCCTTTAATTGATCTTTCCTTGGAATTGGGATATAAATTTCAGGAAACTTCTCATTTGTCTTCAGATGGGAAAATAGTCAAGGTATAAAATGGTAAATGAAGAAATACTTGGAGGATTAGTTTCTGCATTATCAAGAGGAGAATCTCTTGAAAAAGCAATGTTTAGTTTTTACAATGCAGGTTATGGAAAAAATGACATTGAAGAAGCTACAAGAGAATTATATAATCAGACAGGAGGGTCTCTTGGAATAAAACCCGGAGTAACCACAGAAGTTCAAGAGCAAAAAAAGATTATCTCCATTCAGCAACAAAAACCTGTTCCAAACGAACCTCCAGAACAAAAACAGGAAACTCAAAAATATCAGAGTTATTATACTCCACAAGCAACTCAAAAACCAGTTGTTCAAGTACAAAAGCATTCTCATGAAAAACATAAAAAACACAGACCAGTTCAAGTAGTTTCAAAATATGGCCAGGCAGATGAAACAGCAGAAGAATTAAAAAGAAAAATAGAAACAGCAATAGAGGATTTGAGAGAGATAAAGCTTCCTTCAAAAATAGAGATTATAAATAAAAGACCAGAATCAAGGGCTCCTGTAATTATACAGAAGATATCAGATTATGGAGGGGGGCCCCCAAAGCCAATGAACAAGGCAATAACTCTTCTTTTAGTTTTTATACTGATACTTTTATTAGGAGCTCTGGCAGCAGTTTTCTTTTTTAAGGATCAATTAATAGATGTCTTTAATCAATTTAGCTTAGGTTAAAATGCATTCCAGTATATATTCTCCTGAAGAAGATTCGTATTTAATGTCAGAAATATTAAAAAAGAAAATTCCAGTATTCTTAAAAGAAAATTCAGATTTAAGATTTTTAGAAATTGGGGCAGGAAGCGGAATTAATTTGGAAACTGCATTTAATTCAGGAATAAAAAAAGAGAATATTTTTTCATGCGACATAAACAAGGAAGCAGTAAAACATTGTGTTTCTCTTGGATTTGATTGCATTTATTCTGATTTATTCAGCAAAATAAATGGAAAATCTGACATTATAATATTTAATCCCCCTTATTTGCCAGAAGATAAAGCAGAGCCAAAAGATTTCAGGATTTCAACAACAGGAGGGAAAAAAGGCAGCGAGGTTATAATTAAATTTCTTAAATCAGCAAAGAAATATTTAAATAAAAAGGGAGGGATATTTCTTCTTACAAGTTCCTTAACACCTAAAATTAATTTTAAAAATCTAGGTTATAATTCAAAAATTCTTAAAACAAAAAAATTATTTTTTGAGGAATTATCGGTTTGGGAATTGGAATTAATCTGAATTTTGCCTGATTTTTTCATTTAAAAAATGAACCTGTTCTTCGCACCTTTTGATTCCTTCTTCAAATAATTTTGCTTCTCTTTTTATAGCATCTAATTCTTTTTTATGATATTCAATTGTTTTTTTATGATGTTCTTCTATCTGCTCAAGATGAAACTTTAATTTATTTTCATGTTCTATTTTCTCGTCTAAATCAGATGTTTCTTGAATATGCTTTTTATGCTCTTCAATTGAATCTTCATGGAATTTTATCCATCCTTCATTGTATTTAATTTCTTTTTCATTAATTTCAAGCAAAGACTTTATTTCCTGTAATTGTTCAAGATAGATATTTTTTCTTTTTTCCTGTCTTTGCTTCTCTCCATGGAGATATCTTAATCTGTCTGATTTGTCCTTTTTATCTTCCATTTTCTAGTTTACCTCTTCAAACTTTCCTCAAATGTTTTTCTTTTTTCCTGATAAAAAATTCCAAGTGGAATCTTTGTATTTTTGTCAATTTTATTATAATCAAATTCCTGGGCTCTTTTCATTGCTTCTTCAAAAGAATTTTTATTGTGCTTTTTATCCTTTAGAAAATAAGTGTCTTTTTCGTAATTTTTGTCAGCGTGAAAGATAAGACAGGGTTGTATAACTTCTATAAATGCAAATCCTTTATGCTTAAATGCTTCTTTTAATATCTCCTCTACTTGTTTTACATCAGCATAAACTCTTGCGACAAAACTTGCACCAGCAGCAAGCATTAGTTTAATTGGATTCATTGGAGGGAGTTTTACTCCAAAAGGATTTGTCTTGTCTTTAAATCCAATTTCAGTAGTGGGAGTTGGCTGTCCGACAGTTAATGCAAATACCTGGTTATTGTGCACAAAATATTTCATGTCTGCATTATATCTTGCAGCATGAATCAGGTGTTCCATTCCCTCTGCATAAGCATCTCCATCTCCTGAAAATCCAATTACCTTTAAATCAGGTTTTGAAACTTTCATTCCAAGCATAGTTGGAAGAACTCTTCCATGCAGGGTATTTATTCCATTTATATTCAGATAATCATATAATTTAGCATGGCATCCAATTCCTGCAACAATTGCATATTTTTTTCTTTCTGCTTCAGATTTTATGTTCTTTTCAAGATATTTTTTTACACCCGCAAGAACCTGAAAATTCCAGCAACCAGGACACCAGGTTATCTTTGTTGGAGTTGAAAGATTTACCATCTTAAAATTTAACCCCCTTTAGAAATTCCTTTAATCTAGGAATTATTATTGCAATTCCTGCAATTCCCAATCCAAGCATAACTCCAACTTCATTATGATTATGGGAAATGATTCTTTGTATTCCCATTATTGTTAAAACAACTGCAGAGAAGATTAAATAAGGTATTCTCAGTTTTTTATTCTGGTCAACGAAAAACCATATAACATAAAGCCCCCAGCTTGTCCAGACCATATGTGAGGAGGCATCAAATAGAATATCTTTTCCATAGACATACATTGGGAGGTATTTGAACAAGCCCAATCCAATTCCAATTATTATTGTAGTCCAGAAAATCCAGATAAGCTGTTTTTTTGTGTGGAATTTCA
>Ga0208375_1002554_pt1 | contig 16889 bp, 18 predicted proteins | sample RifOxyD1_FD_184038 | JGI IMG/M metagenome (GOLD analysis project Ga0208375, IMG submission 184038) | Soil microbial communities from Rifle, Colorado - Rifle Oxygen_injection D1 (SPAdes) | ecosystem: Environmental > Terrestrial > Deep subsurface > Rock core/Sediment | place: Rifle, Colorado... | reverse complement strand
CCCCCGCCACCCAAAGACCCACCTCCACCGCTCCCACTTCCTCCACTACCCCCTCCTGTAAAATATGAATCATCACCGCCACTTCCTCCGCCAGAACCTCCACTACCACCATCTCCCAAAAGCTCATCAACCAGCTCATCATCATCACTTAATTTCAAAGAATTACCCCCGTCAAAAATAACAGCACTGTCTTCCCCCTCTGCCTTCTGACCCACTCCCCAGTATTTCTCGTCAAAGTAAGAAAAAAAAGCAGTTACTTTCCCGTCCTCCCACTGCTCATAACTTGTTTTTCCTCCCTTTTCAATTGCCACCCTTCCGTCTGCTCTTACAGTTAATTTTGTATCTGCTTTTTGAATTGAAATTTTCTCTCTTTTCTTCTCTCCAAGTAATCCAACGCCACTCCCGCCACCACTAAATAAAACAATCCCCAAAAGAATTAATACCAAAACCCCAATCACTATCCCAACCTGATATTTATTATTCTTAAACATTTAATTTTGAATTGACGATTGCAACCCCCCAATAATACTGTATATCGGCGCAATCATCACAATCACCATCACCCCCACTACTGCACCAACAACAAGCATTAACAAAGGTTCAAGCAGTGAAGTCAAACGTTTCAAACTAAAATCAACTTCACTTTCATAAAAATCTGCAAGCTCTGCCAATATTTTGTCCAATGATCCTGAATGCTCACCCGCTCGCACTGTCTGCACCATCACTGCTGGAAAAACACTTCTTTTATTCACAAGCACAGAAGACAAAGACTCACCCCTTGAAACTGCTTCACCAAAACTCTTTGCTTCTTTTTGCATCGCTCCCTGGGTTAAAACATTTGCCGATAAATCCAAAGCATCAATAATTGGCACACCACTTGCAAGAAGTGTTGCCAAAGTTCTGGAAAACCTAGCAATATCAATATATTCAACCACTTTTTTAACCAAAGGCATTCTAATTAAAATATTAACCATTATTTTTCTAGTTCTCTCTATAAAAAATAACATAACAATCCCCACAAATGATCCAATTGTCACCAAAATAACAAGAAGAACATGACTCCCAAAAAACTCCCCCACAGTCAGTAAATATTTTGTATAAATCGGAAGTGGTAAATCCAATCTTAAAAAGACTTTAGAAATTCTTGGCAAAACAAACAAAGTCATCATCAACCCATTTGCTACCATAGCAACAACAATCACAGCCGGATACATCATTGAACCAATCACTTTTTGGTTAAGCTCGTGTGCAGCCGCAAGCTGCCCTGACAAATACCTAAACGATTTATCCAAAGTTCCTGACTCTTCACCAACTTTAATCATTGTCAAAAAAATCTCATCAAAATCATGAGGATACTGTGATAAAACAAACGAAAGACTCTTTCCTTTTCTTGTTTGAAATGAAATGTCAGACAATACTCTTTTTAAACGTTTATTTTTTGTTTCACTCCTAATAATGTCAACCGCCTCAGGCACTGACATGCCACTTTTTAACATTGTCGATAAAAAGCGACACAAAGCACTTTTTTCCGAAACCGCAATCTTCCCGCCAAATAAACCAGAAGCCATTTTTTCTCTCTCTTTTATTGTCAAAGGCTGCAAATTCTGTGATTTTAAAATCCCCGCTACTTCATTAACATCATTAGCCTGAAGAATATCCTCAAGTATCATTCCACGCCCATCTTTTGCCTTATAATTATACAGTTTCATGACCGCTCCCTCATCCTTCCATTATTGCATTAATCACCTCTTCAATCGTTGTCAACCCTCCTGCCACTTTATTCAACCCATCATCAGCCATACTAATCATTCCCTGTTTTTTTGCCAAATCCAGTATTTCCTGGGCACCTGAGCCTTTATTAACAAGATCCCTTACCTCATCTGTCACCTCAAGTACTTCATAAATTCCAATTCTACCCATAAAACCACTTCCTTTACATTCTGGGCAACCCTTGCCTTTATAAAACTTCAGGTTCTCCAAACTTACACCAAAATCACGGTTAAGCTTTGTCAAAAACACTTCTTCAGGTTTATACTCCGCAATACAAGAACTACATATCTTTCTTACAAGCCTCTGAGCAACCACCACATTAATTGTTGAAGCAAGCAAATAATCCTCAACTCCCATATCAAGAAGCCGAGGTATTGCACCAATTGCATCATTTGTATGAAGTGTAGAAAGCACCAAATGCCCAGTTAAAGCTGCGTGAATCGCAATCTCCGCAGTTTCTTTGTCTCGAATTTCCCCAACCATCATAATATCTGGATCATGCCGCAAAAACGCCCTAAGTCCTGCTGCAAATGTTACTCCTGTTTTGGAATTTACCTGAATTTGTGTAATTCTGGGCATACTATACTCAATTGGATCCTCAATCGTACAAATCTTTACCCTAATCGTATTTAAAATATTAAGAACCGAATATAAAGTAGTTGTTTTACCACTTCCAGTCGGACCAGTAACAAGAAGCATGCCATTCGGGCGTTTAAAATTTCGCTTGATCACATCCAAATTTCTTCCCATCACCCCAAGCTCTTCCAAACTTAAAGGGCGAGATGATTCATCAAGAAGCCTCATCACCACGTTCTCTCCAAAAAAACCAGGAATAATTGAAATACGAAGTGAAATTGGCTCGGTCCCCATATTAAATTTATGTCGCCCATCCTGTGGAACTCTCCGTTCATCAAGCTTCAAATTAGAAAGAATCTTAATCCTAGCAACCAATGCCTCCTCCACTCCACGAGGAAACTTAATAATATCGCGCAGTAGTCCATCCACACGAAACCTTACAATCACTTGTGTTTCCTGTGTCTCAATATGCACATCGCTTGCCCGCTCAGACACGGCATATTCCAAAATTGTATCAAGCACTTTAATAATCGGTAAATTTTCAGCCGCCTTAGTCAAATCTTCCGAAGAAGCACCAACTTTTTTGAGATTTTCAGCAATAATGCGCTCAAAATCAACACCAAAGTTTCGCTTATACTGTCCCAATGCTCGCTTTATCTCCTCATCAGATGCATAGTAAGGGGTAATTATAAGTCCTGTGTGTCTTTTTAAAAATTCAATCGCTTCTACATCTGATGGATTAACCATTGCCACTTTAAGCTGATCACCTTCCCTCTTAAATGGCAAAAGCTTATACATCCTAGCCATTTTTTCTGGAACCAGCTGCAAAATACTGTCTTCAATTAGCTGATGTCGAATATCAACATATGGCACCTTCAAATACTCAGCAATAAGCTTAGAAAGTGCATCAGAATTAATAAGTCCCCTAAAAATAAGAACATCATACAAATCCTTTCCCAAGTCAGAAGCAGACCGAGAAGCATCATCAAATTCCAAAGGCTCAATATATCCACTCGTAACCAATATTTGCTTTAAAACCTCAGTATCTAAATTCATAGGGCAGTTAAATTTAGTATATCAAAAAAAATGCACTTGAACGGTAAATAAATACTCACTCAAGTGCACTACAACTAAAACTTAGCGATAAACAAGCGTTACTCCACCAACAAGCGGCAATTCGCGCTTATGTTGTGTCCGCTCATTCATCTTCACAATCTTTTCAATCAATTCCATACTGCAACCAAGCTCAGTCGCAATTGACTGATAACCCATGTTTAGCATGATCCCGCGCCAGACAGACTCAGCCAATTCATAACTAAAACCAAGCTCTCCCTCATCTGTCTGCCCAAACCAAAGTCCGGCAGTTGGCACACGCTGAATAATTTCAACTGGTACTAATATCACCCGTGCCAACAAACGCACCAAGCGCTTCGGCAATCTTCCTAGGATATTATTATCAACCGCGCCATCTCCACGTTTGGTAAAATATCCCAAAACATAGTCTTCATCCCAATTGCCAGTTCCCATGACAAGAAGATTCAGATCCCCAGCAATTCGGCTTAAAATTTTCGCCCGGATTTCGGAATACAGATTGCCGATATGAAATTTGTCCTCCAAAACCCAAGGAACAGTAGCAATCATTGCATCTGCCACTTCTTGAATTGGAATAACCAAACAAAGATCATGTTCTGCTAAAAGCGACTTAAGATTAATCTCACTTCCAAAATGAAGCTGATCAACCTCCCGAAACAAATCTACATACAAATAATGGTCAGATTCACGCAAAAAAACAAAATGAGTAATCCCGGCAGCTTGAGCAGCTTTGATCCCATATGCACCATCCATCGGATGATTGGCACTTGAAGGCATAACAACACCAACAACATGTGCCACCCTTTCACGAGAACGATTATTATGGGCAGCCAGCCACATCAATTGAATTACTGTTGCCGAATCAATCCCGCCACTTAAACCAACAACACCACCTCTGACCACTGCATTCTGCCACCACTGGGCAATTTCCCCAGTAAGTTCACGGATAGCACCATGCGGACCAAATGTAAAATTCGCTTTTGTAATCAAAGAACTTTATTACTCCTTTCAAGAGTATGTGTAATCTGAACAATAACTATTGTATCAGAATCTTAATGAAAAGCAAGCTATTATATCGGATTTGCTCTTATTATCAAACGTTTGAAATTTGTACCTGGAGGCCAGCACGTCATAAGAGTTAACACCTCACGGTCTCCCTTTTTTAAATAATCGGTCTCACTTGCTAAAACAACCTCTTTTGAACCAACAACATAAGTATATTTCACTCCTTTATAGTAAACATAGATCAAATCCCCCAAAGTTAGTTTATAAAGTAAATAAAAAACAGAATTATAGTAAAAAGCATCGGCTAAATTTAGCGATGAATGAGAAAACAAAAACACATTTCCATCTTCTCCTGGAAAGGATGATCCCAATCCATGTGCCACCCCTTTTGTCAGGGCTTTTTGGTAAACATTTGGTCTTGTTGAATCAACATTAGAAATAATACTCGCATTAATATTAATCTCGGGAATTACCAAACCAAATTCAGAATCCTTTACCAAAACAACACTTCTCTCATCCTGTTTCTGTTCAAAAGTTCCATTATCACTTACTTCCCAGCTAATACCTTTCGGTATTAGTAAATATTTCACTTCTTTGATCAGAAGTGGCCCAAACAAAAACAACATTATCATTCCTGAGAGAAATAGAAGTATTTTGCCAAAATCAATATATACACTCCCTGATATTTTCATTTTCTCTGCCGTCTGAAGAAAACAAGTCCCATTCCCATCAAAACTCCAATACCCGCTACCCACAAAAACAGTCTATTTGTCCCTTTTTTTTCTTCTTCAGCTACATCGGTTTCACCCCCCAAAACCTCAGGACTGGGAGTGCCTTCTTCTTCACCATTTGACGCCTCATCTTGCAAAGTCTCCTCTCCCAAAATCTGACTTTCATTTACCCTAATTGCTCCCACTCCCTCTCCAACTCTTGGTATTGATACCACTCCTCCCATATCACCCACAACACCCGAGCCATTTCCCGCTCCATCAAACGCCCTAATTGCAAAAAAATACTCCTTAGCGCAATCAGGTAAGGTGGTAAAAAACTTGCTTTCTAAATTTGATCCCATCCCAACCTGGGTAATTCTAGTATTCGAATCAGCAGTAAAATTAGCACTCATTGAGCGATAAAGCTCAACCTTTGCAGTTTCATTATTATCGTTTGCTGTTTTAAATTTAATCTCATACGAACAACCATCTAGTTGTTTAACTCTACTGTAATCAGTTGGAGTACCTGGACCAATGTCGTCATATTCCACAGCTACACTTGCACTGGTTATACTATCACTTCCCGCATTCGCAACAACATAAAAATCATAAACCCTCCGCTCACTAATTTCTCCACTATCTACTTGGCAGTATCCACTATCTCCTCCAGCTTTTAGGTTCTTGGACTCAAATAACGAAAAACTTCCCCCAGGCTTTTTGTAATAACAATCAACTTGAACTGTTCTTTGCTCAAGATCCAGTGAAACAAAATCAATCCGAAAATCCTTTTTACTTGTAGGTGAACTTGGTTTCTCAATCCGAACAGTCAAACTACCCGCAAAAATCTCTCCCAAAGACAAAAACAATAAAAAGCCAAAAACAACAACAATATTAATTATTTTCTTCATTTTTCTCCTTTCTTGCGCCATAAATTATACTTCCTCCACCAAATATCATAAGTAAAAATCCCACCAACAGCCATTTAGTTTCAGCACCCGTCGCCGGTAGAATTTCATCTGATATACCAAGAACCTGTCCTTCAAAACTAATGCTTCCTTGAGCTGAGACATTCACCAAAACTTCAGTCCCCACAAAAAATCCAGAATCAGCATTCGCATATACATCTCCTCCCAAATATTCCCCCTTAGCCCAAGCCAAATCAGGATAAGTTCCTGGATCAACACTTGAGTTTATTACCACCTTATATGTCAGATTAATTATTTGCCCCGCCAACATATCACCTATCACCCATTTCCCAGGTGACGAATAAACCGGCTCAACCGCCGTACCAGTCCACGAACCAACTACATAATCAAACCCATCCGGAGGAAGATCCGAGACAACTACATTTGAAAGATCCTGCAAAGCCGAAACAGTCAAAGTATAGGTAACTTCAGACCCTGGTGACCGACTAGCTCCTCCCGTATCATTTGATTTTGCCAAAAGAAGCAAAGTCTCACCTTCTTCGCTTCCACAAGTAAAACGAACCTCAAAATCAAAAATTGTTTCTGCACCTTGAAATTCATTCCCAGCATTCAAATCAAATGTTGTCAACCAGCTTAAATTAGCTGTTTCGTTAGCTTCTATTTGGCCTAAATTAACAAGTCCCAATTGATAGATATTTTTCATGCTAATTCCAGGCAGTGCTTGCCCGCCAGAGCGCGAACCAAATACATCACCACCATTTTTCTGTAGTGAAGTAAATAGCCTGTCAGAAAAACCACTCGGTTCTTCTTCATAATCTGTTACCTCCATCAAAAGCTCGCAGCTATTTCCCTGATCTTCATTAATCACACTCAAAATCCGCTCTACTGAATCACCTGGTAGAATTCCAGTCTCATTAAATAAACTTCCTCCCGAAACAGGAGACATCACACAATCGCCAACACCATCACAAGTAACTGTCATATCACTCTCTGCCAAAACTTCCCGAGCACCAAAAACCAAAAAACTTGCTAAAATTATAAGCAGTAAATTAACTTTCTTCATTGACTGGTAATATTGTTGGTTCTGGCACAATTACCACAGGTAGATCTGGCACTGCTTCAGATGCCGGACTGGGACTGGGTGTTGGTACAGGGCTGAGACTGGGAGTTGCAATCGGATCAACAACAGCTGGGGTACTTGTCGGACTTGGCTCTAGACTTGGTGTTGGAGAGGGTATTGGAGAGCTAACTAAATCAGGTGTTGGTACAGGAGTTTCTAAGACTAACGTCTCAGGTGTTGGACTGGGCATAGGTATTGGCTCAGGACTTGGACTTGGTGTTGGCGGTGCCTCTAAAACTAAGGGTTCAGGTGTTGGACTTGGAAAGGGATCAAGACTGACAAAGAGTGGCGTAAACAAAATACTTGATACCGCTGGTGGATGAGGATTAGTTCCTGGGTTTGGCCCAACAGGATCAGATCCCCCATAAGTGTCCATCCAGTCAACCGCCGCATCAGTATCTACTCCCTTCACCACTCTTGAAATTGAATGTCCTTCAACAACATCCCCCACAGACGGAGTAAAAGCAGTTATATCATCCCCCCAACTAACCGCATCAATTTCAACTCCGTTATTATCTCTTAAAATTACCCTATCCCCATCATTGGCAAGTCCATTCCCAATATTATCCCCAAGTTCAATTTTTTCAGCTTCCCCTGGGATCGTCCAATAAGTCCAAGTCTGAGCAGCTTTTGCAATAACTGCAAATCCATGTGCTGGAATATATTTATTACTATGGCTAATCGTCCGAGAAACTGAATTGTCAGATAAAGTCCAATCTTTAAGATTCACCGCAAAATCATTTGGATTATAAAGCTCGACCCATTCATCAGATGTTGGACCACCCCCATCATCTCCCTGAGAAGGAGTATCAACATCATAGCAAACTTCATTAACCACAATCTTTACAAGCTCAGGCTCCCCTCCCCACTCTCCACTTGAAATATCGTTAAGAAGAACTTCCACATCCCAAAATCCACTTCCCACCCCTCCACCCTCCTGCCAAGCATAAGCCTTAATATTAAATTGACAACTCTTGTTAGCAAGGCTCGAATCAGTATCCGAAGGGAGTGTTATTTGATAATCAAAATCCGCTGATCCAGAAGCTGAAAACAAAGGACCAATAACATGCGGATTAGTTGTTAATGGTCCGCTGTATGTCACACCACTGTCAATATTTACAGTAAGTGCATTACAAAAATCACTGTCCCCTGATACATATTCATATTCCAATCTATAGTAAAAAGGTAACTCTCCAACATTCCCAACTGAAACCGTACGACCCACGCCGACACCAGGAAGCAGTCCTTCCTCTGGGAAAAAATCACTCGTCTCTGAAGTCAGTGTCATGTCAAGACTGGTTGAGCCAAAAGTATTTTCTTCTGATACTTCATTATCATAGATATAGGCAAGGGTTGGTTTTGCACTTACACCCAAAAGCACAAAAGCCACTCCCAAAAACAATAATACTTTTCTGATAAAATTATTCATCTTCTTCCTCCTCTTCCATATCTTCATCTGCTTTTTTTCTTTTTTTAAAAAACATCTTCCTAATCTCTTTTTTAATCACCATCAGTTCTGAATAAATCAAAATTGTTGCCGGAATAATAATAAGAGCCATAAACCCAACCTGGCTCTGAACAAAACTGACTAAATACCCCACATACGGCATAGAGAAAATCACTTTCCCAATTACCCGACCTGAAGGAACCAGTTCACGATCTGCCTCTTCATTTGCATCTCCTTTAAGCCGGTAACTAATTCGCCCATTATCCGGATCAACTACCCTCTCAGCTATCCTGTGTGTTACAGTCTCCTTCACAGTTCTCTCTCCCACAACCGTCACAATGTCCCCAATTCCATAAGTTTCACTTCCCCTTACAACTACCAAACTGCCCAGTCGAATTGCAGGCTCCATTGATCCAGATTGCACACTAAACACCCTAATATTCAGTGGAGTATCAAAAGTAGACAGCACCAAAACCCCAGCAATCAACAATATAATTATCAAAATTCCCCAATAAACTAAATTTAAAATCTTTTTCAATTTGTTCCTTTCTAAATTCTACTTAGCCTGCGGTAGGAAAGTATTTCTTCCCCACCGCAAACTAAAATCAAAACTTAGTCGTTCCAGCTCGGACCATCTTCATTATGTCTATACTGTTCGACTTCAAATGTTATATCAGCATCCAATGAATCAGATTGGATAATATTTCCAACTTCTTCAGGTACTCTCCAAGCAACTCCCAAGTAATGAACTTCACTAGATGAGATCATTCCAAGATCCCACCAAATACCTCCCAAAACATCACTCGCTGGTGACCAATCAAACAACAAACGCTCTGGAGTCTCCCCTTCAGGCTCGTAGATATTATCACCATCATCAACCCATGTCATAAACTCCAAATACTGAGCTAAATCACCCTGACCTGGACCTGGATTATCACAACTTGCATCAACCTCTGCTTCAGGTTCTGTACAAGCGTTTTCATCATTATGAACCTCGCTAATCACAGCTCTCAACCAAGCATCGTTATCTACATGAAGGCTAATTGTTCCTTCACCATAATCTCCAGGTTTCAAATCAGAAAGAAATTCTGGGTCAAAAAATTTCTGGCCATCATTAATACTTGTCATTACCCAATGACCAGCATTAGGTTGTCCATCAACTTCTTTGTTATAGTACCCATCAAAATCTACCTCCAAATCTAAAACACCGGCCTCAAAGGTATTATCTTCACTTATCTCAACATCACTAAAATATGCTCTTGTTGCCCCAACTCCTACAACAGCCACAAGTGCAATTGTCATGATACTTAAAAGTATTCTCTTCATCTTCTTCACCCCCTTTCAGTAGCCACAAAAAAACCGCCCTTCGGCGGCTCTTTCAAGCAACGTTCCTCTCAATATTATTCCAACTAGAGGATCCAGCTAACATAACGACAATATATATACCTTCCTATAACTTTGTCAAGTGGGATACCATAAATAAAAATAACCCAAAGTTGTTTTACACCTTGGGTTAACCTATAAATCCTATCCACTTGTCTGCAAGCGCTGTGTCATTTCTTCGTAAGGCAACTCTAATTCTTCACCATCAGTCTCTTCAACATTTGCCAGCCTTGCTTGTTCTCTAAGCTGCTTTTCTAAATACGATAAATATTCCAGGTCTTCTCTTGTTTGGCTATAATTCCGATCGTTATATGCATAAATCACAAAAATACCATACCAAACACCAAACAAGATCGTAGCCAAAACACTCAGCTCACTCAAAGACTCATTTTCCAAACTTAATCCTAAAATTAGCAAAATGAATGACAACAAAAATGTGGGTGGCAAAAACAAAGCCTGAAACCGCATTTGTTTTAACTTTGCACTTCTTATGCCAACACTATCAACAAAGCCATCATCACAACGAGGACAGATCTCGTCAATCACAACAACAACATCACTTCTTTGAATCTTTTCAGTCCGGGTCCGCATTCCAGTCCCCTTACAAGAGTCACATACCCGGACTAAATCATTGTTCTCATTCAAAACAAACTGACCTGCTTTGTCATAAATCTGGACATTCTTGCCCATCATTTTTCTCCTGAGAGATTAAAAGGACTTCAACTCAAGCTATTATATCCAAATATATACCGAAATCAAATCTACAACCTTTTTAGAATCTTAAATGAAGATCTAACAAACAACGAAATTATTTTTCATATATCGGTAAAACCGGTCCCTGTTTCTTCACATCCTGGCCATTCACTTTAATTCCCAAAGCCCAACCCATTGTATTAGCAACAGACAAACCAACACGAAGACCAGTAAAAGAACCAGGACCTCTCTTCACTTCAATCTCAGAAATCTCATTAATTTTCACTTTTTCTTTTTTTAAAATTTCATCAATAAACAAAAGAAGCATCTGGCTTTTTTCTTTTTTTGAATCAGCTTCAAACCTTTTTTCTCCCAAACCAACAACTATTTTTTCTCTCTCTGAAGTATCAATATAAAGCTTCATTTTTATTTTTTTATATATCCCCCTGGGTATTTTTTATGCCATTTATATGCACTCTCAATAATCTCATCCAAGCCATATTCCGGTTCCCACTTTAACACCTTTTTTATTTTTGTCACATCTGCATACAAACTATCACAATCACCCGGCCTCCTGGGCCCAAAGCTCCAGCTAAATTTACCCGCAATCTTTTCAATTCCTCTAACGAGTTCCATATTAGAATAACCCTTTCCCACCCCTGCATTAAACACATCACTCTCTCCACCGTCAATTAAATACCCAAGCGCCTCAGTATGTGCCTTTGCCAAATCCAATACATGTATATAATCCCGCACGCATGTACCGTCGGCTGTTTTGTAATCATTACCAAAAAGTGTAAAAGCACGCCCCTCAAGTGCAGCTTTCATTAAAAGTGGAATAATATGGCTTTCATTTGGATGATCCTCTCCCCTCTCTCCATCAAGTGCTGCTCCAGCTGCGTTGAAATATCGAATACAAACACTCCGAACGCCGTAAGCCTGCTCATACCACCCCAATATTTTCTCAATCATTAGTTTTGTTTCTCCATATGGATTCTCAGGACTTTTAGGAGAATCTTCTGTTATAGGCAGTTTCTTTGGAGTTCCATACACACCAGCCGATGAAGAAAAAACAACATAAGGAATTTTATGTTTAACCACTAAATCAAGAAGATTAAGCGCAATATTAAGATTACTTCGAAAATATTTTCCTGGATTTTTAAAGCTCTCACCCATCTGGATAAGACTTGCCATATGAATTACACCATCAAACTTTTCGACCGAAAACAATTTATCAATTTTTTTTAAATCACTCCCATCAAGAAAATTTGCCCGAAAATAGCGAAACCCTTCAATTGCCTCCATATGGCCCGCTGAAAAATCATCAATCACAAACGGCTCAAACCCATCTTCCTTCAATCTTCTTACAATAAAAGACCCAATATATCCCGCCCCTCCAGTCACCAATATTTTTTTCATGTATTTACTTAAATTATATCAGTCTTAATTTTCCGTTTATGCTCATCAACATATTCAAACTCAATCCAAATAGCACTTTTTGGTATTTCATTTCTGGCCTTATCTGCCCATTCAATTACAACTATATTTTCTTTTCTTCCCCATTCATCAGTTAATCCCAAATTCTCAAGCTCCTTCCCAATTTCTTCTTCCAATCTATACAAGTCAACATGATAAAGATGTCGTCTACCTGAAACAGGATACCTTCTAACAATGATAAAAGTTGGAGATACTATTGTCTTTTTTATTCCAAGTCCCTTTGCCAATCCTTGAATAAATGTCGTCTTCCCAGCTCCCAGATCACCCTGCAGTGCAAGCACTTCCCCACCTTTTAATTTAGCTCCAATTTCTCTGCCCAAACTTTGAGTTTCCCTTGCGTTAATGGTAATTTTTTCCATATATAAAATATTGCCAATATTCCACCAATTGTATCAAATCCAACATCATACCATTTCGGCATCCTTCCAGGTGTAAATGATTGGTGAATTTCATCTGAAATTCCATAAACAAAAACCATAATAATTGCCGCAAGCGCCGCCCTCTCCCTTTTAACTCCACTGTTTTTTAGGGCTCTATAAAAAAGAATTGCCAATACACCATACTCAGTCAAATGAGCTGTTTTTTTCAAAAAAAAATCAGACCAAACAATTTGACTCGCGCTTCCTGTTGGAAACGAAGAAAATAAAAAAATAATACCCATCCACAAAGCAACAGGCCCCCAATATCGTAATAGCTTTTTAAAATCTTTCATCAGACTTTTCATTATAATACAATCTATCCTTTAAAAAAGGTAAAAGAGCCACACCCATCAAAACTACACCCAGACCAATAACACCAAATGCAAACATTGGAATTTTTCTTTTTTCTTCAACTTTTCCTTCTTCACTAGCTTCATCAGGATCACTTTCATCATTTTCATAAATACCCAACACTCTAGGTACTGGTGATTCGTCAATATCATCCATAACCAAAAAATCATCTTCTTCTTTGTTATCAGCTTTTGCAGTCGCCACGGGAGAAGTAGTAGGTTTGGGAGTTGCAGTTGGTTTTGGTGTTGGAGTAGGAGTTGGTGTATTTGTGGGAGTATTTGTTGGAGAAGGCGAAGGAGAAGCAGTCGCTGTAGGTGAAGGAGTGGGAGAGGGTGTAGGAGTAGGTGTGGGTTTATGACTTGAATTACCACTGCCTTTCGTAACAACCAACAAACTGTCAAAACTACCCGTCTGATCTGGACTACGCCCAATCGTAACTCCAAACCCAGGATTATTCACATATTGATATTGATCTACTACATTTCCGCTCGCATCAAACAAAGTAATCAAGTCGCCAGAATTGTTCAAAAAAGACGAAAGCTCAAAATACGGATATGTTATGTTACTTACCACCAAATCTGTGAGCTTCTTCTTTGCTGAAGACCCAGCATCAGTTTCAAACTGATTGTCATCATCAACCCAATAATCGCGTAAAAATTCCGCACTATCACTAGCCACATAAAATTCAACCCATTCCAATGAATCATCAACCATAAATTCATTAATCACAACCTGAGCATAAGTATCTGGAGGACAAAGAAATGAAATTATTACAACCAGAAACAAGCTAAATGCATACGGCATTAAATTTAGTATATGATAAAAATAGAAAGTGGCATATAAATTTCATAAATATTCACCCAATATTATATTTGTAATCATACTTCGTCTTATTGCATCTCCCCTTATCTTCATTTCTCCTTGGTTTGCCAGCATTAGTAGTTTTGGTTTGGATTGGATAGATGGAGAAATCTATAAAAGAAACGGCTACACAATAAAACAATACAAACCAATCGACAGCCTTATCGACACTTATTGGTATATCTGTATCCTTCTCTTCATAAATCTTTCTCAAATTCCAGGTCTATATATTCTGAATTTACTATTTATATTTAGAATGATCGGACAAATAATTTACCTAATCACCCAAAAAAGAGAGATCTTTTTCCTATTTCCCAATTTCTTTGAAATTTTCTTTTTCTTCTATCTATTTAGTACCATCTTCCCCCAGCTAAATCCATATCTTTATTGGCCAAACTCAATTTATCCTTTATTGGTTATTATTCCAATTGTTCTCTACCGTGAATGGCTTGTACATATTAAAAAAGCCAATTTAAGCGATTTCTTCACTGGCAAAAAAACTTATTGGAATAAATAGGTTTTAGTAATTTATATGAAGATAATACGTCTCCAAATTATTTTCATCATGGTCAACTCTTACATACCTCAACTTACACCCCTGGTATCCCGAATAACTTCCACGAAACAGTTTTCCACTCCTTACCGCCGCCACCGCCCTATTACTCTCATTATTAATATCAATCCCGTTATGAAAACTGTATATTCTTCCCACCCAAGTATTCGCTACCGCCCAAGTACTTCCATACCCCTGACTAAATTTAACCGGCGCTGATAATGGCCAATCCCAACCACCAGTTGGATTAAATGGATCACCTCCACTGCACTCTCCAAAACCAGAACAATTTGAAAAATCAATCGGCTTTAAATACCCAAACGGGTTTCTTGTATCCCGCCCCTCTACCACCATAAAATGAAGATGACTACCACTTGAATTACACGATGTTCCTTGTATAACCTCTGCAATTCTATCTCCTTGATTAACATGTCCCACTTCGGTTTCTTCTCCTCCCCCTGCAATAATAGCTTGAATTGCTTCAAACTCTGCTTTCGCCTGAGCCAATAGCGCTTGATACTGCTTTTCATTATTCTTTGTTTGAGCCAGTAGGTAATTTTTTGCTGTTTTGTTATTATCCAATGTTTCTTTCTGTACCCCCAAAACCTGGTTTAAATCTTCCAGTTCTGTCTTTTGATTAGTATAGGTTTCTTGTGCAGTCTGAAGTCTGGTAAGCAAATTCCTGTCTGCTTCTTGGATCTTGATAAGGTAGTGATATTTTGCCATCGCTTGCCTTAGATCAGTAAGACTCAAAAACAAAAGCGCTATTTCATTTGTTCGTGATAAGCGGTAAGTCTCCACTGCCCTCATCTGAAATGCATTTTGTAAATCAGCCAAAGATAAACGAAGTTGATCAATTCTCCCACCAAGAAGTGTAATTTGCTCCTGAGTTTGATTAATCTTCAGCTCAGTCAGTTTAATCTGAGCATTAAACTGTGCAATCTGGTTTGACAGTGTATTTGCCTTACTCTTTAAGTCTTTAATTTGTCTCTCATATTCTTCAATCTGCCTATTAAGCTCACCAAGCTTGTCTGCGTTATCATCAGCAAATACAAAAGAACCTCTCCCCATTATTAGTCCACCAAAAAATACAAATGCCAAATATAAAGTAACTAGTCCAAGGGTTAGCTTTTTTTCGTTTGATTTCATGCTAGACTCGAAGCGAGCGGGATACTGCTAACAAGCTTCCGATTAAAGCAATCACAAGTCCAACTGCCAATTCAATCAATAAAATCATACCCATTAAACCAAAAAACTCAACACTTTGTCTTGGTAATATTTCCACACTCCCGAAATAATTTAAGATGGAAGGCGTCACATACATAAGAAGCACAACTGCCAACATCCATCCAATTAATACTCCCATAAAAGAATAAATTACTGCTTCAAAAACAATTGGTAAACGTATAAACCAATTTGTAGCCCCAATCAAACTTAAAGATTCTACTTCTGAGCGTCTCATGGTAATTCTCATCCCAATCACAACCATTAATACCAAAAACGATGTCACTGCCAATACCCCAATCACCACTGCTCCTCCAAGTCTGACATATCTGGTAATTGCTGTTAGTCTACCAATAACATCTGAAATTTTATTCTCTCCGCCAACACTAGCTGAAAAACTAACTTTATCTACAACCGTCTCATTTTTAACTTCCTCAAATAGCTCTTCCGTAAATTCTAAGTTCTTTACTGAAAACTCAACACTAGCAGGAAATATTGAAGGGCTAACAAGCTCAGCCAAAAGCGGATTGTCTTTTGTTGCCTCTTTATATATTTCAAGCGCTTCTTCCTTTGCAACATACCCTACTGATTCAACCCTGCTATCATTTTTCAATTTCTGCATCAAAACATCAATCTGCTCATTCGATGCATCATTTTTCAAAAAAGCAATAATCTGTGGTCTTGTTTCAAAAAAAACCAAAAGTTTGTGTGATGAATATGTCAAAACCGCAAGCAAAGTAGAAACAAAAAAAGTAATTGTCAAAACCATCACCGCAGCCGTGGCTTGAAAAGGAGCCCTCCTAATTGAACTAAAACTAATTCTTAGATGTTCTCTCATTTTATTTCTCTTTCTTCCCGGCTAGTTTTGGATCAGAATCCTGCACCAATTTACCCTTTTCTAATTTTAACACCCTCTTTTTATATTTTCTCACCATCTCAAGATCATGTGTAGCAACAATCACGGTTTTTCCCTCTTTATTCACTTTGGCAAGAAGCTCAATAATCATATTTGCTGTTTCCCGATCAAGGTTTCCAGTTGGCTCATCCGCAAAAATAAGCTTTGGATTAACAACTAAAGCCCGTGCCAGTGCAGCCCTCTGCAGCTCTCCCCCTGACAACTGAGATGGAAACAGGCCTTCTTTGTCCGCAAGTCCCACCATTGTTAAAACTCCACGAGTACGCTCATCCCTCTCCTGAGGACTCACATTTTTAATCGCAAGTGCCACACCAATATTTTCTTTCACTGTTCTCTCTTCAAGAAG
>Ga0208375_1002553_pt1 | contig 16890 bp, 16 predicted proteins | sample RifOxyD1_FD_184038 | JGI IMG/M metagenome (GOLD analysis project Ga0208375, IMG submission 184038) | Soil microbial communities from Rifle, Colorado - Rifle Oxygen_injection D1 (SPAdes) | ecosystem: Environmental > Terrestrial > Deep subsurface > Rock core/Sediment | place: Rifle, Colorado... | reverse complement strand
ACGAAAGATGCTACAGGCATATTGTTTTTTGTTTCAATTTTAGAAAGAAAAGCCATCGTCTTGGCGGATAAAGCTATTAGTGATCAACTACCTAAAGAAACCTGGACGGAAATTGTGAATTTGATAACTAGTGGGATGAAACGAAAAGATTTGGCCAGCGGTTTAGAAAAAGCCTTAATAAACAGCGGAAACATTTTAAAACCACTTTTTCCGATTAAGCCAGGCGATGTTAATGAGTTGCCTAATAAGTTAATAATTAAGGAGTAGAAAATGCGGTTAGTCCCAAAAGGATGGACGTACCTTTTTATAATTCCAAGCGTTTTGTTGGCAGAACAAAAGTCCGGTCCTTTAAAAATCGATATGGAACTTCAAAATAAGGAAAAAACTGATGATTTTATAGTTAGGGAGGATGGAACTATCCAATCGATAGAAGAAGCCAGACAGCAGGCCCGAGGTGAAGCAGACAAATTACACCAATATGATTTTAGATATTACGCTGGTGAATTTTTGATTTATGACTGTAAGAAGAGACACTTCGCTTGTGTTAATCAAAATGGATTTGATTACTGTAAATTGGCCAGAAAAAAAACTAAAATGGAGGGGCATTCGGTTTATGCCTGTGCTCATTTAAAATCTTTTCAAACTTTGACCAATTGTTTGGAAAAACAATATGAGCTAATGCATTCGTTACCTAGCAAACTTTTTTGTATCAACACCACTCCCGCTACAGAAACTGCGACTCAGGCCTTTACTGAAATTATTGATTATGAAGAAGAGATCAATAAAAGATTAAAATCCGAATCACTGAAAGATTATTTGTTGTTGGAATAATAAGTACTGGATGAACCGGGGATTTTAATAGCTACCTGACATTCTAAAAAGTTTGTTGGTGCTTAAGCTCATGGCGGTTTTGGAAAAGAGACTCAAAATAAGATTGGAGTAACCGGTATGAGGACCGTCCCAGCTTGCTTTAGCAAAATAGAGACAATGCTTATTAAGCGAAGTGACGGTGATAGTTCCCTTTAGACCACTTAAAAAACCTCTATCAAAAAGGAAGTCATAACTTCCAGGTTGAGTGATTCGGGGTATTTTAAAATTAAGTCCAAATCGGTTTTTTATAATGGGTGCGGTTAAAATAATGGAAATTCTCCCCAGCGCATCGTCGTAACTACTATGGGTGATCATTTCAATTTTTTCTTGGTAACTTTCGTAATTGAAAATTCTAGGAATTGATTCAGCACAGGTCTTTTTATGTAAGCCTGCTGATTTGAAATCCATCGTTTGACGTTTTTCTTTATCCTTAGTTTCATAATCCGTAACGATAGAATCGGTTATAATTTCGTGTTTTTTTATTTTAGCCAATGCATTTGGGGGGAAGGGGAGTTTATCTATTTCCAAACTGGCACTGAAGGCAGTTAGATTAATGATGAAGAATAGGAAAATAGAAAAAAATTTTATCAAACACACCGCACTATTATTAATTCAAAAAATTTACGTTACATATAACTTATGATAAATATAATAAACTCTAGTTACATTTTACACAAATTGTATAAGATTTTAAGTATCCTTTAACTTAAAAAAGGTTTGATTGTCTATGGATGTACAAAAAGTAAACCGTCGCGGAAAAACCCATGATGCAGTCATTGAAAGCAAAGATCAACGTTGGCATTGTCGAAATAGGCTTAGTTTGGTTTTCGGTAGTAATGAAATCGAAGACTTAGATACTTATGTTTATGGGGACAACTCCCTGGAGTTTAAAACTCTAAAATTTCACCAAGCTAAATCCAAAGCAATTGAGGAAATTTTAGATAACTGTATTGATGAGTACTATAGGGGACATGTGACGGAAATTCATACCACCTTGATGGAAGATGGTAAAACGGTGGTTATAGAGGATAATGGAATCGGATTTCCGCTGGATAAAATCAAAGAAGTTTATACTGAATTCAGAGTAGGTTCAAAGTTTAAAGATGACGAAGTAGACGAAAAGGGATTCCTTTTTAGAACTCTTGGACAAAACGGTTTAGGAGCAGCGGCCACCTGTCTTACTTCAGATAGTTTTATTGCCAGAGTTCGCCATTACAACACCAAAAAAGAACAGACTTATACTTTTCTGGATGGAGCATTAACGGTTAAGAAAACACCTGCGAAACCCTTTACGGGACACTCAGGGGTTAGAGTAGAGTTAGTCTTGGCCCAGGAAGTTTATAAAAATAACATTATTGATCCTGACCTTCTTAGAAAAAGAATTATTGATCTGGCTTATAATAACCCAGGTTTGGCTTTTTACTTCAATAAAGAAAAATATCTGTATGAAAATGGTCTCTACGAACTGGCCCAAAGAATCAATCCAGAAAAGGCTAAACCGTTTGGCTATGATAAATATATCTATGAAACTATAACTAATAAGAATAAAAAGGCCCAAGGTCGAATTGATTTTTCGCTGTCGCTGGTGGTTGACCGAAGTAGTGAACAACGAGAGCGGATGATTTCCTTTGTAAATTCTAGCCCGACCTTTGATGGGGGATTTCATCATGATCGGATTAAAAGATCATTTATTAATTTTTTTAAAGAAAAGTTAGAAAGAACCAGTAAAAAAGAACACCTGTCGGTGGTTGATAATGATGTATTGACGGGACTTACTTTTATTATAGGCATCACCATGCCTAATGCGAGATTTGAATCCCAGACTAAGCGAAAATTGGTGAGGGATAATCATTTGGATAAGGCCATTGATATTTTTATGGAAAAATATCTTAATAAATTTGCTAAATCCTATCCAGAATTTTTGGATGATGTCTTGGAAAGAGCAAAGAGTCGACATCGATTCGAAGAATTTAAAGATGCTACCAAACGAGGTAAACAGCAAAAAAAGCAAAGAGTGGAAAAGCTCCTAGATGCCAATGAAAGGAGAAAAAGAGAGTTATGTACGCTTTTTATTTGTGAAGGTGATTCGGCAATTGGTGGCCTTCGTTCCGCTAGAAATAAATTATATCAAGGTGGCATCGCTCTAAAAGGCAAACCTATGAACGTGGTTCAAGCATCCATCAAAGATATTTTGGACAATCAAGAATTTTCAGACATTATGGCAAGTATTGGTCTAACCATTGGTCACCCAGTGGATTTTGAAAATATGCGCTATTCAAAAATTGTATTTTTAGCAGATTCCGATGTGGATGGTGGTCATATTAATACTTTGCTGACTAATTTCTTTTTTACTTTTTGGCCTGAACTATTTGAAAAAGGGATTATTCAAATAGCTAAAGCTCCATTGTTTGAAGTCATATTGGATAAGGGTGAGAGGATCTTTGCGGAAACTGAAAACGAACTTGAAATGCTGAAAGAAAAGAATAAAAAGATTCATGAAATTCAAAGAAATAAAGGGTTGGGGGAGATGAGCCCCGAAGCGTTTAAATACGTATTATCCAGAGAAACTTTTACTAAAATTACCATAGAAGATTTAGAAAGTGCTAAAAGTATGTTGCAAGTTTGCTTTGGTAAGGATTCCAACCCCAGAAAAGATCTTTTAATGGATCAAGAAGAATATGACAAAAGACATGAATTGCAGGTTCCATCTGAAACCAGAGAGAACCCTACTGCTAAAGTAGAAAAAGAATTGAAGAAAAGAGCTACCAAAAAAATAGCTAAGTCGGAAAATAAAGAGCCAAAAGCTCGAAAACTCAAAGCTCCCTCCAGCACTTCTTATTCAGACTTGGTGAATGAAGGGCTAATGAATATGAAAGAAAAGAGAGCAGCTAAAAATTAATAGTGAAATAGCGGGATGGATATGGAAGAAAAATATTTACACTCAATGGAATCAATACCTCTTTGTAAGATTGTAAGAGATGAGTATCGGGCTTACCAAATCTATACACTTATGGATCGGGCCATTCCCTATTTACAAGATGGACTCAAACCTGGACAACGAAGAATTCTTTATACACTTTATAAAAATCAAAGTAAGGGACTGATGAAAGTTTCCTCGGCGACCGGACTAGTGTTAACTTTGCATCCTCACGGGCCGGCTTCTATAGAGTCGGCGATCGTTAATATGGCCCAAGATTATACTTTTTCTAATAATTATAATTTGATTGATAAAAAAGGATATTTTGGGGAGAGAATGGAAACTCAACCAGCTGCTAGCAGGTACATTGAATGCAAGCTTGGTAAAGTGGCACAAATTTTACTATTTGATGATCTCGAACAAGTCGATATGGTTCCTAATTATGATGAAAAAGTCATGGAACCAGTTTCTTTTTATCCTAAGCTTCCGCTTATGCTATTAAATGGGGCGGAAGGTATCGGTACTGGTTTTTCGTCAGTAATCCCTGGTTTTCATCATAAAGATCTGGTGGATTCTATAATCAATTGTGTGGAAACGGGTGTTCCTAAAAAACTCCGTCCTTTTTACCACAACTATCAACATAAATTGGAAATTGAAAAATCAGGCAGAATTATATTCCCCACAAAAATTGAAAAAATTGGAGATAAATTTTTTATTACGGAAGTTCCCAAAGGATATGATGCTGCCAAAATCTATCGTCATCTAAATAAATTTATCGATAAGGGTGACTTAAAAGATTACATTGACTCATCGGTTAATAACGAAATCAAAATTGAACTTATTTTTAAGAGAGGTCAAGAAATTACTTTGGAAGAAATTGAAAAAACCATGTCAGTTACTTCTTCACTGGTTCCAAACTATACATTGATTTCTGAGCGAGGTGTAAAAATATTTGATAACCCAGAGGATATTATCAAAATATTCACCCAAAAAAGAATTGAAGTAGTTCATCGTAGATATGTGTTGTTGGCGCAAAATTATGAAGAAAAAATTAAACAAAATAACGATATCATCAGATTTATTAAAGAAAAGCATTATCATAAAGCAACGGTGAGTGCGAATCGAAAAAGTTTTGTCGAATACTTAACCAGTAAAAAATTTACCTTTTGTGATTATTTGGCGGATATGCCCATTTATCGCATGACCAAAGAAGAAGTGGCCAAAAGAATTCAGATGGTTAAAGAAGATTCCAAAGCACTTATTGATTGTACGAAAATTTTTAAATCTCCAAAGCTAGTTGAAAAAAAATTGATCGAGGAATTAGTTGATGTCAAAGAACAATTGTCCCAGTGGCTTGTGGATAGAGAGAAAGAAAAAAATAAATTATTGAAAAGCCTGGAAAAAGGAATCAATAAAAAGAAAAAAGGTTTGCCACAATGAGAAGACAATGCGCTTGGTGCAAAAAAGAGATGGAGCCGATTCATTCGCAAAGTATAAATGCCTCACAAGAAATATCTCATGGCATTTGTAGTATCTGCGATTTTCATATGAGGGCTTCGTCAAGTACCATGGAGCTCAATGAATACATTGAAGATTTCCCTCAACCTATCGTGATAACTGGTAATGATAGGATCATTATTAATGCAAATAAGTTGGCAAGGGCCACTTTGAATAAAGATTTCTCTCCCGTAGACAAACTCCCTGCAGGAAAAGTATTTGAATGTAAAAATGCTCATTTATCGGGTGGTTGCGGAAAAACGGTGCATTGTGGAACTTGTAATTTGCGAAAATTAATTATGGATACATTCAATTCAGAGAAGCAATTTTGCGATAAGCTCATAATTATAAACCAAACACCAACTTCGAATGACTCTTCGCGTGCATTAAGGATGTCAATCAGTTCATTTAAGATTGATGGAGTGGTTTATTTAAAAATACTTTATTTATAACTTAATTTTTTAATAAGTTGATACTTCTCATAGACGAATTATGCTTATCAGTGTAACTACGATAAAATTGAAGATGCATGAGGAGTGGTGAACATGATTTTATTCAAGCTAATTGTAGTTAATCTGATTATTTGTAGTATTTCAACAGTAGTTTTGGCCGGCGAATATGAATTTAAGGGTCAAACATTTAAATTACTTAAATTTGAAAACTTGCCACCTAAGTTAATAGAAAAAGATCAGAGTATTTTTTCTGGCACTTATCCTGCAGAACTTTCGCTTCAAGAATTTCAATCACCAGTAAAAAATCAAAGTGAAAGAGGTGCTTGTGCTTATTTTTCTACTACGGCACTGGCTGAAAGTTTGATTAAGAAAAAAACTGGCAAAGTGGTTAATATTTCTGAAGAGTATTTAATTTACTATGGTAAAGCAGTTAGAGGAGAGTTTAATTATACCGATGGCTCCCAGGCTTATTTAAATTTACAGGCCTTAAGCGATGGTGGTTTCTTTCTTGAGAAAGATATGCCTTATGGCCCATCCTGGTTTGCTAAGGGATTACCCTGCGAAAAATATAAAGATGACGCCAATGATACTCCAACTATGTGTTATGCTCACGTAGGACCAGGAGATGAAATTAAGGATAGAGTAATAAAATTTGATACTTTAACGGTCAATAATATTGCGGCAAGTTCTGCAACGATTATTAAAACCATGAATAAAACTATGAATGCTATTATTATTGGACTTCCACTTCATCCAGAAGGATGGAACGGTGAAACAGGAGAGTGTGATTATAACGAGGAATATAGAAGAAGATGCAAGGAAGAACCAGAAGCTCAGTGTGGCGGACATTCCATATTGCTAACGGGGTATAATTTAAAAGAGAGAAAATTTTATTTTAAAAACAGTTGGGGATATGATTGGGGTAAAGATGGGTATGGAAGTTTATCTTTTGATTATGTTGATAAGTATAATACCACTGGCACTGTTACGGCAGACTATTCAGGCGATGTAGTTATCCCTCAAGACTTCGATCAAATGGATATTCCTGTTTCAGAAAACGTAAATTTTGTGGTTGATAGTTCCTCTGATATTAAAGTGACCATGACCGGTACTTTCAAAAATTTGCTGAATAGAGTCCTTTATACCAGCACCTTTATTGCTTTTAAAAAAGATCCACTGCTTCCGATAGATGATGCTAATTCTGAAGTGATGTCAGTACCAGAAAATCTAAGAAGTGAATATGGTTGGTATGTAAAAGGTGCGGACTATGTTTTAAAAAATAATGTAAATACCATAGTGGTGGATGATAGTGATCCGATGGTTATGGATATACCATCTGTAGTAATCAATAAAAATCCTGTGGTAGTTGAATATTTTTTAAGAATTTCTGCTTATATTCATGATGATATTGAGGGCTGGAATAAAGTTTACCGTATTTTAAAACCCATTGATTTATAACAGTATGATCAGATGATCAATTGCCTGACGACAGGCCCGTTCATGATTGATAATGGCTTCAGTTTCTTTTTCAGAGTACATCACTTGGCGGCCCAGTCTGGGTGAAAAAATAACAGTTTCAAATAATCCATCTTGGCTTGATCTTTTGGGGTCATAGCTATCGTAGGTTACCACCAAAGTATTACCAATAAAGCTTTCTTCTAGTTTTATCCTCTCTAGCATTATCTACCTCAACTTTTTAATAATTAAAGCATTTTTTGATAGGCTTATAAAACTTAAGATTTCTTAAATTTGATTAATATTTCTTAAACTTACGAGGAAAAAAGCTAGATAAAATTCGTTAAAATTTGATCACCGGAATAAAAAGAGCCCTCAAGAATTTGGGTGATGACATCAGAACTGATTGCATATCTAAAGGACATAACCCCAAATTTATGTGGGTGAGTACCATGAACCAAGCTGTTGATACTCAAATCAGAGGTAAACTCCGATTCAGGCCAAAGAGCTAAAACCAAATTTTGATCTAATGAATTTAATGCATTAATTTGAATAAAATAAGCAAAGAATTCATGAGTCGCGTGATCGGGGTTATTTTGGTTTAAAAAATCACGGTAATAAAGGTGCAGAAAGCGATGGGCCAATTCGTGAACAATAATAGATTCATGCATGCTAGGAGTTACATTTAGGTAGTCAAAGGCCTTGCGTGACTGAATATAGGGGGTATTAAATTGGGAAACTAACATTTCATTAGTGGCAGAGTTATAGAGAGCGTAAACTTGAATTTCATCTACGGTAACTTGTTCATCTAGTGATTTGATTTCAAGCGCTACTTTTTCTTGGAAAGAAATTTTGATGATTTCAGAAGTTTCAAAGTTGTATTTTTTAAAAATATTGATGATAGTTTCAATTGCCTGGCAAGCGCGAGTGTAATCCAATGAATCTTTGTAAGTGATAAAAACGTTGTCTCTTTGACAGTTATCGATTTTTAATTGATTGGCCTGCAGTGAAAGTGAAATGAGTAAAAAAAATAAAACTAAAATGTAGCGAAACATAATAAAAACTTCCTTATATTTAGGTAACGAACTTCAAATTCGTTTTATTCGAGAAATGATAAAAATCAAATGGAGTATGAAAAAATCCCTATACTTAGAGAAGGAATGTAAGAAAATGTTATTTTTTGTAGAAGGTGATTGTAGCTTCTATGGTAATCCAAATAACTATAACCAAGATTATTGAATTGATAACTGCAAGCAAATAAAAACCACTGTTTATAAATGTTATTTGGTTTAATATCGTTGCGTAGATGGTTATCGCAGTCATTATGATAGCAGGGATTAATGTCACTAGATATTTGTATTTACCTTGCTGTTTTAAGTAAAGAGAAACGACTAAAAGGGCAAGGGCCGCGAGCGCTTGGTTGATAGCTCCAAAAAGTGGCCATAATTTTAAAGCACCTTTGCCGTCTGCTCCTGTAATAAAAGCTAGCAGAGCTGCTGAGATAACTACGATTGAAGTGCATACATGTTTTCCAGTTAAAAACTTCAGTTGTAGTCCAGTAAATATTTCAGTTACAACATATCTTTGAATTCGTGTTGCCGTATCCAAGGTGGTTGATGCAAAGGATGCGACAAATACTCCCATAACTGTAATAGCAATATATTCGGGGATCTTTAGAGCACTAATCATATTGGCAGAACCAATAACAAAAGCTGTAATCTGTGCGCCTAAACCTTGAGTGGTTGACCATGAGGAATACTGAGAATTCCAAGCTTCTACGCCGGTGAGTCCGTTGTGGGAAAGTCCAATTCCCGCAGCAACTGCGATAACTACTAATGTAGCCAGAGCACCTTCTAAAAGCATGGAGCCATATCCTACAAATAAAGCATCATGTTCACATTTAACTTGTTTTGAAGATGTGCCAGAGGAGACCAATGAATGAAATCCACTGATAGCACCGCAAGCGATCGTGATAAATAAAAATGGAAACATTGAGGGGGCATCTTTAGGGGAAAGTGAAATGGCTGGAGCTACAATCGTGAGGTCCCTTGTAAAAGCAGCTGCAATGACTCCTGCAACTAATAAAATCATGGCCACAATCAACTGGTGAGAGTTGATGTAGTCTCTTGGTTGTAAAAGAGCAGTAACTGGTAATATGGAGGCAATGTAGGCATAAATGAGTAATATAATTGTCCAGATTCCAGTCGCTGGGATTCCAAAAATTTCAGGCATTTCAAATTGCCAAAAATATCCTAGGGCAACAGTGATATACATAATGATCATGGCTGCAATACCAGTAAAAAGCGGTTTCCAACCTTTTTTATAGATAAGTATTCCAACCGTAACCGCAATGGGGATTTCAAACCAGACTGGAAAAACAGCAGCAGGATACATTTTAAAAATAACCGCAATTACTAATCCAAATATGGCGATTACCAACCATAATTCGAGAAAAATAATTGCAAAAAAAATCATTTTAGTTCGTGTCGATATATATTTGGCAGTATACTCAGAAAGAGATTTTCCTTCATTTCTAAGTGAGATAACCAGCGTTCCAAGATCATGAACTGCTCCCATAAAAATGCTGCCAAAAAAAATCCAAATCATCGCGGGAATCCATCCCCATATAATTCCAATCGCTGGACCGACTATTGGTCCGGTGCCGGCAATACTAGTAAAATGATGACCGAAGATCACTTCTTTTTCAGTTGGTACAAAATCAATCCCATCATTTTGAGCAACGGATGGTACGATGTTTGTAGCAGATAATTCAAAGATTTTTTTGCCTAGGAATCTTCCGTAAAGCTTGTACATCAGTAAATAACCTAAAAATGTGACAATCATTAAACATAAAGCACCCACACATTCCTCTCTTTTTTTTTAAATAGATAAATTACGGATCATTTTTTTATAAAAAAGTTTAACACTGTTTTTATAAACTAGACAAAAAAAATCAGTTATTAGACAATTAAAAAAAGAATTTAATTTATATAGCGATTTTTTATATTATTTGCTAACCTATTAATAAATAAGGTTTTCTTTAAAAGACTTCATGGAGGAAGATTTATGAGTTTAACCAAGGCTGATATTGTAGAAAGAGTTTACAAGGAAGCAGGTTTTTCTAAAAAAGAGGCTTCAGATTTGGTCGAGCTTGTTTTTAATACAATTAAAGACACGTTATCAAAAGGCGAAAAAGTTAAAATTTCTGGATTTGGCAATTTTTCCATTCGTGATAAATCTACACGTGTTGGTAGAAATCCTCAGACTGGCGATGCCATGGAAATTACCGCTAGAAGAGTATTAAGTTTTAAGCCTTCTCAAGTATTAAAAGAAGATATCACTGGCCGTTATGCACATCGATTGGATGAGGAAGGTAATGAAGATAAAAGCATATCTCCAAAAGATGGAGCTTCACGAGCACTTACATCATTTGTTGCAGGTCAGGAAGAAGAAGAAGACGGTAATGAGTTTTAAAAAGCTCGTTTTATAGGGGCATGATTATGAATCAAGAAGCCTGCTTTATACCTGATAGGCAATGGTTTAAAATTGATGAAGTTTGTACTATCACTGGGGTTAGGGAATACATTATTAGATTTTGGGAAAAAGAATTTATCGAATTGGGAATGTCTGATAACAATCAATCGAAAAATTTATATTCTCGAAAAGATATTGAGATCATCGTTCTAATCAAAAGTCTTTTATTTGATAAAAAATTAACCGTCGATGAAGCCAAGGTTGAATTGACTGGAACTGAATTACCGATTGAAAACCTCATAGGTGATTTGTTATCAGATCAAGCTGAGTCTGAGTCTGTTTTGGAACCCATAGATCATAGAGCGCAAATATCTTTTTTAAGCAGTAAACTAAGTGCTATTTTAAGCATTACTAATAATGTCAAGTCGGTTCATAATTGGCATTAGTATGTTCTGATTTTTTAAATGTGCTTCAATCACTTGTCTACCATCACTAATTATTTTTTGATTTTTGTTTAAATATTCGTTGATTACTAACCTAAAGCAATCAAGGTGATGTTTTCTGGTTAAATGGTGAATGGTATCCAAAGATTTTTGAAGATAATCAAAACTTGGTTCCAAATAGTTTAGCCATGGGTTGATGTTAGATTCATGCTTGGAAATTTTTTTACAATTTAATTCACTCAGATCATCTAGTAATTGAAAAACTATACCTAAGTGTTTACCCAATTTCAGTAGGTCGATAAAGGTACGCCAGTTGGTTTTATTTGTTGATAAGAGATAACTGGCAATGATTGCACATTGAATCAGTCTAGAGGTTTTCAGCTCGTGCATTTTTAAAATATGGGGAAATAATTTTTCATTTTCAGAGAGATCTATTATTTGTCCGTCGATTAATCCTTTAGGGCCTAGAAAGTGTGAGAGGATCTTTATTATTTTAGCTGTTTGAAGTGAATCTATGCGAGCAAGCAGGTTATAGGATGCATTTAGCAGACCGTCGCCTGCTAAAATGGCCTGCCATTGTCCAAATTTTTTGTGGGTCGAAAGTTTGCCTCTGCGATAGTCATCATTATCCATGGATGGCAAGTCGTCGTGAATTAATGTGTAGGCATGATGAATTTCTAGGGCACTGGCAAGCAATGAGAGAGGCTCATGGGGTTTAAAAAAAACAATGTTTTGATGGGTGAAATCAAGGTGAATAGATAAGGCTAGGAGGGGACGAAATAATTTTCCTGGAGGGATGAGAGAGTATTTATAGATTTCTTTAAATTGGTTATTGGGGGATACCAGATCCAGATGATCAATAAGATTTTTTTCGAGATTTGCTCTAAGTTTTACAATATTCATAATGCATCCTACGTATCATTGAAATCGGTAACTCTCCGGGCTTATTAATGGGCCTCTAGCAATAAAAGTGTAGTTGCCGGTAGGGGAAATATTGGGAATTTTAAGTCTGATTATCGGAAAAAGATCTAAAAATTTGTCAGTTAAGATCATATCGCCGGTCATATCAATATTAGAAGAGGCAAAATGATCTTTGCGGATGTTGATGGTTCCGCCCAAGTTGGTAAATATTGGGGAATTTTTGTTTCCTATAATAAGCTGACCGGGAGCTATTTTTAATGTCATTTCGGAGTTTAAGGTGGCCCTGATGGAAAAATCAAGTAGGGGAATTTGCGGGATAATAAAGTTACTTACATTGGATTCTTTAATATATAAGTCTCTAGATTCCAATTTAATAGAAGTGGTTTGCAGTTGCTGGTTTTCTATTTGAGTGCTGAGGTTTAACTTAAATGTCCCGTCAAACAGGTCCAGCCCACCTGTAAAGTAAGAGATGGTATCGGTATGAATAGTGGAATCATCAATGGTAATAAGGATTTTTCCAAATCCTATTACTGGATACATATAAATATTAGTTTTGTCTTTTTTAAGATTTACAGAGAAACGAATACCTAAAACTTTAAGCGAAGGCAGATGCGGTCTGATAACTATGTCTTCTAAATTCAAATTTTCTTCCAAAGCATTTATGCAGGCCTTGGTAATAGTAGGATTTTTGATGATAATTTTAGGAAAAAAATAAGAGACTTCTACGTCACTATAAAGGACTGGGCAAGCGGTATTATTTGATAAACCACTTAAGACTAATGATCGAATAATTCCTTTGAGAGGAAAGTTTAAAATAAAGCCAAGTGGTATCAGGATAAGAGCGGTTAGAATAACTCTTTGGAATGGAAAATTTTCCTTGTCATAAATACTATCATCCAAAGTATTTTCTTGTTTGTGAATTTTTTGTACCATTTACCGTCTACTTTTTAGTGTATTGCAATATATTTATTTTGCCCGATAGTAACTTTTCACTATCATCACGATTGATTTCAATCGCACTAATTCTTACTTTATTTATTGTAATTAGTTTTTTTACCAGATCAACAAAATCGGAGAGCACTAATTTCTTGTAAATAATTTCTGCACTAATTTGTTTTATTTGAGGAGAGTTATTAGAGCTTTCTTGTTTAAAATTATCAACGGAGAGTTTATTGGGGTCGATGTTGAATGCAATTAAAGAAGCCTTTAATTCATTTTGGTTCCCAGGTGCTCGTGGTCCTAAAATAGTTTGTTGCAAAGATTGCAGTCGATCAGCTTGGTTAATAAATTTATAAGTGCTCGCCTGAATTTCTTTTTTGGTATTTAAATTACTTTTAAGGCCATAAGTATTTAGTCCCATAATCCCAACTATCAAAAGTGGACCAAAAATGAAAACTGCACTGATCAGATAAGTGACCAGTCTTTGGTGTTCATAATTGAGTTGATTCATATAATCCATAAACTGTTCGTAATATTTGGTGTTTTTGAACAGATCAATTTGGTTAAAAATAATCTGATCGATTGCTTTTAGCCAGTTCATCATCGTATTCATTTATTTCACCATCTCTTTTTTTAAAGATAATACTTTGTCCTTGGCGTTTAGTTCGATCTCCGACTTTTGCAGCGAAGTATCTTTTTCTAGTCTTTTTTCTAATGCTTGCAGATGTTCTAAGATTTCTCCTTTAAACACAACGCTTAGTTCTTCTTCGCTGTTTTTAAAATTGGTAATATGTATTCTCATTTCGGGTGTCAGCATAGCATTGAATTTGAAAAGAGGATTAACGGCATTAATTGAAATAGCCGACATGAGTGTAGTAATTTCTTGTTCAATGGCATTTTCTTTTTTTTGTACGGTTTTTAGCAAAGCATCGGGATTTTTCTTAAGCTGTGATTTGTAACCTTCTGCCAAATTCAAACTTCTTTTACCTAAAATGGAATTTAAATTAGTTGTGATAATTTTGTCATTTTTAGTGAGGATTACATTTTCAAGTATTAAGGCACCCATAATTAAAACAGAGAGTATAAGCACTCGCAAACTGATAAAAGCCAGGGAATATAAGGGGACGGTTTGGGTAGAAGTTGGCGAATATTCACCTTTTAAAAAATTAATATTTGCCATTTTGGAAAGAGAGGTAAGACCATGCAAAAAGGCGTTAGTACCACTAGACTCAAGCGATTGTGAAATATTTATTTTAGGTTTTCGAAGTGTTGCAAGTGGCAGAAATTTTTTAACCGGAAGTTCGAGCTCTTCAGTTAAAAAACCAATAATGTTTTTTATATTACTCGTTCCGCCTGTAAGGTAGACGCATTCAATCGATTCTATATTCTTTATTCGATAACCCAGTAACCATTGGTGAATATCTCGCAGCAGAGGGGTCATGGTTTGTTTCATCAGTTTGGCAAATTCCCCCTGGTCTTCATCTACTTCGCTGTACTGGGATTGGTTTAGAAAAAAACAGTTAGCGTGTTTATAAGTAATAGCTTCTTCTAGAGATATTTTATACATTTGGGCGATAGTTTCATTTATAAATGCTCCGGCAACACCACAAATATGGTTAGCTACCACAGCATTATTTTTAATCAAATAGCCCTTGGTGGTGCTGTGTCCGATATCAAGTAGTAGAAAGGATTTTTCTGGAGTATTGGGTACAAACTGAGTGCTTTGAGCTAAATTGAGATAAGTATGCAGTGAAAATAGATTAGTAGTAATCATTCCTGGAAGAATGTCATGACTTAAAAGTTCGTTATAAAAAATATCAAAGTCAGATAATTTGGTTATATTGACAATGGCCTTAACGGACTTGCTTTGTTTATAGAGAATGGAGGAATAATGTGATTCATTGATTGGAAAAGGTAAGTTTTCATCTAGTTGGTATGGAATCATTAAACTAGCTTTTTTCAATTTTTCGGTAGGCAGTGTTAAATAACGGGAGGTGGTTAATTCAGAAGGGATATTGACAATAATTTTTCCCACAAATTGCTTTTGGTGCAGATAATTTTTAATGATTTCACATTGCTGTTCAATCGGAGGTTCGTAACGTTTGGAGTCGATTCCATGAATTGGCAACAATGATTCGCTGTAACCTTTTAATATCACCGATTTCCTTTCAAGAAAAAGATGTAAAAATTTAACTGAATATGTACCAAAATCTATAGAGAGAATATCCACTTAATCATCCCTGAATGTGTACTGTTAATATTTTACCAGATTCCTAGATTATAAGAAAAGAATTTTATTGAGAATTGGAGGTGATATTTTAGTCGTTATAATAGATTTCTATGACTCTGGGATCTAAAAATTCCTCGGGCACCGGAGTAGGTGTCGGGGTAGGGCCAGGACTTTGAGGAGTACTATCGTCAGGCGAAATAGGGAGATCTTCTGGTTTGGGAGTCTTTTTCGGGGGTGGTTTAATAGGTAAATCCACAAAGGCTTTGATAGTGTAACTGGCATTATCCAATTTGCCAGTGGAAATAACCTTAAAAAGCTTTCCTGCTACTCCAAATTTAAGACCGGCCTGAGTTAATTCAGTAGTCCTATCGGAGTATTTATCTAGGCTAATAACTTCCAGTTTGGTTACGAGTAGTTCTTTAAAATCATCTTCAGAGTTGAAGGGGTGGGGAGAGCCATCGGAATCATCATTTTCATCATCTTTGTTATCATTTTCTACCGCATTTGGATCACCATCACGGTATTTGAAAAATTCTTTACTTTGTTCGTCGGTTATTTCAGGAAATATTAGCTTCAATTGGCCTTGAGTCAATTTGTTAATGTCAATAATGGCGATTTCATGTACGGAGAATTGATCTTTTAAAAGATTTACAAAATCATCATTCCAACCTTCCAAAAGATTGAGTTCCGTAAGCGAAGTTAGGGGAGCAAATTTAGGGGTTATACCTTTTTTCATATAGAGTTGTTCCACTTCTCCTTTTTGTTCATCTTCAAACTTGCCTTTATCGGTAACGTAATATTTGAGTTCTTTGACTAGGAGTATTGGGTCCACATCACTATAGAGAGATTCAAATGTTTCATCAGATTCTTTTTTATTTAAAAAAGCCTCTTCAATTGCTTTAGTGATTTCTTTTTCAATAAAAGAGTGAATCTCAAATTTTCCCTCGGAACTACTGTTTGTTTCGTTGGAATTTTGTTCTTGAGTGTTTTTTTTAATCCTCATATTATTAGGATTTAAAAATCCACTGACGGGGATGATTTCAACGTTTAGCTCTCCTTGGATAAGAGATTCTTTTTCAAAATCTAAAAGAGCATTTTTTTGGATAAGGTTGGCATCTGGGCCAAGCGGCACGGGATAAATAAAAGGCATGATGGTAACTTCCTGTAATAGGCTGGGGGGAATCAAATCCTTGAGCTTTTTATCCTTTTCAATCAGATTGTGGCCCTCTTGGTAAAGCTTTAATTTACCAAGTGCCAGCTTTAATCCGGACTCTGCATTTAATTTAGCTTGAAGAGATTTTTGCTGACTGGAGATACGAGCGCTGTTGAGCCTGGTTTCAAAAGAAAAATTAGTGACTACCAAAGTTAGCAGTGTTATGGCAGATAAAATCATCATCAGTGCCACACCATTATGGGAAGATAATATTTTTTTAAGGTTTGAATTAATCTTCATTTTCCTGGTTTTCATCATCTATATTATTACTATCATGAGGTTTAAGTTTGTTGGATTCTTCGTCAAGCTTGGGATCAAAAATTGGCCATATACTGCGATAGATGCGTTCAAATTTAGCTTCAATGTTTTTAGCATCTACGGTGATTAATTCCACTTTTATAGCTCGTAATAGGTAGGGGGTATCAGGCATTTTAAAGTCGTCGGCAAATTCTTTTTTACTAGCATTCCAAAATTTAAAT
>Ga0208375_1002552_pt1 | contig 16896 bp, 10 predicted proteins | sample RifOxyD1_FD_184038 | JGI IMG/M metagenome (GOLD analysis project Ga0208375, IMG submission 184038) | Soil microbial communities from Rifle, Colorado - Rifle Oxygen_injection D1 (SPAdes) | ecosystem: Environmental > Terrestrial > Deep subsurface > Rock core/Sediment | place: Rifle, Colorado... | reverse complement strand
GACTTGTTGACCATCTACAGAGATTTTTTCAGAGATTGCTAATACATCTTTGGAAGTATTTTCTAAATTTTTAGTAAGATGTAATAAAGGGTTGGCAAGGTGGCGTCCAAGTAGCATTCCGACAAACCCCATTAATGCCATAATGATGGAAATAACAACTAAAATTACGAACCTGATGGTCTTTGTGGAAGCGTTAATTTCTTTGGATGATTTTTCAACAATTAAAGCCATTTTGCTATTTAATATATCAATAATGGTTGATGCCTGGGAGACGTCAGTGCCCGCATAATTTTTTATTTCTCTGACAGGTATTAATGATTCTGGTTTTTCTGAAAATAACCCGGTATTGATTTTTTTACTTTGGTCTATTGCAGTAATATATTTATCAGCAAAAGTATCGGTTCTTAAAATATTGTCACTTCCCACAATATAAACTTCTCCTGTAGTATCAAGACCTGATTTAGAAATTGAGATGGCGTTGACAATTTCCCAATCCAGTTCCGCAACTAGAACTCCCATACGAGCGTTTTTATCATAACCGTCTCGGTCAAATTTTGAGAAAATGGGAATTGCTATATACGATGTAGGCCTATTGAGTTCTTTAGAAAAATGTAAATCTTCAAGATAAAGTCCTTTTTGACCTAATTTGTATGCTTCAGCTATTTTTGAGTTTTTCATATCTCCTACTAGAAGATTTTTGCCTAAATAAATGTCATGTATGGCTTCAGAAATAACCACACCACTATTTAAAACAATGTAGAAATTTTTCATTTTATATTGGTCTAGTATTTCTTGAAAAACGTCTTTAAATTTTTTTTCAATATTGGTGTAATAGTCTGCATCTAATTTAACATCGCTAGTTTCAAGTTCAAGACCAATCCCATAAGCAATACTTTCATAAGCTACGAGGGCGTCTTGCAGAAATTTGGTTTGAGACATAGATTGAATATTATTTGCAAAAGTTGCAAATATTGTCTTGATCTCTATCACCTTACTGTCACGGATAGTTTGTAAATTTTTATGATTACTGTCAATAATTGCATTTTGGGCAATTGTGGTAATAATACCCCCCAACACAATACATACGAGCAGAGAGCTCATAACAAGGGAAATGGTGATTTTGAATTTCATGTTTTTATTGTCAAAGTTCACTGTTCACTCCGTGGTGGGGGATTTATAAATTATTTCCAGGTTCCAGAACCAACAACCCAACCTTCACCTTTGCCGCCTGGTTTACATAACTGTACCCAAGAAGTTTTGGCGGTTGGATCAGATTCCCCCATTTTAGTCCACTTATAATCGACCCAATCTCCTGCTGGAGTTTTCTTTACAGCTTTTACAAATTCTACAAAAAGTTTTTTACCATCAGGATCAGCAGAATTTGAAAGATCTGTTTTATTTAGTTGTGGTTTAATTGGATGCAAAATCATAGTTGGATGTAAATCATTTATCCAAATGTAATCTGGTTCACCACAACAGTCGTAACGAAATTTTTTGACTTGTGCGAGTGCTGCTTCGCCTTCCTTCTCTATTGTTTTACACATTTCATCTACTACCTGCTTTACTTTTTCTGGATTACAGACCGCTTTTTTATTGGCGGGTGTGCAGTTTTCAGCAGCTAAAATTGTTGAGTTCAAAAACATTGATAATAAAAAAATCAATACAATCTTCATACTTTCTCCTTACACTTAAATAGTTACTAGTTTGCCTTAGATAATTTTGATGGAGATTCAAAAAAAAAGATAGTAATTATGATCGTTATAATTTTAACAGTTGTAAGATCATTTAAATTAAATTGGTAATGTATTATACGGATTAAAACACTCGTTTATAGATATCGGTTTTGTAATTTTCTAGTTAGGGGTTTGCGTGCGCGGATATATATTTTTGGGCGATGGCTTGAACATTTTGCATAAAAGATTTCTAACTTTTTAAATCTCTAAGAAAAACGTAAATTTGGATCATAGGAAATATTTTCCATATCGTTATTTGAAAGCATTTTATAGGTTAGTTAGAAATGAAAATGTGGATAACAATTAACCCTGCGCATCTTCTAGACAAACTCACCTAAAAATGATTTAAAAGAGGTCCTAGTGACGTTTACAAAGGTATTTTATGACAGAGGGCGCAACTCTCGACGGATTTCAAAATTCTTTTGTTCATCTGCATTTACATACTGCTTATTCACTCCTTGATGGAGCGATTCGATTAGACGATTTGATGAACAAGGCTAAAGAGTTCAATATGCCGGCAGTGTGCATGTCTGATCATGGTAATATGTTTGGTGCGATTGATTTTTATCTGAAGGCGAAAAAAAATGGATTGAAACCTATCTTGGGTTGTGAGATTTATGTCACCCCAGGTAGTCGATTTGATAGAGGGATGAATCAAACCAAAACTGAAACCGTTGAATCGCAAGACGAGGTGGAATCAAAACACATGATTCATCATCTGGTTTTGCTGTGTAAAAACAATACTGGCTATAAAAATTTATGCAAAATTATAACTGATGCCTACCTGGATGGTTTCTATTACAAACCACGGGCCGATTATGAGGTATTAAAAAAATATAGTGAAGGTATTATCTGTTTATCAGCTTGTTTGAAGGGCGAAGTTGGCTATAATTTTTTTACCGATCAAGATAGCAAAGCACATAAAGCAATTGAGAAGCTTAGAGATATTTTTAAAGAAGATTTTTATTTAGAAATTCAAGAAAATGGTATGCCTGAGCAAACTAAGGCCAATCAAAAAATAATTAAATACGCTAAGGAAAAAAAGATAGAATTGGTGGCAACTAATGATTGTCACTATCTCACCAAAGAGGATGCCGCTGCTCAAGAAGTGTTACTCTGTATTCAAACCGGAAAGACTCTGAGTGATGAAAAACGGATGAAACTTTCCTCCAATGAGTTTTATTTTAAATCTCCTGAAGAGATGAGACATTCTTTTAAAGACTACCCTGAAGCTTGTGATAACACTTTGAAAATTGCTGATCTTTGTAATGTGGAATTGTCATGGACGAATGCATCTGGGCATCAGATTTATCATTTACCAGCTTATCCCATTGATACTGGTGAAACGACGGAAGAGTATTTTGCCAGACTTTCAAGGGAAGGATTGGAAGCCCGCTTTAATGGTCCACACTTTTCAAAACTTCGACTCAAAGAAGATTTTGAAACGGTAAAAAAACCTGCTTATCGAAAGCGTTTAGAAGAAGAACTTGTGATGATTTGCAAAATGGGTTTTGCGGGTTATTTTTTGGTTGTCCAAGATTTTATTAAATGGTCTATATCACAAGGTATTCCCGTAGGGCCCGGACGAGGTTCAGGGGCTGGTTCAATTGTTGCTTACAGTCTGCTGATAACAAATATTGACCCCATCAAATATAATCTACTTTTTGAACGTTTTATTAATCCAGAAAGAGTCAGTATGCCCGACTTTGATATCGATTTTTGTCAGGATCGAAGGGGCGAGGTGATTGAATACGTTACTAAAAAATATGGTGAGGATCGTGTTGCCCAGATTGTGACTTTTGGAAAATTAAAAGCCAAGGCTGCCATCAAGGATGTTGCTAGAGTTTATGATCTTCCTTATCAAGAGTCTGATTTTATATCTAAACTTATTCCCGAAGATCCTAAAATGACTATCGCTAAAGCTTTGGAGATGGAACCCAAGCTTAATGAATTAATTGACTCGGATCCAAAAATTCGCCAGATCTTTAATATCTCAAAAAGATTGGAAGGATTACTTCGGCATGCTTCTGTGCATGCTGCGGGGGTTATTATTACCAATGAACCAGTAGTTAACTACTGCCCACTTATGAAAGGGAAAGAGGGCGAGCGAGTTATTCAATTTGATAAAGATTTTTCGGAGACTATTGGTCTGGTCAAATTTGACTTTTTAGGACTAAAAACACTTACCGTAATAAGTAATGCTGTAAAGATGATCAGGAGGGATAAGGACCCTGAATTTGATATTGAAAATATCGATATGGAGGATAAACAAGTTTTTGATTTCATTTCCAAAGGTGAAACGGTCGGAGTTTTTCAGTTAGAAAGTAGCGGTATGATCGATCTTTGTAAACGACTTCGACCTGAAAATATAGAGGAAGTGACTGCGATAAATGCTCTTTATCGTCCAGGTCCGCTTGATTCAGGGATGGTGGATGATTTTATTGATACCAAACATAAGAAGAAACTTTTGGAATACCCATTTCCAGAACTAGAGCCGATTTTAAAAGATACTTACGGCGGTATTATCTATCAAGAACAGGTTATGAATATCGCAAGGACTCTTTCTGGCTACAGCTTAGGCCAAGCGGATATGCTCAGAAGAGCGATGGGTAAAAAGAAATTATCAGAAATGGAGCGGCATCAAAATATTTTTGTAAATGGTGCTAAAGAGCGGGGATTTAATCCGGATAAGGCTTTGGAGCTTTATAATAAAATTGCTAAATTTGCTGAATATGGATTTAATAAATCACACGCGGTGGCTTATGCGGTGATTGCTTATCAGACAGCTTTTTTAAAATATTATTATGCGGCGGAATTTTTTGCGGCCCTATTAAGTACTGAACTCACCAACTCAGACAAGGTTACTCTCTATATTAATAATGCTAAAAAATATGGAATTAATGTTTTTCCGCCTGATGTAAATGAATCACTTTGGCCTTTTAACGTCGTGGATGGCAACATACGGTTTGGGATGGGTGCAGTTAAGAATGTTGGAGAAGGTGCGGTTAATGAAATTATTAGAGAGAGATCCGAAAACGGACCTTATCTTGGGTTCATCGACTTTTGTAATAGAATTAATTTAAAACTTATTAACAAAAGAATTATTGAATCCTTGATTTTGGTGGGGGCTTTTGACCAGTGTGAAAAAATAAATAGAAAAACTTTGCTACAAAATATGGAGCTTATTACTAGTTTTTGCCAAAAGAGGCAGGAAGAGAAGAATTCAGGACAGGGCAATTTATTTGAAATTGGAATGGAGCTTAAGGATGAATCCAGTCAGGAAAACAGCATCAACATAGAGTATGTGGAGGATTTCAAAGACAAGGAAAAATTGCAAAAAGAAATGGAGCTTCTGGGTATTTATGTATCCGGACATCCGCTTGATCAGTATGCCAATTTAATAGCTCAAATGAGTTCGATGAAAATTGCAGATGTGCAAGAGCTTAGGGGAGATAATGAGAGAAGCATAACTCTTGCAGGTGTTATATCTTCCCCCATCAAAACAATTATTACTAAAAAGAAACAAGAAAAGATGTGTTTTGCAGTGCTGGAGGATTTAAGTGGCAAAATTGAATGTGTCGTTTTCCCCAAGGTTTTTGATGAAGCTCAATTGCTTTTAAATAGTGATGGGCCACTGCTAATTAAGGGCAAGGTAAAGTTGTCGGAAAGTCCGAGAAAACTATTTCCAGAAAAAATTACGAGACTGCAAAATGAAGTGGATGAACGCATAACGGGTGTTGAAATTAACGTTACCTTAAAAGATACTAATCAATGGAAATTAAAAAGATTAAAACAAGCTATCCTGGGCCATCGCGGCACAACTCCCCTTCGAATTATTTTTGATAATGGGGTTGGGGCTGCCAGGCTTTCACTTGGTCAGGAGTATCTGGTGAATCCCTCACTTCAAATGGCCTCTAAAATTAATGAAATATTTCAAAGTGATTGTGTGCATTTTATTGTGGATAATGGTGCTAACTAATATTGGTTAATCTAGCAAGATAGTCTATAATCGTAGTCGGTTAGTATTATGAATTGGAGAAAAATATGGCCTATATAAATATCTTAGTGGTGATTGCAATGATTTTTACCTGCGATTACTTGCCTGCGCAAGATTGTGACAAATTGGAGTCGGAAGGAAGATTTTCATCCAAGGATGAGGATTCTCTCGATTTGGTAAAAAAAGAATTACTATTTGATGCCTACAGAAATTTGATAACCCAAAAAATGAATTGTATGGGACTTGATTCAAAAATGTTTTGGGATAAATTTGATCTAGATTTCGAAAAAAGTTTTGAAGCCACTGCTGAATCATTGAAAAAAACCACAGATGCCAGTCAAAGTGATAACCAAGATGAATATGAAAAAAAATTACGAATGAAAAGACTTGTGAGTAAAAGAGAGTTCGGCTCATTAGATCGATTGATTGATTCTTATTCTATTTTAAAGATGAGCCGTTCAACCCAATATCCCAATTCACGGTTTATAAACATTACGGGAAAAATTGACTCGGCTGCAGTGCGAGACCTTTACTATAAGTATACTGATTCCAACCAAAAAAGAATGATTGAACAAATGCTGGTAAGTACTCAAGTTAAACTTACTGATCTGACGTGGAGTGAATTGGGGGTTAAAAGTGATACTGATTTTAGTGATTCATTAAAAGATTCTTGGATGAAATGGCTTTCTGCCAATTGGGGAAGATTTTTTAAGGGAGTCTATGTTGTCAATGATACCTCGGTAAGTGATTTGGAAAAAATGAAAACCACTACTGGTAATGATAGTTCCTCTGTTTCATTGTCTATATTAAAATCTATGACTAAAAATACCCAGGAACAAGTCGTAAGCGGTGGGAAGGAAAATATCAAAGTTTCTAATAATGCGGTCTGGATTAATTTTTTTATTGGAATTAAAAAATTACAAGATAATAGAATGTTAAATAAAAAAGAATTTGAATATTCCGGATATTATATAATCAAGGATTTAATGTCAGGAGAGATTGTCGGTCATTATGATTTTCCGATTGAGAAAAAACAATATTTTATGGATGAAATAAGTGGCTTTGCTTCATCTGTTGCCAGTTATACCTACAATCTTCCGCTGGGAAATCTAGGTGTTGAATCAAAAAAAATTAGTTCTTTAATTAGTGAAGAAAATAAAATTATATTGGAGTTACAAAACATATCATCCGTGAAGGATATTCTCTCTTTTAATGAAGAACTGGTGAATAAGGGGGCGCGGTTTCAGCTACGTCCAACCCTTGAATCATATGTTGGTGACAAAGGCCAGATTTTGCTTTCTTATCAAGGAGCTACCGAAGATTTAAAAAAATTTCTATCAGGACTTAAAAATAATCGGATAGGTACTTCCAAATTAATTACTTTTGTAGATGATGATAATCCTTATGTTTTAAAGTTGATTACTACTTCGGAAGAAGATAGTGGTGAAACCAAAAGCAGGTAACATTATGATGAAAAAAATCAGTGCTATTTCTTTGTTATGTTTGTTTTTTGTATTTGCTTGTTCAAGTCCAGTGGTTAAAAGAAATTTTAAAACCAAAGAAGAAGGGAAAAAAGGACTTGGTTATCAAAATAGTGCTGCCATGTTTTCTGATAGTGTTAGAAAAAAAGTGGCACTGCTGGCTTTTTTTAATGAAGCTCCTTACGGCGGTGATGATCTTGCCATTATTACAACTCAAGAATTAACCAATGAACTTGGTCGTACTAAAGAATTTATTCTAGATAATGTTGCCAATAAAACATTTGGAACCTCCAAAGAAATATATGTGGGAGGAGGAGAGAAGTTGGCACAAATGAGCAGGGAAGCCAAAATAAATGGAGTGAACTTTGTTATGTATGGCCGGATTCTTGATGCCAGAATCAGGGAGAAGGCGGATGAAATTGGTCTGGTTCGAAAAGTTAAAGCCTATACTGAAACCAGCTTGGAAGTTCGTATTTTTGATATAAGTTCTAATAAAGAGATTTTTACAGAGATAGTCAAGGGCTATGCTGATGATAGTACTTATCGTTTTTTTCGAACTGAACGGGAGGGGCAACTTGATTACCGAAGAAATTTGCTGAGATATTCGGCTAAAATTGCTGCTCGCAAAATTATTCCAAAGGTCGTCGAAGTGGCGGCTAAATATGATTGGGTAGGAAGAGTAGCCAAGATTATCAGCAACAAAATTTTTATAAATGCTGGAAGATTAAGTGGCATTAATGTTGGGGATGTTTTAAAAGTTATGACTGAAGGAACCGAAATTTATGATCCGGAAACCGGTGCGCTGATTGGTGTCAGCAAGGGGCATGTAAAAGGTACCATTGAGGTTATTGATTATTTCGGTGAAGATGGATCAGTTGCGATACTGCATTCAGGTGGATCTGTGTTAGAAGGCGATTATGTACAACTTTATTAGTTAAAGAAATGAGTTAGAAGTGAGTATTTTTTATAATTTATTTAAGAAGATAGCTTTTCAATTTGATCCGGAGTTTGTGCATAATTTTGCACTTAATACATTTGAACAAATGCCTTGTCTGGCCAATTTTTGGAATTTCCCAAGCGATTTTTCTAAATACGGATTAGAAGTTAACGGAAATAAATGGGATTTTCCTATAGGTCTCGCGGCCGGGTTTGATGAAAATGGAAAGGCTATCAGCTTTTTTACTAAGCTAAATTTTGGCGCGGTGGAGATTGGTACGGTTACACCTAAATTTCAAATAGGTAACGAAAAACCCAGACTATGGCGCTATCCAAGTGAAGAGAGTTTTAGAAACGCCATGGGATTTAATAATCTTGGCGCTGACTTGGTTTATCAAAATATTACTGGGGCTCACCGAAATGGCAAAATTCTAGGGATTAACATTGGAAAAAATAAATTAACTTCTAGAGAAAATGCAGCAGGGGATTACCGGATATTATATGACAAGTTTGCCGGAGTGGTCGATTATTTAGTCGTTAATGTTTCTTCTCCCAATACTCCAGGACTTAGAGATTTACTGAGTAAAGAATTTTTAAAAGAGATATTTTTGGAATTAGAAGAGGGACGCAAAAAAACTCCTCGAGCCCTATATTTAAAAATCTCACCAGATCAGGATTTTAAAAATTTGGAAAATACCATAGATGTGGCCAAAGAATTTGGGATATCTGGAATTATAGCGACCAATACCACGATTATGGAACAACGAGGTAAGGGTGGAATATCTGGAAAATTGCTGCGAGAAAAATCAAAAACGGTAAGAAAATTTGTGATGGATAGAATTAAAGAAGTAGATCATATGCAAATGATAGCAGTGGGAGGAATCTCCTCGTTTGACGATTTATGGGAACATTGGAAAATGGGAGGCAAATTGATTCAAATTTATACGTCGTTTGTATACCTTGGTCCCGGCATATTACGAGACTTTAGAAATGAAATTGATAAAGTCCTTTTAAAAAATAAAATAAATAGTCTTAGCGAATTATTAGAAAATATTAAAGATGCCCGAAGATAAATGAGAAAATACCTTCTTTTTTGTATTTTTATTCCGATTCTTTCCATTTTATTTTTAAATACATTTTTCTTTAATGTAAACATTGTAACGTTGCTCCAAATTATTATTTGGATGTATCTATTTCAGTGGAGTGCTTATCTTCTGTATCCTTGGTTTTTATATTTACTAAAAGACCGTGCCATCATCTTCCTTGGAACTCAAAGAATATTATTTTTAGTGGCCTTTACTTATATAATCTGGATTATCCCCCAATTTAATATCTTCTTCTTTTCTTCAAGCTTTGTATGGAGTGTCCTGTTATTTTTCATTTTTCTTTCTATCGGTGGTTATTATCTGGCTTTAAAAAAACATATTCCAGTTTGTAATGAAACTGCGCTTAAAGAAATATTAATTCAAGAATCTCTGTTTCAATATACTTTTATATTTTTTTTAGTTTTACATTCACTATACCCAGATTCCAGTTGGGGTGAAAAAAGCATGGATTTATCCCTGCTTTCATATTTAATTAGAAGAGACTATTTCCCGATTTTTGATAATTGGTCCCCGGATGTTGTGATGAAATATTATTATTGGGGATATTATTGCTATGCAGGTTTTTTAAAAATGTTTAATCTTTCCAATACCGTTGGTTACACAGTTATTGCCGCCACTCTTCCCGTACTAATGGTGACCTCTCTTTATAGTTTGTTCAGGTGGGCCACCAAACAGCGTGTGCTTGGGATTGGAGGGGCCATCTTTTTGGTAGCAAGCTCTAACTGGGCCGCTTTTTATTTAAAACTAGTAAAATTCCCAAAAGATCATTTTTGGTACACTACCAGAGTTTTTGAAAATGGATGGTTTGCGGAATATCCTTTTTGGTCATTTATCTTCAAGGATTTACATCCCCACGTGTTTACTTATCCTTTAACTATTGCCCTTTTGACTTTTGTGTTTCTGGTGAGAGACCCCTATATAAAGTCTATAAAAAATGTTCAATATGTAGTCTACCTAATGCTCGCGATTATTTGGGGGAGTCTAATTGGCTTTAATGGCTGGGATTTTTTAATTTATTCAATCATTATCATGTGGTTTGTTCTTTTAGATAAAGAAATTTTTAAGAATTATAAGACACTACTTTATTTAATTTTCCTCTTTATAGTAATGATAATATTGTATCTGCCAATACTACAGACTCTTAGCACTGGAAAAAGTTTGGATTTTGGTTTTGTAGTTGAGAAACTCAATCATTTTAGTAATTACTACATGTATTTTGGAAATTGGTTTAATATCATCTTCCTTATTTTGCTCTTTTATTTTCTTTATAAGAAAATAATTAAATATCGAGTTAATGTATGGATGGTACTTCCTTTAGCTCTCGTAATGGTTACTCTTTTTCAAATCATCGCTAGAAAAATGATTTCTCATGAAATAATCTTTTTTTGTATGATAGCGATGATTACGATAAATATTTTATGGGCCAGTAGAGGGAATCTTCATTATTATTTAAATTATTCATTCAAATTACTTCTAATTGCACTTACGTTTATTTTTTTAGCAGAACATCTTTATTTTATGGACAGATTTAACACAATTTTCAAAACGTTTAATAATGTCTGGATTTGGTTGGCGATATGTGCGGTGATGCTGCTTCGATTGCCATTTCGAATATTGAAAAGTCAGTTTAAAATAAAAAATTCAAAGTACCTGATTTGGTCTTTTTCGCTATTGATTTTTATTCTAATTGGAATTATAGGCTCAATCCAACTGACTCATTCTTTTTACAAGTTCAATGATAAATTTTCTTTGGATCCGCTTACGGTTTACATGAAGTGGGACAAAGGAGCATATGAAGCCATTAATTGGATAAATAAAAATATTAAAGGCACCCCTATCATATTGGAAGCAGTCGGGGAGAAGCCGTTTGCTTTAGATACTCTTCGCATAACCAAATTCACTGGTCTTCCAACCTATATAGGCTGGCCTAATCATGTTATGCTCCGAGGAACTTCTTATCATGTAGCTTTGAATAAAATTAAATTGCTTGAAACAATTTATAATACCAAAGATGTATCGTTAGCTTTTAAATTACTTCGAGGAGGTGCGGTTAATTATATATTTATTGGTTCCACCGAAATACAAAGATATCAATCACCTGGTCTGCAAAAATTTTTTGAAAACAAAGACTACTTTGAACTAGTGGGAAGTTTTAGTGGTTCTTATCTTTTTAAATTACGAGAATAAGATAAAGTCACAGCGCATCCCTAAAAGTCACGCCGTACCTACTTCTCCTACTTCTATTTCCTATTTCCCAGATATATGCAATCCACTGCTTTGTATCCATGGCATTATGCTGTGCCCGTAATTTACAAAATCGCTGGAAATATTTTCAATATTTTTAAACATATCAATGATGTTACCAGTAATCATGGTTTCATTAACAGGGTAGCTGACTTCACCATTGTCGATATAAAAACTGTTTTTAGCCACCCCGGAGAAGTCCCCATTGGCCGCAGGCATTCCGCCTGAAAATCTTTGCAGCAAAATTCCTTTTTTAATTCCCTTAATCATATCGCCTAAACTCTTTTCTCCCGATTCAACCAAAAAGTTTACGCCATAATTCTTTGCTCTTCCTTGAGAAGTTTTATTGGCACCGTACTGACTTAAGAGATTTGATTTTAAAACACCTTTTTCAAAAACAGTTAAATTATCTGCCCTAAACCCATCAGGGGTTACAAAACATTTTTCAGCAAACTCATCTCCCACAGCTAAAGCTTTTAAAGTGAATTTTTTGCTTAAAACCAGCTGGTTTAGTTTCCCTTTCATGAGAGAGGTATTGGTTATATGTTTGCCGTCTTTTAATTCATTACCCAAATACATAAGCATATCAAGCAAACAAAGCGGAGTTAAAATTACATCAGCTACGAAGTTTTCCGGTACTGGACGCAAAACCGTTTGTAATTGGGTTTGTCTTAAAAGTTCGTCTATTTGTCCCCAACTAATAAAGTCTCCATCCAGATTCATTCTGGTTATGGCGTCGTAATTAAATGAGCTGGTGTTTTTGCCATCTTTGGCGGTAAACATAGTAAACATCTCATAAGAGCCATTACCGGCTTCAAAATCTACCCCATTTGAATTTTGAATAAACTGCTTACTGTATTTATGAAATAAAATAACATCTCTTAGAATTATTTTGGGATATTTTCTTAAAGCAACTTGCTTGAAGTTCATAAGTTTCAGATACATTTGATCAAAATTTGGCTCTTTAGGTCCATGGGAAAATGATCTTGCTTCATCTTGGGCAGCAATATCTTTATGCAGATCCGCTGGAGAGGAACTGGCCAGTGCCAAAACATTTTTACATGCCTCCTCAAGATTAGTTTTATTAATTTTATTTATTTTTAAAGAAGCTTCTTTGTTGTTTTTTATGGCTTTTAAATAAACCTCGTCAGTATGAATAGTTCTTAGAAGTGACACTTTATCACCTTCCACACACATTTCTTTTTTTATTAAATGGGTGTAGTTAACTTGAGATTTATCTGCTCCCAGTTTTTTCAAAGTATCGACACAATATTTGGTAACATCTTTATCTCTTAATAAATTTTTCACGCCTTACCTCCAATATTAATATGGCACTTGATAGCAGGGCCACCCATTCCAACGGGAATCATCTGTTTTTTTCCGCACATTCCACCACAATGCCAGGTAAGATCATCACTAATCATGGTAACTGTTTTGAGCACATCAAAAGCAACACCGCTAATAGTGGTTTCTTTAATAGCACGCCCCAGTTTCCCGTTAATAATTTCATATCCCAGCGGTACTCCAAAAGTAAATTCGCTAGTGGAATCCGCTTGCCCATTAGAGGATTTTACTAAATAATAACCTTTTTCCACCGAGGCAATCATGTCACTTAATGTACTTTTACCTGGGATAATACAGGTATTTCTCATTCTAATCAGAGGCTCATCAAAATACTCATAGGCCCTGGCATTTCCTGTTGGGGCCACTTTAAAGATATTGGCTGATTCTTTATTATGCATAAATGATTTTAAAATACCATTTTCAATAATGACTGCGTCCTTCGCCTTAATTCCTTCGTCATCAATAAAAACGGGAATGGGCACCTCTTGATTTAAAGCATGGTTGGCAAAATCAACCAACGTAACCAAATTACTAGCCACTAATTTATTAAGATTATCACCAGCCACTGAACCACCGAGAACCAAGTCAGCTTCAGTCGTGTGTCCAATCGCTTCGTGGGCTAAAATTCCGGCTAAATCAGAATCCATAACTACTTCACATGTACCAGCCTTAGCAAAAACTGCATCTTTTTTATCCATCAACTCCTTATAAGTTTTATCAATCTTAAAATACAATTTTTTGGGATCATCAAATACATCTTCAATCTGCCCTCTCCCTCCAAACACTTGGCTATTAGAAATTGGGCCATTTTCTGATTCACTTAGGAGTGTCACATACATTATGGTTCTGGGAATCATAGTGTGAGCGTATGCTCCTGAAGAAGTTAAGAGCATTTTTTCCATATCAAGTGACCACAAACGGATGGACCGACTTTTTAAATTGGGATAGGTTGCTATAATATAATTATCAATGGTTTTAATAAAATCAATTATCTCGGTTTGAGTATATCGGTTCTTCTTGGTAAGAAAAAGTCTTTCAATGTTTTCACAAGACTCATAATAATTAATGTCACTATCCTTACTTTTCCCCCCTAAAAACTTGGCATTATTATTTGCCTCTTGTAAAACTTTTTTTATGGTTTCGTCGTCAAGACATGATGAGGAAGAAAATCCAAATCGATTCTTATGGCCGCATCTGGCACTTACACCGCTTTCCGATCTAACATTATTTGCAGTAATAACTCCATCTGTGCATAAAATTAGTGTATTTCGATTTTCTTGAAATCTAAGTTCAGTATATAATTCAAAATGTTTTTTAAATAACTGTATGTCATATCTCATTTTAACCTCGTTTAAATATACTCAGGTTGCTTTATTTTCTCACCGCATCCCTAAAAGTCACGCCGTACCCTCGTAAGCAATGGGATCAATGAGCCCGGCTTCTTTAAATCCTTTTAGGCGAAGCATGCAAGAGTCACATTTTCCACACGCTCTATCTTCATTTTTATAGCAAGACCAACTTAGTTCTAAAGGCGCTTTAAGTTCAATGGCCTTTTTAACAATTTCAGATTTTTTCATATGAATAACTGGAGTTATAACTTCGATGTCACCTTTTTTGGTACCTTCTTTAATGAGTTGATTGAGTGCTTTAATATAACTTGGTCGGCAGTCAGGATATCCACTGGAATCTTCATAAACTGCTCCAATAAAAATTTTTTTGGCACCTATCACTTCTCCCCAGCTTACGGCCATGGCAACGATATGGGTGTTGCGAAAAGGAACATAGCTATTTGGAATATCTTGTGAGGCACCTTTATAATCACTAACTTCGATTTTATCATCGGTTAAGGAACTACCACCAATATGGGTAAAATAATCAACGTTAATTATTTTTCTAAGTTTTGAAGGAACCTTGTAAAAATCAGCGATTTTATGAAATGAACTATGTTCTTTTTGTTCAGTTTTTTGTCCATAATTCAGGTGTAGAAATGCCAGATTTTCATAAGTGGTATTGGCAATAGCAGCAGTAACTAACGAGTCCATCCCACCACTGACTAAAACAATTGCTAATTCTTTTGATTTTTCTGTCATGCTTGATCCGCTTTTTCTTTTATAAATTGAATTAATTCTTTGGTTTTTCTTTTGGCATTTTCTTTCATGGTTGCAAGTGCACCTTCGGTTTCTTTAATCATCGTGTAGAATTTTATTTTGGGTTCAGTTCCGCTGGGTCTGCAATAAAGGATATTGCCTGATTCAAAATAAAATCCCAGGACGTCACTTTTGGGAATATTTAGACTGGTTATTTTATTAGTCTGTAAGCATGTTTTTTGGGGTATATTATAGTCTTCCAAAGCTATAAGTTTTTCACCAGCAAAAGATTTCGGGGTATTTTCTCTAAAAAGTTTCATAATCCTTTTGATTTTTTCCGACCCCTCTTTTCCCAGATAATTAAGATTGAGTAAATCCTCATGATGAAAACCAAATTCAGTATAAATTGCATCAAGCGCATCAATCAAAGTCATATTTTTTAATTTATAAAAAAGGGCCATTTCACAAAGAAGGGCCACTGGCGCACATCCATCTTTGTCTCTCACCATATCGTGATTTAAGAAACCAAAAGATTCTTCCGTACCAAATAAAAAAGTATGGTCTTTTTTAGTTTCTTCAATCTCTTTCATTTTTCCACAAATCCACTTAAAGCCTGTCAGTGTATTTTCAACGTGTACGTTAAAGTGATTGGCGATCTTATCTTGCAGTCTTGTGGTAACAATAGTTTTTACTATATAGGGTTTGGAAGGCATTTTATTTGTGTCTAGCAATCCGGTTATAATATAGTGGAGCATTAGTGTGCCCAGTTGATTGCCAGACAGATAATGAATTTGGTTTTGATGTTTGATGGCCACTCCAATGCGATCATCATCCGGATCGGTTCCAATAGCAAAGTCTGCGTTTTCTTTATTTAGTAAATCCACCGCCATCTTTAGGGCATCTGCATTTTCTGGATTGGGGCTTTTTACGGTAGGAAAATTTCCATCATAAGTAGTTTGTTCTTTAACCACTAGAACGTTTTTAAAACCCAGCTTTTTTAAGATGGTAGTGCATGGGACTAATCCGGTCCCGTGAATGGGGGTATACACAACCTTTAAAAGATCAGCATTTTTTTTAATAAGTTCAGGTCGGATAGTTTTAGCTAACACTTTTTCAAAGTAAATATTTTCAACATCTTCTTCAATCCATCTAATTAACTCACTTTTAAGTGCTTGATCGAAATTCATGGATTTTATGGAGGCATAATCATGAATATCATTGTAGGCATCTATGATATTTTGATCATATGGAGGAATAACTTGGGCCCCATCATTCCAGTAAGCCTTATAGCCATTATATTCTGGTGGATTATGGCTGGCGGTAATCATAACTCCGGCATTTGCGTTAAAATGTCTGACCGCAAATGAGAGCAGGGCCACTGGGTTTAGTCTTTTATAAAGATAAACTCGTATATTGTTGGCAGTAAAAACAGATGCGGTTTCTTTGGCAAACTCAAAGGAAAAATTTCTGGAATCGTAGCTAATGGCAACGCTGGGACGATCAAAGGTTTTATTTAAAACATCACTCATTGCTTGAGTTGCTTTACGTACATTATAGACGTTCATACGGTTATGACCGGCGCCGATAATTCCTCTTATACCACCAGTTCCAAATTCTAAAGATTTATAAAAACGTTCAGTCAGTTCTTGATGGTCGTTTTGATCCAGCAGTTTTTGAATTTCTTGTCTTGATTCTTTACTAAAATAATTATTACTGGCCCAATCGCGGGCCCGCTTTAAAATATCTGCTTCCACATAGCCTCCAGAATTTTTTAGAGATTTTCTTCTATTCGATGGAAAAAAGCAATTATATTTGTGGTAAGTCGACTTTTACTAACCAACCTTCTGGTGCTTGATACCTTCCTTCTTGAATATCAAGGAGACGTTGACGTAATTTCAGGGAAATATTGCCCCCTTGGTCTCTGAAGGTATATCTAGTTCCATGATTTTCACCAAGACACTCTATGGG
>Ga0208375_1002551_pt1 | contig 16896 bp, 13 predicted proteins | sample RifOxyD1_FD_184038 | JGI IMG/M metagenome (GOLD analysis project Ga0208375, IMG submission 184038) | Soil microbial communities from Rifle, Colorado - Rifle Oxygen_injection D1 (SPAdes) | ecosystem: Environmental > Terrestrial > Deep subsurface > Rock core/Sediment | place: Rifle, Colorado... | reverse complement strand
TTGGTACGGATAAGATACTTACGCCGAGTGGAGTGGTAGATGATGGAAACGGTGGCGATAATTATAGTTATAATTTTATTGCTGACCTAACCGGTGCAATCACTCAAGCTTCACTTACTGCTACTATTACTGTTTCAAATAAGGTTGTTGATGGAAATAATTCAGCAACAATTACTGGTCGTACACTTATTGGTGTAATTGGGGATGATATCGTAACCCCAAACGAAGATGGTGTAGCAATCTTTGAGGATGCAATTATAGGTAACGATAAGATAGTTACAGCTACTGGCATTACTATTACTGGTGCCGACGTTGCTAATTATTTTTACGATGGTACAGCGACAGGAACAGGAAATATTCTCCCAATACCAACAGTAGTTTTTGTAGATGCTAACTGGGTAGGAACAGAAAACTGGATAGATCCTGACGGAGAAGGCCCAGCAACTTACTTTGGTTATGACGCTTTCGCTACAATTCAGGAAGCGGTTAGTGCGGTTGAAGAAGGGGGAGTAGTTAATGTTCTAGTAGGGATATATACCGAGTCGATAATAATTAATAAAACACTTTCGGTTGTTGGTGTTGGCTCCACAACCGTAATCCAGCCGGCAATAGACACAGACGGCATAACAATAACTGCTGACGGCGTAGTTATAAAAGATGTTAAAGTAAGCACGTCAAACTCAAGCATTCCGCCAGATGTTACGCCAAATAAAGCCATTTCGGTTGAGGAAGCGGACAATTTGGAGATAAATAATATCATCGTAGAGACTACTGGAGACGGGGCGATGGGTATTTGGATAGGAGGTTCCAATAACGGAATGGATCCGGTTTCAGGTCTCACTATCATAAAGAGTGATATTACGGTTAATAATGAGGCAACAGGTATTTATGCCGACCACTCAACTCCAGCACACAGTGGCTGGCTGGTTGGTGGAAGCGCTGAAAACGCAAATACAGTTACAGTTCCTCTCGGAAATCCTATTGAGCTATACGACGTTACTGATTCAGAAGTTAGTCATAATACAATAACTACAAGTGCTTCCGGTGGTTCGGCTACAATCTGGTCGAGTGAATTATCCGACCTCTCCAATCTTATCTTCAACGACAACGCTGTTAGCTATTCAGGAGGTAGTCAGGTCGCTTTCCTTACGGACTTTATTTCAAGTTTAAGAGGAGACATTCCTCCTGACACAAATGTAAGTAATGTAACGGTGTCCGGAAACACATTCAACGATTGGGGTTTAAGAGGGCTACGGATTGGAGACGGAGTTACCTCCGTAATCGTGAGCGAGAACAAATTCCTCGGAACTGGAGAAGCATTGAAAAACGAAGATGTATCAGGGGTAAATGCTGAAGGAAACTGGTGGGGAAGTGCTGTTCTCTCTACGGTTGGCAGTAAGATAAACGGAACAGTTGATTTTGACCCTTATTATGTTGAGAACGGAATGAGTATCCTTAGTGATATTCCAGTTACTGTTGCATATGTAGATAGCACATATACAGACGGATTAGAAAATGACAGCCATTACTTCGGCTACGATGCTTTCAACACGATTCAGGAAGGTATTAATGCGGTTGAAGCAGGCGGAACGGTAAATGTCGCGGATGGTAATTACGCTGAGACTATTGGAACTTGTGATGGCGACGCCGCTATGTTCTGTATTGAAAAGTCGCTGACTATCACTGGTGACCCTGGAGCCCAGGGCGAGACTATTGACGATGCAGGTCCAGCCGGTACGCCGGTCATTGATGGAGACGGCGCATTTGCTTCTGCTTTCGTCATTTCAAGCGGAGTATCCAATATAACCATTGAAGGATTTGAAATTCATAATTTCGCCAATGACCCAGCCTTATTTACCGGCGGAATCGGCAGTGCGGTACTTTCCTGGAATTCAGGAGCAACAAACATAACTGTTCAGGATAACTATCTCCACGACCTTGGTTGGAACGGCGTTTTGGTCGGCAGCGATGACGGCACTACCCAAAGCGGTTGGACAGTAAAGAGAAACATTATTGAAGGTGCCGACTATGCCGGAATTGAATTAACCAATGTTACTAATTCCGAAGTCGCTTTCAACGATGTAACAATCGGCGAAGGAATTTCCTGGGATCCAAATGATTCCGGAGTGGGTATTGAGGTGGCGGTTCGCGACCATGGTACCGAAGTAACCGCCGGCGCCAATGTTTCGGTGCACGATAATGAGATTACCGGCGACGGAGTTGCGCCAGAGCGCGCCGGAATAAACATCCTTTCGCGGGCATATCAGGCTGCAAGCAACGCCTTACTTGACGGCGTGACTATAGAAAACAATACAGTTACCGGAGCTACCCGGGGTATCTTCGTGGTAGCAGAAGAGAGAAATGACGGGAGCGCAGAAGTTTCAGGTCTTTCAATTGAAGGCAATACAATCGCTGGAAATGATGTAGGGATTGAAGTTGGTTTGCAGTCCGGTTCGCCCCACCAAAATGGCACTTATGATGTGGCAGTTTTATCCAACAGCATTGATGGTAATGATTTTGGGTTGGATAATACGACAGGTATTGAGATTGATGCCAGTCAAAACTGGTGGGGAGATTCTTTGGGACCTGAGCATAGTTCAAACCCAGGCGGTACGGGAGATGCTGTCAGTGATAATGTTGATTATCGACCTTGGTATACTACGGCTGATTTAACAGGGCTTGATGTAGATTCTCCGACCGTGGGAATTTCTTCTACCGAAACTTCGCCGACGAATGCTTCACCAATTCCGATAACTATAACTTTCAGCGAGTCAGTATACAATTTTGAAATTGGCGACATAGACGTAGCCAATGGAACTCCAGCCAACTTATTGACGTCAGACAATACAGTTTACACGGTAGACATTACGCCAACAGCGGATGACGAGGTTACAGTAGATATTGCTGCCGAGGTATCTTGGGATTTGGCTGGAAATTATAACACAGCCGCAACGCAGTTCAGTATTACTTACGATTCTACCGATCCAACCCTAACTACGGTTTCCATAACTTCTGACGGAAACGAAGGATGGGCTAAAGTTAGCGATACAATTACCCTGACAATCGTAGCTGACGAAAACATTAGTACTCCGACTGCCACGATTGCCGGACAGTCAGCTAGCGTAACTGGTAGCGCGAAAGATTGGACCGCTACCTATCTAATGATGTCAGACGACACAGAAGGAATAGTAACTTTCTCTATTATTTTTGCCGACTTGGCTGGAAACGACGGTACGGCCGTAACAGTAGCCACAGACGCCTCAAGTGTTACTTTTGACAGAACCGCACCGGTGGTGAGTATTTCTACTCCCGCAGAGAGCGATAAGGTCAATGGTGATGCGGTAATTTCTTTCACGACAGATGAGAGTTTACCCAAATGCTCAGTAGATGGTACTAATTGGACAACCTGTGTGACGAATACAACAACCCTAAACGGTATTGCGGAATTTGCAGGACTATCAGAAGGAACTTTTACGCTTTACCTTATAGACACGGATGCGGCGGGGAATGTCGGTACAGACAGCATCTCGCTGACCAAAGACACCGTAGCTCCGACCGTTATCTCTCACGTTCCTACCGTAAACGCGATGAACGTTGAGCCAGCTAATGATATTGTAATAACATTTAGCGAGGCGGTAATTGTTGAAATAGGTGATGTAACTTTCAGCCCGACTATCGCTGGTTTCGTTATCGAGAATTCCGAAACCAACATAGTTAGTATTAATCCAAATAACGCGCTGGAGAGCAACACCAGTTACACGATTACCCTTTCTGGAGTGACCGATTTAGCTGGGAACGTGATGGCTAATTACAACAGCATTAACTTTACCACAGCCACCTATTACAACATTTCTCTCTATTTTACATCTACTGGATGGAATTTAGTTTCACTCCCAGTGGTTCCCAATGAAACTGCCATAGAAACAGTTTTAGGAGATGCTTCTCCAGACATAGAGGAAGTTTGGACATACGATCCTACGCATCCTAATGCCGACGACAGTGGCTGGTTAATGTATGCTTCCGCAGATCCGGAAGGAACCAACAATCTGGATATAATGACTACAGGTTATGGTTATTGGATAAGCGTTACAGGCAACACAAATATCGAAGGCTGGGGCAGCTTGCTTACGGCAGGACCAACAGCTCCTCCTTCGAGAACATTGAACACCGGCTGGAACCTTATCGGCTATTACCAGATTCCTGGAGAGGATGAAAGCACGCCTTCCGAGGCATTCGCAAGCTTAGAGAACGCTTACACGGGTCTGTGGGGCTATGACAATGCCGGAGGAGTGTTTAAGTCAACTGTAATCCCGATATTGCCTGGCGATGCTTTCTGGATTTCACTTACCTCAGGAAAAGAATATACTCCAAGTAATATTTAACGGCTAACAGACATATAGGGGCCCTCGAAAAAGGGCTTCTATATGTTGACAAACAGAACGAATTGTTTTATAATTTAAGATACATATGAAGATATCCCAAAAAACATTTGTAGCTTTAATTTCTGTTGGTCTATTTCTTCCTGTTTTGGCATTAGCCGCAAGTCCCGGCATCCCTCATAAATTCTACGGAACAGTCAACTTTAATAATGGGGTAGCCCCAAACGGATTGATGGTAGAGGCAAAAATCGGAGGAATCACTATGGGTAGTTCCGTGACTAATGAGGGGAAATACGGCTACCTTCCAGATTTATTATTCGCAACTAATCCCAATAACGACAATGCCGGAAAAATTGTTGAGTTTTATGTCTCTGGTATTAAAGCGAATGAAACAGCAATATTTGCCAGTAATGATGACACTACCAGATCCACCAATCTCGACTTAACCGTTCCCGGTACTGTCGGCACTATTGAGGAGACGAATGAAGATGCGGTTATTGAAAACAAAACTGCCCCGATTGCGCCAACGCAGCCAACCAACATTAAGCTGGGAAACAATCTGAACATTACTGTTTCTTCCGAAACGAATACCAGTGCTGTGGTTAATGAAGTAAAAAAGCTTACCAGTTCATTTTTCACGGGCTCAGCAGCTGTGATTGCCGGAAACAATCTTTTGAATGCTTTTGAAATAAATATTACGGGAACCGATTTAACTATTTCTGTAACTATAAGTTACGACGACACGGGCATAGATGAAAGCACTATAATGCCCTATAGATTTGACGGGACTTCTTGGGTGATAATTTCTCCTTACACATTAAACACATCTGCTAATACTATTACTTTCAGCGTTTCTTCAGCTGAAACACCTTACGCAATCTTTGGTTCTGAACCGGCTCCAGCTCCAACGCCTCCTGCTGGCGGAGGTGGAGGCGGTGGTGCGGCAACAACCGATACCACGGCTCCTTCAATCAGCGCAATAAATGCTGTAGTTGGAGATACTACCGCTACTATTACTTGGCAGACTAACGAAGCATCAATCTCTTGGCTCGTTTACGGCAAAACTACAACTTATGGCGAAGAAGTAAAAATAACGACTTATGTTGCGTCTCACTCCGTTACCTTAAATGATTTATCTCCAGCAACCACTTACCACTACCAAATTAAATCAAAAGATGCCACCGGAAATACGGCCAGTTATACTGATAAAACTTTCGTTACTTTGGCCTTAGGCGTAAAGATTACTGGTGATATCAATAAAGACGACAAAGTCGATATTTTTGACTTCAACCTTTTGATGGTCAACTGGGGTAACAGCCCCGCCAACCTAAACGCCGATTTGGACGGCAACGGCAAAGTCGATATTTTTGACTTCAACCTTTTGATGGTCAACTGGACCGGGTAATTAAAATAAAACTATGAAAAAAACCATATTTACAGTCTTAATAACAGGATTAGTTGCTTTGGCCTTAACAGCGCCCGTATTGGCGGCTACGACCGTTTCTTTGTCGCCAACGAGCATTAGCGCTACCGAAGGGCGAAACTTCGTCCTTACGGTCAAAATTGACCCACAGGGCCTGAAGAACTATACCGCCAAGATGGAACTGACTTACCCGGCCGATCTTTTGAGGGTAAACTCTTTTACCTTCGGCACCAGCTGGATGCCGGTCAGCCAGCCCGGGTACGATTCAATTGATAATATCAACGGGATCTTAGTCAAAACCGCGGGTTACCCTGGAGGCATCGCCTCGCAGGCAACCTTCGGCACGATTTCATTCTTTGCCAGAAAGACAGGTACCGGAATCATTAAACTTGGCAGCAACTCGCTGGCTCTTGATGCCACCAACCAAAATCTGCTTGCTTTAGGCAATGTTCAAACATCCTTCAGTATAGCCGCGGCTCCGGTTTCAGCGCCAGTTGAAGAACCGGTAACGGAGGAGCCAACGACAGAAGTTCAAGCGCCTGAAGAAAATGTTGTTACAGCAGAAATACCTCAAACAAACTTCCTGGCTGATTTGTCTGTAGCTTGGGGAGGCACCGGCCAATTAACTCTTGTGACAGTGATTACAGGCTTATGCTTAATAGCTTTGATAGTTATCGGATCAAAAGAGTGGAAAGCGATGCAGAAAAGAAAGAAAATATAACAGACGCGGGGGAGATCAAAATGAGGGGGCTGACCTCCCTCATTTTTGTTTTGACAAGGTTAAGGTTTTTGGCTAAAATAGCGAATAGCGACAATAAGCGCGTGTAGTTCACCGGTAGAACGTCCCGGTACCGGAGCGAAGCTCGGTACGGGACTGCCCCGTACTGAAGCGAATCTTCTAGTACTGGGGCGCTTCACTGACCCCGGTACTAAAATTTTGGGCACGTAGTTCAGCGGTAGAACGCTTCACTGATAATGAAGAAGTGGAAGGTTCGACTCCTTCCGTGCCCACACCCAAAATTTAGTACGGGGCACAGGTTGAAGGTTCTCCGCCAGAGGCGGACCCGCCTTGGGCGGAGATTCTTTCCACGCGCACACTTCGACAAGCTCAGTGTAAACCAATGCAAAAAGAACTCTTTTTAGGTGACCAGAAGATTGTTTACTACGAAAAAGGCAAAGGAGTGCCTTTTCTGATTCTTCACGGCTGGGGCGGATCGACGAGTCCCGTTCATAACCTCAAGTTCCAGGAAATCCTGGCTAAAAAAGGCTTCAGGGTTTTTGTCATTTCTCTGCCCGGGTTTGGCGACAGTTCCTTGCCGGCGCTTAAGAGTGATAAAGATGAAATCACCGAAAGCGTGGTTAGCTTCGCCGATAAGTTAAAACTTAAGCGTTTTTTCCTTTACGGACACTGTTTTGGCGGCTTGATTGCAATTAAAATAGGCCGGCTGCATCCTCAAAGAGTGAGGGGGATAGTTCTTTGTGCCGTGCCTTCGCCTTTTGTGGTAAGAGCTACGACGAAGATTGGCCGTCCGGGATTGATTTTATATTTACTTATCGCCGAACTTTCGCAGCTTTTTCTGCCGCCCGTATTTTTCTTCAGAAGACTGCGGAGGTGGCTACACCGGCAGTTCAAGTTTTACTGGCGCAAAAGAGGTACAATGTGGCGGGCCTGGCAAAGAATGATCAATAAAGACTTTAAGGAGATTTTCGTTGATGTTGAAAAAATGACTCTGCCTGTTTTGATACTTTTGGGCACAAAAGAAAACCCTGTTATCAGGAACGGAGCCAACTTTTTCAGAAGAATACCTCATTCCGTATCAAAAATCATCATTGGGGCCAACCACAGCATCCAAATTGATGCTCCTGAAAAACTGGTTAAAGAAATTACTCAATGGCTTGACAAAAGGGTTAAACCGGACTATACTTAGAGCAGTAGATTTAGTAGCAGAACGCTGTTTAAAGGTCGGGCTACTACTTAGAGGTTTAATGATAATAGAATTTTAGCTAACATGGCAGACAAAAAAACTGTTGACGAATTATTCCTGGATTACGTCGTCAAAGCGTTGGTTGACCACCCGGAAAGCGTTAAAGTCGACCGCAAGGTTGATGAAATGGGAGTTTTGCTCTCATTGAACGTTCACGCCGAAGACATGGGCCAAATCGTTGGCCGCGAAGGTTCAACCGCGAGAGCCATCAGGACTTTGGTTCGCATTATCGGTCTTAAGAACCACGCGAGAGTGAACTTAAAGATCGAAGAGCCAGAAGGTGGCCGAGGACCTCGCGTCAGAAGACCCGAGGAATCAGGATATGAAAGAAGGCCCGAAGGATCGGGACTCGATGAATTAAAACTCTAAAACGTATCCTTGACGTTTAACAAGAACTGTACTATGAATAGTAGTGCAGTTTTTGTTTACGCTTTAAGCCGTGCTATTATAATAGGGTAGCGCGGCTTTATTTTTTCTATGTTGAAATTCGACATTATCACCATTTTCCCGAAGATTTTCGACTCTTATTTGAAAGAGTCGCTGATGGCCCGTGCCCAAAAAAAGCGCTTCATTAAGGTTAGTGTCCACAATTTGAGGAAGTGGGCCAAAGACCGGCACAAAACCGCCACGCCCGCATTCGCTACGCGAAAGCGTTGCGGGCGGGTTGACGACCGGCCTTTCGGCGGGGGACTGGGCATGGTTTTTAAGATTGAGCCGCTTTTTAAAGCCATTAAAGCCTTAAAGAAAAAGGGTACTAAAGTAATCCTGTTCACCCCTCGCGGTAAGCAATTTGACCAAAAGACGGCTTATAAGCTTGCTAAAGCTAAACATCTTATTTTTATCTGCGGCCGCTATGAGGGCGTGGACGAAAGAGTGGCTCAACACCTGGTTGACGAGGAAATTTCCATCGGAGAGTACGATTTGATGGGCGGAGAATTGCCGGCCATGGTGGTGATTGAGACGATAGCCAGGTTGATTCCGGGCGTCTTAGGCAAACCTCAATTACTTAAAGAAAGAATCACTAAAAACAAAGGTTTTATCGAATACGAGCAGTATACCCGCCCCGAAGTCTTCAAGAACTGGCGGGTGCCCAAAGTTTTGCTTTCAGGCGACCATAAAACAATAGCAGAGTGGCGCAAAAAACATCAGAAGGCTATTGAATAAAGTTTATTTTTTTGTTAAGATACTTCTGAGTTTCGGGTAGGTACCAAAGCGGTCAAATGGGGTTGACTGTAAATCAACTGTCTTCGGACTTCGGGGGTTCGAATCCCTCCCTACCCACATACTACGCCAAGATAGCTCAGTTGGCAGAGCACGTCATTGGTAATGACGAGGTCGTGGGTTCGATCCCCACTCTTGGCTCACACTTTAATAAATTTAGTGTAATATAAATATATGGCAAAAAAACCATTCGTCAAAATGCAGTGCCAGGTCTGCAAGAGAACCAATTATTTCACCCACAAAACCAAAGCTGTGGTCGATAAGAAGTTGGAATTGAAGAAATTCTGCAAGACTTGCAAAAAACACACTGCCCACAAAGAAAGCAAGAAATAATTATGCCAAAAATCAGATAAGAGATATCAGAGGTTTTACGAAAAACATCAGGAAGTTTTTGGATATTTGCATATTGACAATACAATAATTGGATAATAGAATAATAGTAGTTACGGTAATTCATTATAGGGGTTCTATGAAAAGATTTCAAAGAAAATACTTAAGTGCGGTAAAATTACGAAAGAAAGGATATTCTCTCGACGAAATAGGTAAAAGATTAGGTATCGCGAAGAGCACCACTTCGTTGTGGTTGAGAGATGTAGAATTGCCTCCGCCCGCTATCGAAAGACTGGCAAACCGAGGCAATTTAGGCAGAGCAAGGGCCCAGAAAACTAGAGAATTAAGACGTAGGATATTTGACCAAATATTAGAAAACCGAGCAGAAAAGTTAATTAAAAGTGCTCCGTTAGCGAGAAATCATCGTAAAATAATTTGTGCTTTGTTGTTTTGGTGCGAAGGGAGCAAGAATACTAAAAGCGGAGTACATTTTGTAAATTCCGACCCATCTTTGATTAAAACATTCCTTGCTTTATTCAGATCATCTTTCAAGATAGATGAAAAAAGATTGAGGATTTGTCTACATCTACACGAATACCATTCTACCAAGAAACAAATATCATTCTGGTCAAAAATAACAGATATTCCAATACGCCAATTTATCAAACCATATAAAAAACCGCACACCGGAAAAAGAATAAGAAAAAATTATCCGGGATGTGTGAATGTCGCTTATCATGATTCCGCTTTGGCGAGAGAATTAACTTCAATAGCTAAACAAACATTGAACAATATAGGGGCGTAGGCTAATGGTAAACTTCTTCTCTCCAAAAGAAGAGTTCTGGGTTCAAGTCCCGGCGCCCCTGCCTTCGCTCGCCGAAGCGAGCTACGGCAGGCAAGGCCTGCTTAGTAGCTTGCGAAGGCGAGAAACATTAATGTATTACGTTTATATTCTAAAATGTGAAAATGAAACAGATTATGTTGGTTGCACCAATGACCTGGAAGATAGAATTAAACGTCATATAAGGAAGAGAAGTTAGTTCGACCAAGGATAGATTGCCAATAAAATTAGTGTGTTATATAGCGTTTGAGGATAAATATAAGGCCTATAAATTTGAAAAGTATTTAAAGTCCGGTTCGGGTAGAGCTTTCTCAAAAAGACATCTATTATCGCAGGTGGTTTGAATCCAACGAATCGCCAAACAGGCGGTTTTTTGGTTGGGCTTGACAAATCAATAGTTTATATGATATAATATAGATAGAAAATAACTTAAAAATAAAGGAGAAAGATAGAATGGAAATTCAAGAGTGGCAAAGGGCAGTTAATCAAGCAATCCGTTTTGTGAGGAGCACCCTGGCAATCGACATACTGTTTATGGGAAAGATTATCGAAGAGGAGCTGCTAGATAAAGAAGAATTAAAGGAATATCAGCGACTCAAGTCTGTTTTGGGGGAAAATGTAATCAACTATCTCGGAAGTAAATAACTCGGTTCGATAAGCGGAGGCGGAGGCTTACCTCTAAAAACTATCGCTAGAGAAGAGAGGGCACGCAAGAAAGAATACAAGAGAATACGAGCCTTAGGTCCCGAAGAGCTTCGTCAGGAAGCGGAAAAGTATGCGACAGAAATGCGTGAAGAAGAAAATAAGCAATAAGCTCAAGTATCAAGTCTCCTGACAGCCAGTCAGGAGACTTTTTCTTTTAAGCTTAAAAATATTGTTGATAAAACGCTGTTTTTTTGATAGGATTTATAATATGAAAACAAAAAAAATCGCTCTAATTGTTGTGGCCGCTATCGTAATCTTTTTTATCGTTTACAATGTTTTTCTGAAAAAAGAAGAGGTTAATTTTACCTTGGCTGATGTTGTTAAGGGTAGCGTGGTCCAGGAGGTTTCCGAGACGGGCCAGGTTCAACAGGGCGAAGAAATCAAGCTTAATTTCAAAACCGCCGGTACTATTGACTGGGTTTACATTAAAGTCGGCCAGGAAGTTTTACCGGGCGCAGCTTTGGCGAAGCTTGACACCAAGCAGCTTAATATTGAATTGAGTGAAAACCAATATGCTTTGAAGGTGGCCGAGGCCAAGCTTAACCAGATATTGGCAGGCACCAGCCCCGAAGAGATCCAAGCGGCCCAAACCGACGTAGATAACGCGCAAACAGCCTTAGAAGACGCGAAGGCAAAATTAACCGAAGACGTTAACCATGCCTATGACGACGCCTTAAACACGCTGGACAACGCTTATTTGAAAGGCGTGGGCGCTTTCAATACGGTCCGAACCATCCAGACTACTTATTTTTACGGCGGCGACCAAGAATCAACAGCGGTCAAAAACGCCAAAACCAGTATTGAGAACAACCTCGCTCAAATTAAAAACTACCTTGACGATGCCAAAGCCGATCCGAGCCAAACTAAAACAGACACCGCCCTGAGCCAGTCCAGAACGCTGTTGAGCAGCATTTACGGTTCACTGAACACGGTACGCGACATGACCGAAGCCGGCCCCTATCAAGATATCGTTTCTGCCGCCAATAAAACAACTCTTAATACCGACCGGATCAACGTAAATACGGTCATCACCAATGTGACCGATGCCCAACAGGACATCAGTTCCGCCAAGTTAACCAATCAAACCAAGGTTAACGTAGCTGAAGGCGATTTGAAAGAAGCCCAAGATGCGCTGGCTATTGAAAAAGCCGGCCCCCGACAAACCGACGTTAATTACTACCAAGCTCAGGTGGATCAGGCTCAGGCCAAAGTCAACTTGCTGGAAACTCAAATTAAAGAAGCTACTTTGCGCAGTCCAGTGCGAGCTCGCGTCACGGAAGTCAACAAGAAAGTAGGGGAAACCGTCCAGCCGGCCTCCAGCGATAACGTCATAATTATTTTACCGACCGACCCCTACGACATTAAGGTTGATATTTACGAAGAAGATATCGTCAAGGTCAAACTCAACGATCCGGTAGACATCAAGCTTCCCGCCTTCCCGAATCAAGTCTTCCCCGGCAAAGTAATTTTGATAGATCCTGCCGAAAAGATGGTGGAAGGGGTGATTTATTACGGGGTTAAAATCAATTTTGAGAATCCGCCCCAGGAAATAAAACCGGGCATGAGCGCCGACATCACCATTAAAACCGCTCAAAAGGACAATGTCTTGGTTGTCCCCGGAGCGGCTATTGAAAAGAAAAATGACAAAACGTTCGTGCAGGTTGCCAAAAACGGGGAAAACCTGGAAGAACGAGAAGTTCAGATCGGCTTGAGCGGCAATAACGACCTGGTTGAGATAATCTCAGGGTTGACAGAGGGTGAACAAATAGCCGTCACAAAATAAATTAAGACGATGGCCGATCCGGTAATTAAACTAGAAAATGTCTGGAAAATCTACCAATTTGACCGGGTAGAAATCGCTGTCTTAAAGGGCATCACCCTCGATATCAATCGGGGCGCTTTTGTCGTAATCTTGGGGCCTTCCGGTTCGGGCAAATCAACTCTTTTGAATATGCTGGGCTGCCTGGACCTGCCTTCCCGGGGCAGGGTCTTGCTTGACGGCCGAGACATTTCGAAAATGTCGGAAGATGATTTGGCGCAGGCCAGAGGGAAAAAAATAGGATTTGTTTTCCAGCAGTTCAACTTACTGCAAAACCTCAACGCCCTTGAAAACGTCGTGCTGCCCATGATTTTCCAGGGGAAGTCCGAAACCGAAAGAAAAAAACGGGCAGAATCCCTGCTTGCTTCTTTCGGACTGCAAGACAGATTTTTACACCGGCCGGCCGAGCTTTCCGGAGGCGAGCAGCAAAGAATCGCCATTGCGAGGTCCCTGTCTAACAATCCGGAAATCATCGTGGCTGACGAGCCCACGGGGAACCTTGACTCAACCACCGGCCGAAAGATCATGGAAATTCTGATCAATCTCCATAAAAACGAAAAGAAAACCATTGTCGTTGTTACCCACGATCCGACCATCGCCGATTACAGCAGCCAGGTGGTGCATATCAGGGACGGAGAAATCGCGACCAATCATTTTAATGAAGCAAAGGTTTTGTGGGATAAATAAGAACCTCGTCTTTCAGCGAGAACCTTGATTCTTTCAGAATTAATCATGTTTAAGGAATATCTTAAAATCGCGGTCAAAAATTTAAGAACCAGGCAATTGAGAAGCTGGCTCACGATTTTTGGCATCGTCATCGGCGTATTCTTAATCATGTCCTTACTTTCTTTGAGCCAGGGATTACAATCCACGGTTCTACAACAATTAAAAGCGGTAGGCACGGATATCGTCATGATCATGCCTGGCAGCATGTCGGACATCGTGACGACGATGATGGGCGGGGTTGAATTATCGAAAGAAGATCTGGAGGTTATTGAAAAAACTCCGGGCGTCGAGGTCGTCATCCCCAACGTTTATAAAGGGGAAGTCGTCAAATACCAGAATAAAAGCAAAACAGCTATTCTTTACGGTATTGATCTAAGGAACGCTTTGGATGTTTACATCAACGACATGGGTATGAAAATCGCTTCTGGCCGATGGCCCGTGCCCGGCAAAAGAGAAATCGTGGTGGGAAGCTTGGTGCCGACCGATATTTTCCCGGGCATGAAAATAGATACCACAGCCAATATCAAGGGAAAACAATTTGAGGTTGTGGGAGTGCTTAAATCATTGGGCAGCAAGCAAGATGATTCGATGATCGGCCTGGATTTGGAAATTTGGCGCGATTTGACTGGAGAAAGGGAGGGAGCACCCCAAGCCGTCGCTAAAATCACCGAGGGCTACTCCGTAGACCAGGTTGCCCAAGATATTAAAGAAAATCTTGAAGCGCAGGCGAAAAGAAGGGCGGGGCGCGGTGGAGAAAGCGCCTATTCAGTGTTAACGAGCGACGCCATGTCGGGAATCGTGGGTAATATTATGGGCATCATCCAGGTCGTAGTTTTCGCTTTCGGCAGCATCGCGGTTTTGGTCGGCGGCATCGGCATCATGAATACGATGTACACTTCCGTCAGGGAGAGAACTAGGGAAATCGGCATTTTAAAAGCGGTGGGAGCTAAGAATTCAACTATCGTTTTGATCTTCCTCATCGAATCAGGGATTATCGGGCTGGTCGGCGGGCTGGGAGGCATGATACCCGGCCTGGGCTTGGCTAAGTTAGTTCAATTATATGGACAGATCCACCCGGTTTTCTATATTGAAGCCTCTGTTACACCGGGTATCATCCTCTTTGGCTTGTTATTCTCTTTCGGCGTGGGGTGCTTGTCGGGTTTCTTCCCGGCGAGAAGCGCCGCTAAATTGAAGCCAGTCGAAGCCTTAAGAAGATACGAATAATATGAAAATTTTATTACTTTGGCCAAAATTTCCCGCTACTTTTTGGAGCTTTAAATCGGCCCTGCCTTTTATCGCAAAAAAAGCGGCCTTACCGCCGCTGGGACTTTTGACCGTGGCGTCATTGCTGCCTCAAGACTGGGAGAAAAAACTGATAGATTTAAATATTGAAAATCTTAAAGATAAAGATATTCTTTGGGCCGATTTTGTCTTTATTTCGGCTATGGCGATCCAAAAAGATTCGGTTATGGAATTAATTGACGCGGCTAAAAAATTTGATAAAAAAATCGCGGCGGGCGGGCCTCTTTTTACCACCGACTACGAAGATTTTTCAGAAAACATCGATCATTTTATTTTGGACGAAGGGGAGGAAACCCTACCCTTGTTTTTAGCCGATATTAAGAGGGGGGAGTTAAAAAAAGTTTATCGATCCAGTCTTCGGCCAGATATAAAAAAGACGCCTCGGCCTTCTTGGGAGTTGATCAAACTTAAAAACTACGCTTTGATGTGCGTACAATATTCCCGAGGGTGCCCTTTTAATTGCGAATTTTGCGACATCGTATTTTTGAACGGCCGAGTGCCCCGGACTAAAAATAAAGAACAAATTCTGGCGGAACTTGATGCTTTATACGAACAGGGCTGGCGGGAAGGCGTCTTTTTTGTCGATGATAATTTCATCGGCAATAAGGCGGAGTTAAAGAAAGAAGTTCTTCCGGCCATTATCCATTGGCAAAAAGAAAGACATTTCCCTTTTTCTTTCAACACTCAAGCGTCAATCAATTTAAGCGACGACGAGGAATTAATGGATTTGATGCTCAAAGCCGGGTTTGAAACGGTTTTCATCGGCATTGAAACGGTGGAAGAAGAAAGCCTGCAAGAGTGCCAAAAACTCCAAAATGTCAATCGCGACCTCCTGTCGTCGATAAAACTTATCCAGAATCGCGGCTTCCAGATACAGGGCGGTTTTATTTTGGGCTTTGACAACGACACTCCATCGATTTTCAACCGCATGATTGATTTTATCCAGAAGAGTAAAATCACTATGGCAATGGTGGGACTTTTACAAGCCCTGCCTGAAACAAGACTGTGGCAAAGGCTAAAGGAAGAAAAACGTCTTTTAAGCCGGGCCAGCGGCGATACATACCAAGGCGCCTTAAATTTTATCCCGAAAATGAATAGGACATCTTTATTGGCTGGATACAAAAAGGTCGTCGATCATATCTATGCGCCTAAACAATATTACCAAAGGCTAATCGCTTATCTAAAAGAATACAAGCCTAAAAAACATAAAAAATATAAGATGAATTTCAGCCAATCCGTCGCTTTACTGAAGTCATTTTGGGTTTTGGGGATTAAAGAAAAAGAAAGGTCTTACTTCTGGAAGCTCCTCTTCTGGTGCCTCTTCCGAAAACCGAAAACACTGCCCATGGCCGTAAGGCTCGCAATTTTAGGCTTCCACTTCCGCAAAGTCGCCGAAAGATAAAAAATCAACAAATTGTTTCATAATAACAATATGGCTTTGGTAGAAGAATTAATTGTAGACAATTGGCTGAAAACGCCTTATATCATTGAGGCTTTTAAAAAGATAAAGAGAGTTGATTTCTTACCGGAGGAAATGAAAAACTTCGCGGAACTAGACGAAGCCCTACCTATCGGCCAAGGGCAAACTATTTCTCAACCCAGCGTTGTTGTTTTCATGCTCGAAAAACTTGAGCCAAAGCCGGGCGATAAGATCTTAGACGTGGGAAGTGGCTCGGGATATTCGTCGGCCCTTTTAGGCGAAATTGTCGGCAAAAACGGGAAGGTAATCTCTCTGGAAATTGTCCCCGGTTTAAAGGAATCTGGCGAAGAGAATACATCTAAATATAATTTTGTTAAACAAAAAAGGGTTGAATTTATTCTAGCCGACGGATCAAAGGGCTATCTTAAAGAAGCGCCTTTTGATAGAATATTATGCTCGGCTTCGGTTCAGAAAGAAATACCCCAAGCCTGGCGGAAGCAATTGAAAGTTGGGGGCAAAATAGTCGCCCCCATCGGTTCCTCCATCTGGGTTCTCACCAAGAAATCGGAAAGTAACTTTGAAGAAATCGAATACCCGGGGTTTACGTTCGTTCCTTTGATTACCAAGAAATGAAAAAAAGCTCAATCGTTTTAATTTCAATAATCGGCTTTTTCGTCCTGATGATCGGCCTGCCTAAAAATCCTTTTTCCTCAAAAGAAGCGCTTTTTATTATCGAAAAAGGAGA
>Ga0208375_1002544_pt1 | contig 16950 bp, 22 predicted proteins | sample RifOxyD1_FD_184038 | JGI IMG/M metagenome (GOLD analysis project Ga0208375, IMG submission 184038) | Soil microbial communities from Rifle, Colorado - Rifle Oxygen_injection D1 (SPAdes) | ecosystem: Environmental > Terrestrial > Deep subsurface > Rock core/Sediment | place: Rifle, Colorado... | reverse complement strand
ACCTATATCGGCCTTCGCTTTCTTAGCCTTTTGCTTGGGTATAGATTTCCTGATAAATATAATGCACTCAAACCGGCCGAGTGGAAGGTTTTTGCTCGGTTTCTTAATCCAGAGTTTTCAATGCCAAAGCGAACACCACCAGGTGAGCAATACGAGATGTACTTAGAGTATATTGAATCACTCAGGCAGCATTTAAAGACTAGGGACGATGTTGGTGAGATTAAGAGCAAGCTGATATCAGGCCTCTCATTTAGAGACGAGGAGAGTCGGTGGATTACACAAGACGTTATTTACGTTACCTCACGAGTATTGGCAAGCACCCGGGCGGGAGAGACAGTGCAGCCAGAATACAAGAAGCCGGAAAGAGAAGAGGTTGTTTCGTCGAACGATAGCGCATTGTTTGACGGCGAAGAGAGTACTGGCTTTATGCCCCTCGAGGAATACTTAGAGGAGTACGTAGTGAAAAATTGGGATAATATAAATTTTGGAGAGAAACTGACACTCTACCAAGAGGAAGACGGAACACCGGGACAGCAATACACAACTGACGTCGGGATAATAGATATCTTGGCTAAAGACGAGAGTGGTGACTTCGTTGTGATTGAGTTAAAAAGGGCTGAATCAGGCTACAAAGTGGTAGGGCAGGTCTTGAACTATATGGGATGGGTTCAGGCCAACATGGCACAAAAAGACCAGAAGGTGCGAGGCATGATCATTGTTGGCAGGGCCGATAAGACACTACAGCACGCCCTCATGCCGGTAGCAGACAAGATATCACTGAAGGAATATCATATTTCTATGAAGCTGATTGAGTCGAAATAGAACGTTATCCTCGGTGGCCCATATCGCTCTCGAAGGCCTGTGCCGCTCCCACGATACTCCCCTCATGCCAAGCGTTAGCGATAGACTTTAGTTGTCGCTCAAGGTTATCCGGGCTAGTTTTAAACATGTCGTACATGTGAGGAAAGTGCTCTACACCAAAGGTCTCTCCCAAAACAGTAAATGTTTTTAACATGTTTATATTCTAGTTTTTAATCTTCGCCAAAGCCAAAACCAAAGCGCACGCGCAAGCCCAGCTAAAAGCCGTAAAAAGGAAGGCGGAGGAGGGTTTATTTCATCTTCGCCACAGTACTTGGTGCCGGAATCGTCACAGAGCTCTTCGTAGAGCTTCTCCCGAGCCAGCCTTCTTTCATTCATCTTTAGATAGTCGTTAAAAGACTGCTCAAACTTCGCTACTGCAACTAATACGTCCTTCGTCTTCAGCAGGGACATCTCGTCTTTAATATGTCTCTCTGACATAAATCTATCTGCAATCACGAAGCCATACAGATCGAGATGGTCCTTCACCAACAGGGTTTCCCCACATATCGTAAAAGTCTGACTATTTCCCGCAATAGTTTTGTCGTTCATATGAATTAGTAGTTGAATTCCTCAAAGGGCGAAACTCTGTTTATTAACCTTTTGTAGGGACTTTCGAGGGCTATGTAGAATCCTAGAAAAAGCGCAACAAGGCCCCCTACTGTCTCATTAACATTCATTAAATATAGGATATATCCAACACCCCAAATGGGGACACAAACGAGGAGTACGCTAACGAGAATTCTGGGGAACCACCATAAACAGAGAACATAACTCCGCAAAAATAGTGTGGTGAATCTCTTTATCTTTATTAGTAAAGTTTTAAAACTACTTTTTTTCATGTCCTTTTTTGAATGTGAGGTAAAGTAATAATCCCGTCGAAACAAAGCCCAATATAGTACGACCGCTGGCGGCATATTGAAAATGTCTGTAGTCACTAACACCGAGGTATCCCGGAGAACCGTTAAGATATGCCAGTATTTCAGACATGAGAGCGTAATATGAAATATTCGCAATTCCAAGCAAAAACAACAATACGAAAATTAAAAAGAATGCGAACTTGATATTGATTTCGGGTTTTATATCAAGCACCCTCTTAACCCACCAAGCAGTCGAGACGGTGACAAAAAATGACATGAGCATTACTGAAACAAAAATATGTAGGTTAAGTTCTGATGTAATGACACCCAGAATACCGAAAAAGAAGGCGAGCGCAATGTATCCAAGAAAGAAGGTCAATCGCCCGATTGGTTTATGGATATTTACATGATTCTTGAACCACACGCAAAAGTTGTTCATAGTTATATATTAACTTCTAAACAAGGCTTTGGCGGGATTCAGGAAGCACAGAACCCCGCATCAGCTAGGTCTTGCGACCCATATCCGTTTCCAGATATGACCCAACGAAGAGTTTGCTGAACGCGGGGTTCAGTATTTTCGTTGGGGTTTCTTGGCCATACCCTAGATTTTGACATCTAGGGGTTAGGCCGCCTACTTATTCAGTTGTGCTGGGATTATACACCTCGACATTGTAAATGCCAACTACGCTGATTGACTGTTAATTATGTTCAGTGGCCGGATACAGACAGTTGATGTTTTCCATCCCTTGACGTAATGTGTGTGTATGAAGAAACAAAAAGAGCCTACTTTATCAGAACTTAAGGTGAAGGTTGAAAAGACGACCACCTACAAAAAGCACCTGAACTACGTAAAGGATCTTCTTCAGAAACCATCATTCCAGAAAAAGGTACGCGACATCCGATCCAAACACCGGCTTGCACCATTGGGTATAAAAATAGGTAAACGCGATCCACGAAAGAGCGAGAAGTATAAAGCCCTCTACGATAGTTTCGATTGGGACGCCTTGCGTAAGGATATATTGGCAATCGCAAGGAGCTATGCTATTCCCGGATGGGACCACGTACTTTTGCAGTATGTCCTACATAACGATATTGACTGTAGAACTAATTTTGCACCACAAACTTTTGACGTGATAGATCTTCGCTTTTGTATGATTGGCCCATACAAAACAAATAAGGAAAGAGAGACCGCCTTTCGATATCTAAAAGAGATACCCCTAACTCTTCCTGTGGCAATCTTGATTAGCCCATATGCAAGCGAGACAGAAGTCGTAGATTATATAAAAAAACTTTTTAAAACGGAAATACGTCCGAAGCAGGATCTCTATAGAGAGAAGGGTATTTTACTAGGAAAGGTCAGAAGCAAGAGTAAGCGAGTGCAGGAAAGAAATGATTATATATACAAAAATAAAGAGGTACCAATCATGAAGTTGGTCTCTTTGGTCAACGATAAATTCAACGAAAACCTCGAGTATCCATATTTGAGAAGAATCATAAAGTCCGAGATCAGAAAAAGAAGTGTGCATGGATAATTTCTAGACACGTTTATTGTGCTCTCCAAAATAGCTCGCAGAGTATAGGCTCAAGACAGCCTTTTTTTATTTGGCACAAATTCTTGAACGCACACGAGTAAAGCCCGTTGTTTACTTGGCAGGTGCCCAAAAGGCGTTCAAGAACCTGCTAAGTGAAGAGCGGGCTTTCTATGATACCACCAGAAGCCATCAAGGAATTCAAGGCACTATACTTAAAACACTTTGGCGTCCAACTGAGTGACGCTGAGGCGTCTCTTCGTGCTACAAGTTTAATCAACTTGTACAAAACAGTGCTGCGCCCCCGCCCACAGGATTCCTTGAAATCTACCGACAACATTACTTAACATGGATACTGTTATCATCAAAATCTACGGTCCGCGTAAATTCAGATTTACCAAAAAGTCCTGGTTTCTGCCTGAACTAAAGAGCCGGAAATATTCAGAGTTATCAGAAACCGAAAAAAAGTCCAAACGACCCTATCTCCAAAGATTTGTCTTTCGACCCCCAACTGAGCATAAGGTACCGGTTCGGGTTCAAGTCTACGAAATAGTCAGTATCGAAAGTAAAGAGGTCCTGTATGTACTTGAACTGGAATTTTCAGTTCCAAAACTACTCTATGGCAACAGCCTACAAGAGGTAGGAGAAGGACACCGAGAAGTAGTTTTTGATCGTCTGAAGAGCTGTCTTGTCGAGGTTGGGATCTTTATAGGCGAAACTGAAATTATCGCTGAGGCTCGAGTGGGCGCGATCCATTTCTGCAAGAATATCCCACTTCCTCAAGAGATTCAGATGCAAGATATACTTGCGAAGCTGGCTCTTACCGACATAAGTAAGGCGACCGATGTAACAGAAACAGAGTTTAAGCGTGGACAGGTACTCCATATCTACTCTGGGACGGTCGAGCGAGTCTTTTATGATAAGATCGCTGATTCAATGCGGCCCAAGGTCAAGCGGAAGGATAAGGGGCCAATAAGTAGTGAGCGGATAATAGTGGATCGTTATAATCTTGATAAACGAGAGGTGTTTCGCTATGAATACCGGCTAAAGAAGACTCAGACTGTTATGCGAGACGTAAATAAAGCGCTTGAACGAGAGCCCAAGACCTACGTTGCCTTCAAAGACGTATTTACTCCTGGGCTATGCAGAAAGATGATTTTGGCATCATGGCGAGTATTACTGCAAAAGCCTGGAAATCAACTGGCTCTTCTCGGCTCCGCACCTGACTCAAATCTACTGGCTTATATATGCTCTGAGGCCGGAAAAGGGAAACGGAATGGCCACAGTCTGAATACGGCACTGATTTCATATGGAATTATAAGAGCTATCCAAGACTACGGAGTAAAGCAGCTGCGCAAAACAATATTCAGTACTTGGAGCGAAGATCATAGTGAGCGGGTCACCAAAAAGATACAGGCCGCAGCCGAGTTAAATACCAGACTGCCTTATCTGGACAGCATTTCGTTTATAGATAGCCATATGGAAAAGTCCGGGCTAATTAGCTTGGCTTCATTAGAAAATGGTATATGATGTAGCTATGCAGTATTTTAAAATGGCACTAGAGTCAAACAAAATTAAGTACTTCTTGTATGCCCGAAAATCCTCGGAAGGCGAGGATAGACAGGTCCAGTCAATCGGAGACCAGACGGACCGGATGTTAAAGCTCGCTGAGTCATTAGGACTTGAGATTATCGAAATACTTTCAGAATCAAAGTCTGCAAAGTGCCCCAACAACCGTCCCGTGTTCGATCGTATGCTTGAGCGGATAGAGAATGGAGAGGCCGATGGGATCTTGTGTTGGGAGATAAACCGCTTGTCTCGAAACCCTGTAGATAGCGGCAGGATTCAGTGGATGCTTCAGAGGAGCATCATTAAGTCTATTATGACTATCAATCGTGAGTACCGGCCCGATGACAATGCTCTACTATTAAGTGTAGAAAGTGGCTCAGCGAATCAGTTCATCATGGACCTTAAGAAAGGCGTGAAGCGCGGTATCGACAGCAAGCTAATGAAAGGCCAAGCACCACTTCTGGCTTCTCTTGGGTATCTTAATACGAGAACAGAGATACGTGGTGAGAATTATATTATGAAAGACCCGGAACGATTCGCGCTAATCAGAAAAATGTGGGATATGATGCTTTCGGGTGCATACACACCGTACCAAATTCTCGATATTGCCAATAACGAGTGGGGCTTACGTACCCGAAAGATGCGAAAGAGGGGAGCGAAGATGGTTTCTCGTAGCTCGATATATCGTATATTTGGTGATATTTTTTACACCGGTATGTTCATGTATGCCGGGAAGCTTTACCAAGGTAAGCACGAGGCGATGATCACCACTGAGGAATACGATAAGGTGCAAATTATGTTGGGGCGAAAGGGCAGACCTCGGCCGAAGACCCACGAGTTCCCATATACCGGCATCATTCGCTGCGGAATGTGTGACTCTATGATTACCGCTATCGAGAAAACCAAGATTATTAAAAAGACAGGTCAACTTAAAACATTCACCTACTACTATTGCTCACGGAAGAAGAACGGTATTCCCTGTAACCAGAAGACATACGTCCCCGGTGAGGAGCTCGAAAAGCAGATAGCTTCGGAGATCGACAAAATTTCTATACATCCAGACTTCAAGAACTGGGCGCTTGAGGTGCTGAACGAAAGTAACGATAAGGAGATTCAAGAACGGACCGCAGTTTACGAAAGCCAGCAGAAGGCAATGAATAGTGCACAGAGCCAGATCGATAATCTTACGAGGATGCGGTACCGGGACCTCATTAATGATGACGAATTCTCAAGAGAGAAGAAAGAACTGCAAAGCCAGATAGCGACACTCGCGGAAAAGCTACGGACGACAGAATCAAGAGCCGCAACGTGGATTGAGCTGACCGAGAAGACCTTTGACTTTGCTTGCTACGCGCGAGAGGCTTTCGCAAAAGGGGACTTAACGACCAAGAAAGAGATACTTATCGCACTTGGTGAGAACTTTACTTTAGAAGACCAGAAACTCGTTATTACTAGCAACGAATGGCTTAAGCCAATCGTTCAGCACTATCCATCTATCAAAAATGGAATGGAGTTGGCAAGAACTGGAAAAAACGTAGACCCAGAAAGGCAAAAGGAGGCTTTCGCCTCCTTAAGACCCAAGTTGCGCGGTCGATGGGATTTGAACCCACGGCCTCTTCCGTGACAGGGAAGCGCTCTAACCAGCTGAGCTACGACCGCATTGAATTGTCATATTATCAAAAAACAGCCGTGCTGTCACTTTGATGGTGTCGGCGGGAAGATTTGCACTTCCGACCCTGGGCTTATGAGTCCCATGCTCTACTACCTGAGCTACGCCGACTTAGGCTCTTAAATATACAACAAAAATGTGGTATAATCAACCCACTATGGCCGACAAAAAAGAGGAAATCCAACAGAGAATTACTGAGCTCGAAGCACATATGTCCGAGACCGGGTTTTGGAATGACAAGACGCATGCACAGGAGGTGATAAAAGAGTATGAAAACCTCAAGTTAGAGCTCGAAGGAGTCGGGAAATATGACAAAGGCGATGCGGTGATGACCATATTTTCCGGCGCGGGCGGGGATGATTCGGAGGATTTCTCGGCAATGCTTTATGAGATGTATATGAAGTACCTGGAGAAAAAGGGGTGGGGGGTGAAGACAATCCACAAGAACCAAAATGACCATGGTGGGTATCGCAACATCACCGTCGAGATTAAGGGGGGGCACGCGTACGGCACGCTCAAGAATGAATCAGGTGTGCATCGCCTCGTGCGCATTTCACCGTTTAATGCCAATAAGTTGCGGCACACCTCATTTTCAATGGTCGAAGTTATCCCAAGGTTTGATAAAACCAAAGAATTGGAAATACCCGAAGACGAACTCCGTGTCGAGTTTAGCCGTTCATCGGGCCCTGGTGGCCAAAACGTCAACAAACGCGAGACTGCCGTCCGGGTTGTACATGTCCCGACAGGTCTTGCGGTACACTCAGAAAATGAGCGTTCACAGGCAGATAATCGAGAGAAGGCGCTCGCAATACTTTCGGCAAAGCTCTACAAATTGCGCGAAGAAGAGCGACTTGCAAAAGAAAAGGGAATGTATGTGAGCAAAACGACGTCTGTTGCGTGGGGTAACCAGATCCGCTCGTATGTGCTCCATCCTTACAAAATGGTGAAGGATCACCGCACGAATGTTGAGACCGGCGATACCGAAGGAGTGCTCACTGGGGACATCGATGCTTTCATAGAAGCCGAAAAAAGTTTATAATAGACCTGTGATATATTTCGAGAAACTAACAAAGATATACCCCGACGAGACGGTGGCGCTCAAAGACGTCAGCCTCTCGATCAATAAAGGCGAATTCGTATCAATCGTTGGCCATTCTGGTGCGGGGAAGACGACGCTTCTACGGATGCTTCTTGCAGAGGATAGACCGACATCGGGCAAAGTGAGTGTCGAGTCGGTTGACGTGCATCGTTTGCACAAAAATCAGATACACAAATATCGACGAAAGTTTGGGACTGTGTTCCAGGACTTTAAGCTCCTCCCGACAAAGACTGCATACGAGAACATCGCCTTCGCGATGGAAGTAGCCGGACGCCTTGACGAGGAAATTTCTCGCGATGTTCCTGATGCGCTCGAGTTGGTTGGGCTCTCGAATAAGGCGTGGCGATTCCCACGCGAACTCTCCGGAGGAGAGAAACAGCGTATCGCTATCGCCCGCGCATTGGTCAATCAACCGGAGGTTATCATCGCCGACGAGCCAACAGGGAACCTCGATCCGATCAACACGATGGAGGTTGTCGAGATTTTAAAAAAGATCAACCAACTCGGTACAACCGTTATTCTGACCACCCATAACCGTGGTGTTACCGATTCGGTCAAAAAGCGCGTGGTCACCATGGAGTCGGGCAAGATTGCGCGCGATGATAAAGACGGTAAATACGCACTCTAAACAGTATGATCACCATTAAACTTCGTAGAGTTACCAGAACAGGATTCATCAACTTTTGGCGCAATGGGACGGTAACCATCGCGTCGTTGCTCATCCTCATGGTAACGCTTTTTACCGTTGGGTCCTTGGTACTCTCGGGCGCGGTTCTCTCATCACTCCTTGGTCAGATCAAAGACCGTGTAGACATTAACGTGTACTTCAAGACGAATGCACCAATGAGCGATATTCAAGCACTGCAAAAGGCCCTAACTGCCCGCCCTGAGGTCAAACAAGTCACCTATACGTCTGCAGAGGAGGCCCTCACGCAATTCAAGGCGCGTCACCAAGACAACGATCTTATCATTGGCTCCCTCTCCGAGATCGACGAGAATCCACTTGGTGCGATCCTCAACATACGCGCCAAAGATCCTTCACAATATGAATCAATTTCAAAATTCCTCTCGACTGATGCGGTACTCGCACCGGGAGGAGGAACAATCATTGATAAGGTGAATTACAATCAGAATAAGCTCGCCATCGATCGACTATCCAAGGTCATTGACATGGTGCAGAAAATTGGCCTCTTGATAACGATTCTTTTCTCTATTCTCGCCATTGTCGTTACGGTGAATACCATTCGTCTAGCTATCTATACTGCACGTGAAGAAATCGGCGTGATGAAACTCGTCGGTGCCTCGAATAATTACGTACGCGGCCCGTTCGTCATACAGGGGGTGATGAATGGTGTCTTGGCTGCCGTGCTGGTTATGATTATCCTCTATCCCTTGACAGTATGGGTGGGGAGTCGTACCGATAACTTCTTTGGCGGACTTAATGTGTCCGATTACTTTTTAAGTAACTTCGTCCAGTTGTTTCTCATTCTTCTCGGTACCGGGGTTATTCTCTCGGTCATCTCAAGTTTTGTCGCCGTGGGAAGATATCTGAAGGTTTAATTTTATTAGCACACACCAACATGAGTGATGAAGTATTTCGCAGTTTTGGACCCGACGGTAAATCGGTACTCGAGGAAATCGATAAAGATTCAGAATTAGCCAGAAAAAATAGAGAGGTCGACCGGGCAATCGAGGTGGAACTACTTGCACGAGCGGGTACCGGAGAATTTGCACTCAAGCCCGAAGAGTGTCTTCCCGGGCAACCCGTCTTTTGGTTGGTAGAGAATGCCGAGCTTGCCCCGACGTATGCCGTTCAAGCCGACAGCGCGGCCACGCCACTGCTTCCTCGGAGGATCCATGGGGTGATCGTCAGTTTAATTCTTGAACGTGGTGAGGCCGTCGTATCCGAGCAATCAAACAATAATCCCCATACAGTACCTCTTAGCGAGCTTCACAGTGACGTACGTTTTTGGGACGAACGCATAAAACTTCAGGACAAATATGAACACGAAGTCGTATCCGTCCTCGACAAAAAGTATATTAACTAGCGCGAGCTACGTGCGTTTCTCACGCACGGCAAGCTCGTATACATGGGGCAGGCTTGCGGCGAGCAGTATGAGTATTGCGCCAAGGGTGATGCGCCCGGTGAGCGTCTCGTGAAAAACAAAAATCCCAAAAGCGACACTGACCACAATTTCTACGAGGCCGATAAGCCCGGCAATGCTTGCCTCGAGATGTTTTGCTCCCTCGACGACTGCCCAGAAGCCAAATACACTAATAGCGATATAAATACTTTGCCAGAACCAGGGCATACTGAGTTCGGGCAAATAGATTCTCTCATGCAATATAAGTGAAAAGATAAGATTCACCGCAGTAAGGGTGATCCATCCCAGAGTTACAACATAGAGCGACGAGTATGTACCCGAAAGCTTCTTTGAGAATGCCACTTCACCTCCCGAGGCAAGTCCGGTAAGAATCGCGAGAAGTACGGCAAGGATGGGGAATACGGCGACCGAAAATGAAAAGGTAAAGTAGAGACCGAAGCAAGCAAGAAAAAATGCCACGATCTTAACTGTATTTAACCGCTCGTTAAATGTAAGAAATCCAATGGCATACATGGTCAGCAGCTGGACAACGAAGAATAGAAGCGATGCCGTACCGATGTCCATATGGTTAAAAGAATAGAAAATTGGAGCAGAGGTAAAAGAGGTGCAAACAAGAAATACAAAAAACCAGCCTCGATCCTTGGGATGAATAGGCACCATCTCTTTACGATAGAGGACAATCGGCAAGAGGATAAGTGAGGTCACCAGTGTTCTGCTCCATGTTTGATAAAAAATATCAAAAGAAGGTCCAATAAGCCGCGAAAGCACTCCCCAGCTGCCAAAGCAGAAAGCCGAGAGGAGGATAAGTAATAGACCTTTTGTTTTCGTCGACATTTCTAGAAATAGAAGGGCTCAACCCTTCAAAAAGCCTTATATATTAAGCTCTTTTCCACTCACTTTTAACGCCTTTGAGTTTTGCGTCGGCCATAGCGAGCTCATCGTAAATGCCGTCTATTAACTCATAAGATTTTGCCTCTTCGAGGCTGACCCAGGCAAATTTGTCAGTTTCTTCTTCTTGGAGTTTTACCTCACCACCTTTGTACTCTGCCATGCAGGAAATGACGAGCGACGGGGCGCCATCTGCGTGCACGTTAGCCAGACTGGTTACATACTGTACATTCTCGATCTCAACGCCGACTTCTTCTTGTACTTCTCGTTTTAAAACCTGCTCCAAAACATTATACCAATAGTGCTGAGTATCTTTCGGCAAATGTTCGTAGTCACCTGGTTGCAAGTGCCCACCGGGAACCGTCCACATCATGGGGAAGCGCCTCTTTGCTGCCGAGCGTCGGGTAATCAGATACTTACCGTTTTTGATAATAATAGCCGTAATCACCACCTCGTACTTAATATATTCTTGTGCCATAATTTTCTAGTTAAGTAATTTTTTAAATTGATTGTAACGGAACTGTTGGAGCTTGGGCGTGTGGTGCATGCGGACTACAAACCAGATGCCTTTCAGAAAATTAAATTCTGGTAAGTAGTTGGATGGCTTTGGCAGGCCATGCCCCGTGTATAGCAAGTCTGTCGCATCAAGCAATTCTTGCCTTTGTGCCGATGTAAAATTATATAGTTGATAAAACTCATAGTCGCGAGAAGTAGGAAACCAGTTCCAGAGTTCGATCAATCCACCAAGATCATATCCGGCCGGCCCGGTAAAAGCGGCTTCAAAATCAATGACTCCTTCGGGATAGGTATTAAACGGGGTGAAATCGCCATGGCAAAGTACAAAGGGTAAGGCGGAAATGCGCGATTTGATGCTTTCATATTTCTGTAGTATTTTTTCTCGTAGTTCGGGCATCTCCCCAAGAATGATTGCGAGATGAATGCCATGTTCAAAGGCAGTCCAATCCTTATTCTCAATTTTCGTATTTAACTGCGCAGTTGCGAATTTTTTGTAGGATGTGAGATATTCTTCAAAACTCGTGTCACTAATCCGTCCCGTCTTCTCCGTTTCTTGTTTGAAAATCTGCCCAAAATGCTCATCGCCCAAAGACTCCTCGAGAAAGAATTGCATGTCTGCATACACCCCTTCGCCAAGTAACCGTGGCACGGGGAAGCCAAATGATGCCATCTCTTTATGAAAGGCTAGATCGCGCGCGATTTTTCCGGGGTCCCCAATACGCAAGTACTTGGCCTCATTCTTGTATATAGCAGTAATCTCACCGCGCTGTACATCAACGAGATCGTACTTCTCCCCGCCAACAGTGATTTCAGGTTTGAAGGTCATGTTACTTTAATATCCGTCTGGAGGGAATTTCTTTTTACCGAGGTGCCTTAACTTGAGCTCACTGATTTCTTTCGCTACTTTCTCTACAAAACTTTCTATTTTTTCACGATCTTCTTTGCTTTTACTTGCCAAGATTTCTGCTACCACCTTATCAAAATCGTTTTTAAATTTTGTATTAATGTCTTTCCACGCAATCCCTTTTAGAAGTTCGCCAATTTCGTCTTCATAACTTAGTGTGCCGATGATCATGAGGTAGGCGATTGCAGGATAGCCGAGATACCCTTTCCAATACGAACCGTTATCGTTCGCCATAATAGCATTTTCGGCCGGGTCGTAGGTAATCTCATAAAACTTATTCCGACTCGAAGACCAAACTTTCGCGCCCTCCCATGGTGGAGGTTTCACCTCCGCCATGGGTATAATTTCAACGCGGCCATCGGCGACAGCACCGAGCGCCTCGTAAATCTTAATCATTGGTGGCTTTCCCCAAAGCATGTCTAGAGTATATCTCGAACTTGTAACTTCGGCCAGGTGGCAAGCCACCCCTTCTTTTTGCATCGTTCAAGCACTCCCGTGTGACCGAGAGAAAATTTCGGTGTAGCGCGAATTATACCCGAGGTTACATCTTCAATTCCGTATGGCGCTATCAATGTGATGGTCCCGCCTCGTTCAAGGCGGACGCCGACAGCCGTGGCGGTTTCCGGATAATGCGCTATTGCGTCCTCTGTTGAGCGATATACTTGTTTATTACGTAGCGCCATGCGGGCCTGGTTTTTTACCGACCATGGTTCGTCCAAAATAGCGGACAATGCGTGTTCATATTCTTTCTCGACATCTTCCTCCGTATTTTTCGCATCAAAGTAAACTACATCGATATCGGTCTTTGTCGAGTGAATCCCGTGGAGGTGATCCCAAACCATATTGCGTACAAACCCGGCACTAATGCACCAGTCCGGCAGATTAAGCGAACGAGCAGTACGAAGAATGCGCATCCGCCACAGGTCGCTGTGCAGTAGTTGAATCACGAAATTCTTATCCACCTCGCGCATTGGCTAAAAACTTTTTAAAATCGCTTATGATGGAGTCGGGACCTTTGAATGCTTCAATAAAGTCGTCAGGACTTTGGGCTATCCACTTCTCGAGCTTGTCAATATGAATCCAGCGGATCTCTTCTACCTCACTCTTCTCAATCGTAAATTCCTCAATAGGAAGGTCTGCTTGGTAAAAGTATCTCTGCACAAAATATCGGGTTTCTACATCGGTTCGTCTACAGGGACCTTGAATCAACGTACGGGTATCCATCTCGAGCCCGATCTCCTCTCGTGCTTCTTTGAGAACATTTGAAAGATACGTTTCGCCCTCGTCGACAGTCCCGGCCGCTGCTGGACCCCACTTGCCCGGATCATACTTTTTCGTCTGGACGCGTTTGGCGATCAAAACCTCATTCTTTGAGTTAAAAACACAGAGGCCGGTGACCCGTATGATATCGGCGTCAGTGCGTTCAGCACGTTCTCTGAAGCCAATGGGGTTATCGTGTTCGTCTACCAGAATTATACGAGTCATGTCTGTCGATGGGCGGAGGTTTCCACCTCCGCCCATCAGAGATTAAAGTTACCTTAATTGACCATCCAAATAGCAAAGTTTAAATATGCGGCAAAGGTGACCCACAGGATGTATGGGGTGAGGAGCCATGCGGCGGGTCGAGAAATTTTTGCAAATGCGACGATTGTAGCAATGATGGCAAGCCAGAGGAAGACAATTTCGATGAATGCGCCACCAATGTTCTGCAGACCAAAGAATATACTAGACCAAAGTGTGTTGAGTACAAGTTGGAATAAGAATATCCCTAAAGCTATCTTTGCCTCTCTGCGGCCAAAACCCTTCTTCCAAATTAAAAAGGCCGAGATACCCATAAGAGCATAAAGCACAGTCCATACAGGTGCAAAAACCCAAGACGGGGGATTAAAATCGGGCTTAATAATTCCTGCATACCAGCTTAGTCCTGAGCTAGTCGAAGGGCCGGTAATCGCCGACGCGGTAAAAAAAGAACCAACAATCCCGGCAAGTTCCGAGATACTGATGGCAATGATGAGTTTTAGAAATTTAAAACGCTTCATGGGTGTATGGCGGAGAATCAATCACTGCCATTTTGGTCTACTTTTCGGAACTTCTCCAATTCGGATTTGAGTTCATCATCTGACTCAAACAACACCGACTCTTTGATAACCGGAGCGAATGCATTTTTGATCTCGGCCCACTCGTTATTGGTAACGGACAAAGCAAATTTCGTTTCAATCGGGACGTCACAGCGCCAGATGCGAATATGGCCGTTCAGGTTCCCGGTACCGCGAAAAACATCAAGGTCATGCCCATCCTCGCTTTGGTATCCTCGAATGAATCCGTAGTCCACTGGGTAGGTGACACCTTTGAGTGGATAATCCTGCCAAAGAGGATCGCCTTCAGTCTCGAAAGATTTGTAACTTCCTTGAGGATTTTCGATGACGATATCAAATTGTGAGGATGACTGTGGCATGGTACTCATCGTATCAAATCGAGCGTTATTTGTCGTGGAGCGTCTCGCCAAGAGTAAGAGGTTTGGTACACTGTCGTTATATATAGCATATCAAAAGCATATAAAATTATGACAGCAAAAAGTACTGTTTGCCTGATGTTCGACAAAGGCGCAGAGGACGCCGGGCGCCTTTGATGCGATGATAAAAATGAAAAAAATCGACGTCGCGACTATCGACGCAGTACGTCGAGGCTGATAACGGCCGCTCGCTTAGTTGAAGTTAGACTTCAGCTACATAACGGTTTACGCCCGCTATTTACGCACAAGGAAGTCTTTCACACGAAGTGCGCCACCCTTCTTTTCGAAGGTAACGTCTGCGACCAAGGCAATATGACCATCTTCGTACCATACGATTCCTTGATCATTTCCGGTAAACTGAAAGTCGGTAACATACCATGTGCCACCGAGCACTGCCTTTTCGGGCGACAGTTCCGTGATGTGCTGTGCTAGATACGTGCGCCCTTCTTCCTGGGTAATGGTGGCAGTCGTCCACTCATATCTGAACGGTATGTAGAGAAGGGCCGCGAGTGTGAGTAGAAATAACAAAATCGTAATTCGTTTCATCTGTTGTTGTGCTATGTGGTCAAGCCGCTCTGGGACTTCGAGTCGACTGCTTTTTTATCCCAGTGACGGAGGTTTCTCTTCCGCCGTGTTAAGAATCCAGTTCGCCCTTTTGTATCAATTCGACCAAATGCTGATGGACGCGACCGTTGGAAATAATACACCCCAACCCATCTTGGTCATAACGCCGTTCATTGCCATGTAGATCGGTAACTTTGCCACCAGCCTCATCCGTAATAATTTTCAGAGCGGCGACATCGTGGCCGTATCCACCGTAAAATACGGTGCCAATGAACTTTCCATTTGCGACTTGGATGCCACCATATATTATCGAAAGTAGTTTCATTACTTTGCATTTTTCTTTACTTAATCCATCAATGAGTGGCAGATTAGAGAAACCAACATCCTTACCGGAGCCATCCGTGCTTAAATAGGTGTTTAAAAACGTTTCGCTTTTCGAAACATGTATTTTGTTCCCATTTCGATAGGCCCCGGACCCGATGTACGCCCAATACATATTCTTCATCACTGGATCATTCACAATTCCGAGAATAGGTTGCCCCGTTGCTTGATCTACTAAAGCCAGAGAAAAGGTAAAAAGGGGAAGTCCGAGCGAAAAAGGCATCGTGCCGTCTATTGGGTCACAAACCCAGATATACTGAGAATTTGCTCTCGTAATACTTCTTTCTTCTCCATAAATGCTATGGTCTGGATACGTTTCGCTTATTTTTTTAATGACTAAATCGTTAATCTCGGTATCTGCCTTAGTCAAAGGCGTATTGTCTTCTTTCCATGTGCTGTTCGTTTCAAAGCTAAAGTATCGCAAGGCAATTTCTGCCGCTTCATGGGCGAGTTCCTGGGCGAATGTAAGATATAAATTCATTGAAGATTGCTTATCTGCCCCCCCACTTTATCAAATTCAGCTTCTTTTGTCGCGGCCAGGATTTTATTTCGCTCTCTCTTTTTGAGGCTGACGAGCGATCTGCATGCTTTTCTGAATATACGATCTTCATTGCACCTTTGGCATTGGTGTAATGGCTGGCAGTGCCCGCCTGGTGCTCTGCAAGCCGCCGGTCAAGGTCGGTTGTGATGCCGGTGTAGAGTGAACCGTCGCGACACCGGAGGATGTAGAGGTAATACATGAAATTAATCCACGCCACAGGGTGGGTTCGAGTCCAGTTCAGCTGCGGGACCAGGATTCGAACCTAGATAGCAAGATTCAGAGTCTTGCGTCCTACCATTAGACGATCCCGCAAAGTTCTGACATAATAGCAGAAACGAGCTAATTTATAAAGTCTATGCAGTCATGTATCACCTGTAGCATGCCTTTTGAGGAGAGTCATGTAAATGATATTGCTTTGGAGACTGAGTGGGGGCCGGTGTGCAAATTTGATAGCGAGATGAAAGAGGGCAAGATGGTTATGAAAAGTCCCGAAGCGATATTTGACGGCGGGATAGAATTTTATGCCATGACCTGCACTGATGGCGATAAGGCTCTGGCAGAGAAACTCACGCGTCGGAACATGAGGACTCTGCCGTACTGGCAGTCACACCACTTCGCACTCCTTGATGGGGTAGAGGCAACGGATGCCGAGCACGACGCGGCGATGGCGAAGCTCCAAAATATGTCTATACATTAGAAAGTTGAACCTTCCAGAAACTCCTAATACACTATAGTCATGTCAGAATCATTAGATGATCGTGTGTCCAAAGACGTTGAGCATACACCGGATGCTGAAGTCAAGTCTACTCGCCCGGGGAATGCACGCGTCGCATACCTTGTTGGAGCCCTCGCGGCTTTTGCTGCGGGGCCGTCATCCGCTACCCCGGCAGATGTTGCAGAGTTCTTGCGCTCACGAGGTGAGATGGAGGCTCCCATTATTCCCGGTACGGCGGGG
>Ga0208375_1002543_pt1 | contig 16954 bp, 22 predicted proteins | sample RifOxyD1_FD_184038 | JGI IMG/M metagenome (GOLD analysis project Ga0208375, IMG submission 184038) | Soil microbial communities from Rifle, Colorado - Rifle Oxygen_injection D1 (SPAdes) | ecosystem: Environmental > Terrestrial > Deep subsurface > Rock core/Sediment | place: Rifle, Colorado... | reverse complement strand
TTAACTAAAAATTTAGTAGATGATTTGGATACAGGACATACTGAGATTTTAACTGATAAGAAAAGCAAAGTTAAGAAAATTGAGAATGTTGAATTTAATGGCAATAAAATCGTTGTTTGGAACAAGGGAAAAGATAAGATGAAAGAAGTTTTTGATTATTTAAGCGAGCAGAAGATAAAGGTTTTGGATGTTAAATCTGTTAAAGATTCCTTACAGGATATATTTTTGAGGTTGACTAAAAAATGAACTGGGTTGGATTATGGTCATTAATAATGAGAGAAAATATCAGAACTATTAAAGTAATTAACCAAGTAATCTGGCCGCCAATAATTTCTTCTTTATTGTACATATTTATCTTTGGATTTAGTTTAGGAAAGAATTTCGAGATTGGAGATGTTTCTTATTTAGTCTTCTTAGTTCCGGGATTGATAATGATGAATGTTATTATGAGTTCGTTTGAAGAAAGTTCAAGCTCGTTATTTTTAGGGAAGTTTATTAATTATATTCAGGAATTATTGATTGCTCCGATGTCTTATTGGGAGATTGCTTTAGGATTTTTATTTGGGAGTATTTTAAGGGCTTTTGTTATAGCTAATCTGATATTTATAGTATTTTTATTTTTTATTGATTCTAGTATTTACTCTGTATGGATGTATGTTTATTTTATCCTATTTGTTTCCGTAATTTTTGCATCCATTGGGTTGATAATTGCTTTGTGGGCTGAGAAATTTGACCATTTAGCTGTTTTGAATACTTTTTTCATTACACCATTATTATTCTTTGGCGGAGTTTTTCATTCTATTAAATTATTACCTGAAATCTTTCAAAAAATCAGTTTAATAAATCCGCTTTTTTATATGATAGACGGGTTTAGATACAGCATGATTGGAGTTAGTGATGAGAATGTTTTTATTAGTATAGCGGTTGTGTTTGTTTTAGCTTTGATTAGTTTTTCTTTTGCAGTTTATTTGTTTAAAATTGGATATAAATTGAAAGTTTAAGCTGGGAGCTGCAAAATTAGCAAAAAGAATTCATGGAGAAGAATAGAAAAAAGTTAATTTGTTAAATGAATGGCAGATGAAGTATTTGAGTTTGAGGATATGAAAGAGTTTAAGAGTAAAATATCTAAAATAATATGAAAATCAATTTCCAACTTCAACAAACCCATCCTTAACTTGTTTCAAAGAAGTTAAAGAAATTATCTTAGAAAATCCATACAACTTTATTGATTTTTTTACCCATTCATAATACTCATCAACATCCCTAGTTCTTAATTTTAACACAAGTTCATGCTCTCCACTACATATATCAATGCTTTCAACATAAGGGTCTTTAGCTATTTTGGCTGTAATTTCCTCAGGATTATCATATTTTTCAGGTTTCAAATTAGCAAAAACGTAAACACAGTAACCGTAGCCAATTTTCTTGTAATCAAAAATGGCACCATATGTTACAATTTTCCCTTCTCTTTCTAATTTTTTAATATTATAATGAATTGTAGTGCTTGGTTCTTTCAATTTTCTAGCAATTCTAGCTATTTGAGGTGTACAATATCCCTGTTTAAATAGGTTTATCAGCTTGGATGCTATATCCTTCATTTTGATACCTCCACTACATAGCCATCTGCAAAACAGACCAGTGCTTTATTATTCTTTGAATTAATTGTCCAAATAGCATTTTCTTTTTGCAATAATGGTTTAATTTCTGTAAGCTTTTTTAACTTGAAATTTTTTGTGTTAAATGAATATAAGTTTCCATATCTTGTTCCAATTAAAATTAAATCTTTAAATAACTTAGATAAACAGGTAATATCTTCATTAAGTTTAATTCTTTTTTTGAGATCAAGATTCTTATTTAAGACAAATATGTCCTTCCATCTTGTTCCAAGGAAAATACCATCTCTTAAAACTTCTAATCCCCATAAGGAAGGCCCAAAATCTTTCTCCGTAATCTTTCCCTTATAGAAGGATTTAAGATTTATTTTTTTAATTGAGAAATCCTTACGATTTATAATATACAAAATTCCATTATAATCTCCTACATAAATTTTTCCATATCGATAACATAGTGACCATAATCTAACTTTCCCGTTAGATAGTTGAAGTTTGCTTTTTAATGATAAATTTTTAATATTCCTTACTTCAAGCAAACCTTTTCTTGTCGTTAATAGAAGTTCTTTGTCTTTTTTATTAAATTCTGCATTATACACTCCATCTCCATATTTATCATCCTCGCTCTTGATAATATTGCCTTCGGAATCAATTAAATTTAGTGATTTTTTTCCTAATTTGCATCCAATAAATATTCTATTTTTTGAAATCTCTACTATTGAATAAATCATGCTTGGCAAAACAAGCTGCTTTATCTCTTTGAATTTTCTCCCATTTTTATTGAAAATATGCAGGATTCCTTTTGAATTTTTAGCTATTTTTTTATTATATAATATTTTTCTTCTATTCCAATTGCTCCCTCCAACATACAATTTATCTGATGTTTCAACTGCTGTATAAATAGAATTATCAAATTCAAGTTTATTTTTTATTTTAACCATAAATTGTATAATATTCAATTATTTATATATTTTTTGTTTAATTATTGAATAATCTACAGTTATATCTATATAGGTAATAAATCGCCAATAACAGTACAATGAACAATATTTTAGGAATAGTCGGAGGATTAGGGTCAGAGACCTGCTGTGAGTTTTGTATTAGTGTGAACAATAAAATTAGAGAATTAATAAATACTCAACCTCACATAATATTAGATAATCTCCCAATATCTTTAGAAGCAGAAGAAAAATTAGTTAATGGAGGATCATCTCAGGAACATTTAGATTTACTTAATGAATCTATTGAAAGACTAAATAAGTTAGATGTTTCTGTAATTGCTATTCCCTGCAATACCGTTCATATTTTCATAGATGAATTGAGAAAAAATTCAAGAGTTCCCATTTTAAGTATTATCGAAGAAACTGCCAGAGAATGTAAAAAATTAAACCTAAAAAGATTAGGGTTGTTAGCTTCGACAAAAACAGTTGAAACTGGATTACATTCCAATCAACTAAAAAATTTTGGAATTGACGTGGTAACACCAAATTCTGAAGATCAAAAGTTTATCAGTGAATGTATTCTTAAGATAATAAAAAACACAACTAGTGATAATGATAAAGACAGGATAGTTAAGATTATAAAAACTTTTAATGGCATAGATGGGATTATACTTGGTTGTACAGATTTGCCAAGATTTTTGTCTAATTTGAATCTAAATATTCCAATAATAAACACAACAGCCGTATTAGAAAATGCTACTATAAAAGAAATTACGAGATGAATTAATGGTAGCACTCCAAAAAAGAAAACTTAATGTCTAATTCTCACGTAACCTTCATTTAGTTCTTCAATAGTCTTCTTAATGTCTACTCCTAACTCAACCAATCTCGAAGTCAAGTCTTTAGAAGCATGAATATCTTGAGAAACATAAGTTTCAAAATTCTGATCTATTAAGCATTCAGGGATATTTGGATTTCTTTTATGTCCTGGTTTTAGTCTATAACCGGATTTAAGTAAATTAAGAGTGATTCTTTCGGTCTGGTCATCAATAGTTAATCTTGGCTCAACCCAATCTTGTGCTCTCTTATCCCATAGTTCCCTAAACTCTTGAGATGGAACAACTTCTAAATATCCAGAACAATCTCGACCAATTAATTTAACACCCCTCCCATGACAACCATACCCTGTTGCCAATAAACCATATCGTTCTCCATCTAATTGTTCAGTTCCTTTAAAGACTATTGGGAGAATATCAAAAACATTAAAGCTTGGAAGTTTGACACTACATAATTTGAAATCTTCTTTTTCACCTTCTTTATGTTCACTAATTAAAACGCTAATTGGACCTTCACAACAACTACCACAACCAACATATATGTGTCTAGTCTGTACGGGATCAGTAAAAACCGGTTCTTTTTTTCCAGGTTCATATCTAGAACTCTGATATTCGGTTCTTTCTGGCGTAACTCCCAATAAATTAATTCTATTATCAACAGGGATATCAAGTCCAGAAAATATTGCTTCTCCATCTAAATAAATTCCAGTACCTTCAAAATTCAATCTTTCAATTAATTCTTTTTCTGTCATCTTGAAATTGTTAAATGGAGTTCATTTATAAAGTTAACTACTCAAAAGTTACTGTGTAGGTTCATGACATTTGTCACCTCTTAAATTATTACTGTGTTTGCTGTATTGCAATTGGAGGATTAATTTACTTTTTATTAGTAGTAACAATAGAAAGCTTTATAAAGGTAGAAATATCTTAGATTCCTATAAATTAAGGTGTAAAATGAATTTCGTAGAATTAACGAATTATGATGGATTTGGAGCATATTTTGATAGAAATAAATATGTAGTTTTAGATATAGGAGATAGTAGATACGCTTTTCCTGTAGATTCTGAGGCTCATTCTGCCTTAGATAACGCTATAGGAGATGAAAGGGAAAGATTAGAAGGTTTATTTCCTGTTTTTATGATTATAGGAGAAGACCCTGAAACTGAAACTGCTAGGGGATTTGACGTAACATTTAAAAGGGATAATTTACTAAGTTGTATAGAGGGGATTTATCAAAACTAAAATGACTGAAATTGCTAAAGAATGGAATAGAATTCAGAAGGGGGATGTTAAAGTAGAGCTAACTCCTTTGAGAAAAAGAGCATTAGGGTCCCATTTGAACATGCTTTATTCTATAGTTGAGGCTAATTCATCTATAATAGATGAAACTGGACAACTAGCATTTAGATTGAAAAGAGAAGATTTAGAATCTGTTGGAGAAATGGATTTTCTTTTAAATTGGTTTTATAGAAATGAGGTTCCAGAACAATTTTCAAAATATGCTAAATTAATAGCTCAGGCTAGAGGAGTATATAGAGAACAATTTGATAGTGTTGTTGAAGCTAAATTACAAAGAGATGAAGCAAATTTAGAAAAAGCAAGAGAAGGAAATGCTCCTTATATGAATAATGACCTTCCTTATGTTAAGTCTTTAATAAGTATTGTGCAAGCTCAGAGAGTTCCAGAAAAGAGTAAATTATTTGTATTGTATGAAGGTCAACCCTTATATGAAGGTGAAATTCCAGAAGGAATTTTCCAAGATTTGCCACTAGGAACAAATGTTTATTTTGATCATACTGCCCAAGGACTCCAATTAAATTTAACTAGAACTTTAGATGAAAGTGATATGGGTGCAAGAGTAGAAAGACCTGTAAGAGAACAGGTTGCACGTAATGTTGGAGTTCAAAAATATATTAATGATGTATTAGATGAAATTAATCAGGCTTTAGAGCAAGCTTGATTTTTTATTCTTTAAAAATGGCGAAGAAAGAAGGACAGGTTAGAGAAGGAATTCCATATATCCCACAATCTAATGAATTAGATGTTTCTTATGCTTGTTATAGATTACAACTTCCATTAATGTTAAGAGGTCCAACAGGTATTGGAAAAACAACTTTAGTTTCACACTTAGCAAATGAACTAGGAGTTCCCTTAGTTTCTGAACCTTGTAATGAAGATACTGTTGCTGCAGACCTTATAGGAAGAAACTTACCTTCTGGATGGGTTGATGGAAGTGCAACAAGATCATTGAGACATGAAGATGGTGCTATTTATTATCTTGATGAATTAGGAGAAGCTAGGGAAGATGCAATTGTTGTTATGCATTCTTTAACAGATGACAGAAGAGAATTAGATGTAAGTGCTCATGATGAAACGTTAAGAGCAAATGATAAATGGATGCTTGTTGCTTCTTATAATCCTTTTTACAGAATACAAGGAAAAATTAAGCCATCTACTGCACAAAGATTTATTACTTTAGATATTGGTTATCCCAATGAAGATGTTGAAGCTAGTATTGTTAATGCTCACTTAGGTAATGCTGGAGACTTCTCAAGAGGTACATCAAGAATAGAGTACAAACCTAATGAGAAAGTTCCAATAAAAGAATTAGTTCACTTAGCTAATGATTATAGAAGAGTGGCTGAAAGCGGAGATTCTTTAACTTTAAGGGAAGGGCCTGGCACAAGATTAGTGGCAAGAACTGCAAGATTAATTCAATACGGTCTACCTGAAATGTTAGCTATTGAAGCAGGTATGATCAATCCGTTAACTTATGACCCAGAGCAAAAACAAGCTATGAAGGATATTGCTGAGAAATTATTCTAGGTGGTGAAAATGGTATCTGCCAATCACTATCTACAACGTCTTCAACCATTTGCAGAAAGCTTTACTGGGTTTCCTGTAAGAATTGTTACTTCTGATAGAAACATAACCGAAAGAGGGGAAGATACAGAAGATTATGGAGTAAAACTGTATGTTCCAAGAGATGTTAAACCAAGAACTGTAAGTGATGAGGAAAGACTTGCTTTTTCTGTATACAAAGGAATAATTGCATTGCAGTCTTCTGCTTTTTTATATTCTGGAGTTCCTTCTGCTGAGGAAATCCAAAGATTTGCAGAGGATTGGAAGATACCGAGAAGAGAAAGTGTAAGTACATTAGATGAATTGTTACATGGAAAAGATTCTTCTGGTACTCTTTCTGGCTGTTTTAATACAATTGAATTATCAAGAAGGTTGCAATGCATTGAGCAGGATTATCCTAGATTATCTAGAGAAATTAAAGAAGGGTTTAGAAGTGTACTTGGCAGTGAAACAAGAAGATATGATGACATAAAATGGACAAATGAAGTAGACTTAGCATTTATGATGGCTTATTGGAAGCTTTTTGGTGTTGATGAGGAAACATTAAAATCGCTTTCTTCAAGATTCCCCAGAAATAAGCTTGTAGGAAAATTAAGAGAAGATTTTTATGCTGCTGCTACAGAATTAACTTCATTTGATTCTCCATTAGATTCTTCTTATGTAGAAAGTGTTCAAAGAACGGGTAATCTTGTTGATTATTGTAGAGAATTATCCAGAGAATTAGGGCTTCCAAGTCCATTACATTTTGTTGAAGAACAAGCAAGAAATTTTGAATTTACTGAAGAAGATAGAAAAAGAAAAAGAGAAAACGGGCTTGACAAAATTAAAATAAGAGAAGAAGAAATAAAAAGAATTATTTCTGGAGAAGAAAAACCATCTTTAGGTTTATCCTCTCAAGAATCAAGGGAAAGAAGATTAAAACAATTACAAGAAAGAAGGAAAGATCTACAGGAACAAGGATCTTATTACCCCAAAGAAGAAGTAAGTTTGCAGAATACTTATGCTATTCAAACTAGAGCTCCAGAATTATTAAGAGAGGCACTTTCAAATACTTTCCAAGATGTTCCTCAACAACAGATTTTCTCTCCTGAAGTTCCTATTGGTTTAGAAAGAAAATTATCTGGAAAATATATTTTTCTTCCAGAAGTTAGGGAAGGTGTTTTGGTTCCTAGAGCAGTCAGGGTTTCACAATATGACCTTTTAACTGAATTTCCATTGAGTGAAGAACAACATATGAGACAGACTAAATTGGAAAGACAAATTGGAGAATTAGAGGATGAAATTTCTGATTACAGAAGAAAAATGCAGTCTCCAAGCTGGGATATCTATGACACAACTGAAATCAGGAAAAAAAGAACAAGAGCAGAAAGAGCATTAAAAAAATTAAGAGAAGAGCTTGAAGTTTCAAGAGATGTTCATCAAGAAATAGCAAGAAAACCAATAGAAGTAGACCATAATCTTGCTATGAGAGTTCATAGAGAGATGGAATCAGTTAAGCCAGAAGCTAGAAGCATTGTAAGAAATTGTTTTGAGGGAGAATTAGATGAGAAAAAATACTTTGATTATTGGCTTGAAGAACAACAAGGCGGAAATCCGATACCAAGATTTTATTATCAATGGCAAAAAAGAAAACGTGATGTTGCCTCAGTGCTTTTAATTGATGCAAGTAATTCAACTAATAGGTTAGCTGATGAAGAAAGAACTGTTCTAGATTTCCTTAAAGAATCAGCCTATTATTTGGCAATTGGTGCAGAGGCATTAGAAGATAAATTGGCAGTGTTTGCTTATAATGGAAAAGGACCTTCAAATGTTAGAGTTTTCACATTAAAAGATTTTGAAGAAGAGGGAATAGATGGGTTAAGGGAAAGGCTTGAATTATTAAGTGGGGAACTTAATAATAGAGATGGTTCAGCAGTTAGATATGCTACTGATGCTTTAGTGCATCATCCTGCTAAAACAAGATTCTTGTTCCATTTATCAGATATGCAACCTTCAGATCTGGAATTTGAATCTCCTGTTCCTGGCATAAAGACCTATCCTTATCAGGGAGAAACAGCTATTGAAGACATTGTGCAGGCATATCGTTCAGCAAGAACACAAGGAATTATTCCTGTAGGCATGGCAATTCAGCCAGAAAGAAGAAGGGAAGAAACCACTAAACCAACTCCTAGAGGAAAATTAAATCCAAGATTATTAGCTAAAATGAGAGAAAGGGTTGTGCAACCAACTTCTGATACTGATCCTAGGATAAGAGGAGCATTTCAGAGAAACTTCATGAAAATAGAAGACATCAAAGAATTACCTTCAATTTTAAGAAGAGCTTACTTAGATTTAAGCTTTAGAGAATAATTAATCGATAATACTTTGATACTCCTTATCTAAAAATAAGTATTAGATCGATTAAATTAACACTAATAAAATCTGTTTGTTGAAATAAGAAGTAAATTAAAAAATCAAAGATTAGATGGATTGGAAGTATCATTTTAATAATTGTGGGAGACAGGATTTGAACCTGCGTAGGCACTAAGCCAACAGCTCTTGAGGCTGTCCCGTTTTCCGCTCCGGCACTCCCACATAAGCTTTTGGCAAAACCTTAACCAAAAACTATCTTAGATAAGTAAATTATTCTTTTAAAAGCTTTCTTATAAATAAATTTAAATAAGACAAAAAATAGCTTTAACGAGATGGAAGATAAAAGAGATTTTCTAGATAAACTGAAAAGAATAAGAAGAGGGCCTGCTATATTAATGCAGAAAGATGTTGGAGTTATTTTAGCTAATACTTCTATAGATAAAGATTCCAGAGTTTTAGATGCTGGAAGCGGAAGCGGTGTTTTAACTGCTAATTTAGCCCGATTTGTTAAAAGAGTTTATAGCTATGACAACAGAAAAGAATTTTTAGAAATAGCAAAAGAGAATTGTAAAAGGTTTGAATTAACAAATATCACTTTTAGAAATAAAGATGTTTACACTGAAATAAAGGAGAAGAATCTAGACTTAATCACCTTAGATTTGAGCGAGCCTTGGAAAGCTTTGAAAAATGTATATGGTGCTTTGAAAGAAAATGGATACTGTGTTTGCTTTACTCCCCATATAACTCAAGTTATTAAGATATTAGAAAATTCTGAAGGTTTATTTAAGATTATAAAAACTGTTGAGGATATTGAAAGAGAGTGGATTGTTGAAAAGGTAAGATTAAGGCCTGAAAATAAGATAATAGGTCATACTGCTTTTATTACGGTTTTAAGAAAGATTTAAAAGTCAAATCCTAAAATTTCTAAAATAAATTGTTCTATTTCTTTTAATTTTTCTTTATTTAGTGATACTTGTAATCCGTAAGAAGTTGGTTTAGTCAATATCCACTTATCTTTAATTAAAATTTTAGCTATTTTTTCTATATCTCTTCCTAAATGAGATGGGAATCCTTTTTTTAGAGTATCAAAATGAGTGTGAGCGTTACCAATAATTTTCTTCCTTCTTAAATGATACAACATAGTCGCCTTTATTTTATCCTCTTCAGAAACCATTCTTATATAAAAGGCAAGTAAATATTTAAATGTTTCTAATATTGTAATTTAAAAACATAAATAGAAATATTTATATAGTTGTCGTGGGTTGTTAGTAGTATGAAAAATGAAACAGTATTTCTGGAAGTTTTTGGAAATAATCCCATTATTAAAGTATTAGATTTTATGATAACTTATCAACTTTTTGATTATCCTTTAACTGAAATAGCAAAGAATTCTGGAGTTAGTTATTCAACATTGCAAACTTTCTGGGACAAATTAGAAAGAAATAATATAGTTGTTAAAACTAGGAGGGTTGGAAAATCTGATTTATATAAGCTAAATACCGAAAATCCTGCTATAAAACAATTAATAAAACTAGACTGGAATTTAATTAAAGGCAGCGAAGAGATTCTAGCAGTTTAAGAAAGATTTAAAAGTCTATTTTCTATATTAAAAAAAATGGCTAAGATAGAAAAGTTGGTTCCTGATACGAGTGTAATAGTAAGAGGGGTTATAAGCGATAAAATAGAGAAAAAAGAATTTTTAGTTAAAGAGATAATTATTCATGAGGCTTTGCTAGCTGAACTAGAGCATCAGGCTAATTTAGGGAAAGCAATAGGCTATATAGGATTGGATGAAGTTGAAAAATTAAGAAAATTAGTTGAAGTTAAATTCTCAGGAAAAAGACCAAGATCAAGTGATATTAAATTTGCATACATAGGAGAAGTGGATGCTTTAATTAGAAGTTTGGCTTGGGATGAAGGAGCTACATTTATTACTTCTGATAAGGTTCAAAGCAAAGTTGCAAAAGCGAAAGGCATAGAGGTAATATATTTAGAGCAGGAGATTAAACATAAGAAAAAATTAATCTTAGAAAAATATTTTGATAATACAACGATGAGTGTCCATTTGAAAGAGGGCATTATTCCGAAAGCTAAGAAAGGAGTTCCGGGAAAATGGGATTTTGTTTCTTTATCTAAAAAAATTTTAAATCATGAAGAATTAAAAGATATGTCAAGGGAAATAATCGAGGAAGCAAAATCAAGACCTGACGGATTCTTAGAAATTGAAAGAGCTGGAAGCACGATCGTTCAATTAGAAAAATTCAGGATTGTTATCACTAAGCCCCCTTTTTCAGATAAATGGGAAATAACTGCAGTAAGACCTGTAAAAAAATTAAATTTGGATGATTATAAGTTAAGCGAGAAATTATTTAAGAGAATTGGAAGCCAAGCTGAGGGAATTTTAATTGCTGGAGCTCCAGGGATGGGCAAATCAACATTTACAACAGCGTTAGCTGAGTTTTATGCTTCCCAAAATAAAATTGTTAAAACTATTGAAGCTCCAAGAGATTTACAGTTAGGAGATGAGGTTACTCAATATAGTTTAAACTATGGAAAAAGTGATGAGATTCATGATATTTTATTATTAACAAGACCAGACTATTGCGTTTACGATGAGATGAGGAATGCTAAAGATTTTGAATTATTTTCAGATTTAAGAATGTCTGGAATTGGTTTAGCTGGAGTAATACACGCCACTAATGCGATTGATGCAGTTCAGAGATTTATTGGCAAAATTGAGTTAGGCGTTATTCCCCATGTTATAGATACTGTTATCTTTATCAGAAATGGAAAAGTGGATAAAGTTTTGAGTGTCCATATGACAGTTAAGGTTCCAAGCGGAATGACTGAGGCTGATTTGGCTAGGCCTGTTGTTGAGGTTAAAGATTTTGAGAGCGATAATTTAGAGTTTGAGATTTATAGTTATGGGGAAGAAACCATTGTAGTTCCAGTTAATGCTACTTCTCATAAAAATCCTGCCTGGGAATTAGCAGCTAAAGAAATTGAAAATCACTTTAGGAAATATGGAGATGTAAGAGTTGAAATTGTTTCTGATAATAAAGCTAAGGTTTTTGTCCCTAGTAAATTTGTTGCTATTGTTATTGGGAAACAAGGAAAGAATATTGAAGAAGTTGAGAATAAATTAGGAATTCATATTGATGTTGAAGAATTAAAAGAATTAAGAAAGGAAAAGAAAGAAGTTGATTTTGAGATTTTAGAAAGAAAAAATAATATTATATTCTATGTTAAAAATGGAGTTGGAAGAAATGCTGACATCTTTATAGATAATGATTATCTGTTTAGTGCCACTATCGGCAAAAAAGGGGACATTAAAGTCCATGAAAAAAGTGAGTTGGGTAAAAATATTTTAAATGCCCTTGATAGCAAAAGAAGGATTAATGTTAGGATTTAGATAGTTTTTTAAATATTATTATCCCAATATATTTTGGGGTGTTATAAAATTTCGGAGGGAATAAAATGGATGGAAGTTTGAGTGATCACATAGCTACTATTCCAGACGGGGCAGAACTTTTTATGGCTGGTGCTAAATTAGGTGGTTTTTTAAATGATATGTTGAGATATCCACCAAATGTAACAGAGTTAAGAAGATTATTTGGAGAGATGAGAGATTCTCCTTATAGACCTGTTTATAAACATGCATTACAAAAGTTAGATAGAATTCCTGAAGGACATCCAGATTGGGCATATGGTGCTAACGCTGAATCTTCACATCGAACTCTTGGAAGCTTGATGGGAGAGTTTGGATTTGAAAGATTAGAATAATTATTTTCTTTTTTTATTTTTAAAAACTTTTAAAAGGTAAATATTTCTCTAGATTGTTATGCCTGGGTAGCTCAGCTTGGATAGAGCGAAGCACTCCTAATGCTTAGGCCGAGGGTTCAAATCCCTTCCCGGGCGGGTTTTTATTTAATAAACTCAACATTATCCATATTCTCAAATAATTTGTCTCCTGTTAAAAACTTAATACCCATTCTTTTGGCAATAACATAGCCTATACAATCAACATAACTAGGTCTTCCATCCTTCTTCCTAAATCTTTTCATCATCTTTAATCTGAACCAAACAGCTTCCTTTAAAACCTCATCGGGAATAGCGACACTACTTTCTGAATAATATTCAAAACCTTCTTCTGCTATTTCCTGCTTAAAATCAATGAGAAGAGAACTGTAATATTCCATAACATTCAGCATAGTTGTTACGACATTTGCTTTTTTATAAGGAGCATAATTTTCATTACCTTTTTCTATCTCAATTAAAGCATATGTATCAAAAAAATAAGTTTCTACCATCCTGAATCGATTTCTTTCATGATTTGTTCTGTTGATTTTTTCCAGCCTTTTAATTTGCCAAACCTTTTTTCTGAGGTAATTTCTTTTATAGGCATTAAAAACCTAATATTTTTTCCAGCTTTCAATTTCGCCATTTCAACAACATTGTTAGGGATAATGGTAGCTAGGGAATTTCCCCATTTCCTTATTTTTGTTTTAAATTCTATCATTGTAATAAAATGATACATAGTATCATTTAAAAGTTTTTCTATTTTCTTTTTTAGAACTATCCCCCTATCTTTTTCCTGTTTAGCTCTGTGTTATGTTTCATTTTCTCTCACTTTTTCAATATAATATTTCCTTCTTTTTCTCCAATAATAATTTCATCCCCTTTATCAAACCAATCTATTATTTTCTTTTCTGTTATCATAGAATTTCAGAATCCTTTTTTAATATTATCTAATGCTATTTTCTCCCATTTTGATAAGTTATGTGGATGTAATGCCCATCTTCTTCTGCTAGATTTATTACTGTGTTCACTTTTTACTATCCCTTCCTTTTCCATTTTTTTTAACTGCTTTAGGATAGTATTCTTATCAATTTTCTTACCTGAGAATAAATCATCAAAATCTATTGGTTTTCCTATTAATTTCCTTCTATAAAGTTTGATTATTATCCAATTTTCTAGTTCTTTGTCTTTCAATATAATCACATCTTCTTCACAGGATTTTATCAGCTGGAAATCCGGGTTTATATTTATTAAAATTTTAGATTCATTTCTAATTTATAAATGTTATGTATATTTCTATATCTTTTAGTGTATCTATATTATACACTATAGAAAAATTTATATATATCCACCTATAAAAGTATCTAAGTAGATACTAATGATTGATTATTAAAAAAACAAAGGGGTGTTATAATGGATAAAAAAATAGGTGTATTTGATTTATTGGGTTTTGTCGGTTTCTTTAGTGTTTTGATTATAGGTGTTTCCAATGTTACTTGTGTTAATACTAATTACAATGGTTTTTTAAATATTGTTAATCAGGGAGTAACTGATTAAAATGGTCAAAACAGAATTTGTTAAAGTATTTGGAGAAACACCTTTTATTAAGGTTATAGACTTTCTGATAGATAACTATATATTTGATTACTCTAAAACAGAGGTGGCTAGAGAAGTGGGTATCTCCAGAATTACAATAGGACCTATTTGGAAGAACTTAATCAAACAAAAAATTATATTTAAAACTAAGAAGGTAAGTAATGCTATTCTCTATAGATTGGACACAAAGAACCCAATAGTAATTAAAATGAGAGAATTGGATTTTATGTTATCAACAAATGATTACTTTAAAAAGAAAGAAAGTAAACTAGAAATGCCTATGTTTGCTTAATATAAATTTTTATCTATCTTTTTTGTGGTAGTAAGAAGAAAGATTAATTATAAAATGGTTTATCATCAAGAAAGATACTCTCAACATTCCCTCTTCCATCTTTCTCCACAAAAGCAAAATATTTACAATCTAAAATTTCGACTTTAATTTTTTCCCCTTCATCATTCAAATAAGAATATTCCATTTTTAATTTTGGATTTTCCTCTTCACTAATATCTAGATTGTTTACATACAAAAATATGTAAGGAGTGATTGTTTCTCTACCCCTTATAAAATCCATCCATATTACATATACTCTTTTGGGATATGTAATATTCTCCCCTATAAAAACTATATAACTCATCTTCAAAACGTCCTTTAAATCTATCAAGTTCTTCTAAAGAATTAAATCTCCTACAAGAAATATTTTCTCCCTCAAATTCTTTTTTCATTTTCAAATTTTTTTAATTGTTTTTCAACATAATTGATGGCTAGGTTTATCTTTTTCTTATCTTCTTCTGATAGATCTATTTCATATTTTCTGTTTAATTTTTCAAATTCATTTTTCCAAAATCGCTTTTCTTCATTTCTTGACTTCCCACTAAGGATTTGTCTTGTTGGCTTAGAATAAATTCCAGTAAAAGATTGCTTTGAAAGATATTTCGATTCTAATTCCTCTAAAAATGGATTCTTTATAACTTTGCTTGATTCCAACCTTTTATCAACATTTTCTATCCCTTCTTCATTTTTTTGTTTTGGTTTATGTTTGACCAATTTATAATAATTTTGATTTCTGGTCCTATGTATTTTCCATTCCGTATTAGCTTCTGGAAGTTCCCAAGGAAGAGATATAGATAATTCATCTTTTGAACCTGAAAACATACTCTCTGGTTTAGAAGTTTCTTCTAAATCTTCAAATTCAATTTTATTTAATTGGGATTTTTTAAATGAATTAATTGAATCACATAAATATTTAAAATCCTTCTCGTTATTAGTTAATATCCCTGCTTCTAATAATGATTGCCATGATTCTACCGTAAGATTTTGAGAACTGATAAATGCCATTTTTTGACTTTTAAATAAATAAATCTTAGAATGAATTTTTTCTGTAATAGGGATAATCTTCAAATTTTTATAATTACTTATAGAAGATTCATATATCCATTTCATTGAGTTAAGATTATCTTTTGAAAGCTCTGATGTTGTCCAAGCATTACTTACATACAGTTTTATTAAAGTCTTAGGATTCCACTCTATGATCCTATCTACAATTCGTTTATCAACTTGATTACATGAAAATAAAAGTATTATCTCTTCATTTTCTTTTTCAAAATATGTCTTTAGTGAAAATGGTAAATATCCATTATGATTTCTTGAATACATTAATCTAGAATTTTGGATTTCTTTGGTACAATCTCTAGTTTGAAGTAGACTTTTAAACAAATCTATTGCATTTTCGATAGTTTCTTCATGTTTTATTATGATATTACAATCAAGAAAATATCCTGATTTCGACATTGAAGCATTTGTAAAATTGGAGGAACCTAAAATTAGTTCATTCTTATCTTTAATAATAAGTTTAGCATGTATTTTATTTCTATGGATTATTTCTAATTTTAGATTGGAACAATATTTTTTAAATTCTGTTAGATAACCTTGTTTAGTTCTATGTTTTGTAATTATTTTTATACTGATATTTTTATTTTTAAGGAACCATAACATTTCGGATAATAATCTCTCATCAATCTTCCAACATAAGATATCTAAATATTTCTCTGCTTCATTTATAAAGGAATAGAAGGTATCATAATTGGTATCACTAAGTGTCGTGCCAAAATTATAATAATGCAATACTTCTTTACCCTTTGTTTGTAGAGTTTCAAAGAACTCTTCTATTTCTTCTTGTTTGTTATCAAAAAGAGTTTGCTTTTTTAATCTTGAAAATTTAACTTTCGTCTTATATTCTTTTAGTTTTGCAAAAAGGGTTGATTTTTCTACTTCTCCTTCACTTTTTTGTTCCTCTTCCATTAATTTTTGAACTTCTTCTTTCTTATTTCTTGAAAGTATAAATGAATAATATAATAATACCATCCCAATTACTATCAAAAGTAACCCCTCCTTAATTGAAGAACCAATAAATAATATCACAACTCCAATGAATATGGTAGTATATTTCGCCGAATTCAAAATTTCTATTTTTTGCTTTCTAGACTTATTTTTTAAAGATTTATCTTCCCATTTTTTATAAACTTTATAAGCAAAACTTAGGATAAATGCAATAATTAGTGCAAGGAATGTGGTTGCTATTAATATAGAAGAGATAGGTCCTGTTAAGGCAGAAAGAAAACCCCCAATAATCAGATAAGAAATTAGAAAATAACGTAAAAATTTATGTTTTTTTAATAACCCTTTAATCTTCTCCATCTATTTTATAACTTAGGCTAAGATTTATATACTTTAAGGCATTTCTAAGTTAAAAAGAGCATACGATTAGAAAAGTAAGGTTCTTGCCCTTCCCGGGCGGATTTTCCCTATTGATTAATGACAAGAATTATTTATATATTAGTTCAGCAAATAATATTAACTTTATAGGAATCATCCAAAAGAGGTAAAAATGAATAAAAATGAAAAGCAGCAAAGCATAAAGAGTGTTGTGACATCTATTGTTGATAGAAACAATAATTTTGT
>Ga0208375_1002542_pt1 | contig 16956 bp, 18 predicted proteins | sample RifOxyD1_FD_184038 | JGI IMG/M metagenome (GOLD analysis project Ga0208375, IMG submission 184038) | Soil microbial communities from Rifle, Colorado - Rifle Oxygen_injection D1 (SPAdes) | ecosystem: Environmental > Terrestrial > Deep subsurface > Rock core/Sediment | place: Rifle, Colorado... | reverse complement strand
CCAAGTAGGTCTAGGGAAGTCGAAAAATTGATATTGTGGCCTCGTAGCTCAGTTTGGATAGAGCACCACACTCCTAATGTGGGGGTCGCAGGTTCAAATCCTGTCGGGGCCGTTTTGGATTTGAACGAGGTTCAATGCCCTACCAAGTAGGTCCATAGGAAAGGGCACTAGTTCCTGTCTGGGCCGTTTTGGATTTTGAGGTGGAGAATAGTAACCTTTTAAAACACAAACTTAATAATTAAGTTGGGCGCGATTGGTTTAATGGCAGAATTTCTGGTTTCCAGGATTCAACCTTTATAGGTTGTATCGAAAAGACCAGACGGTAGGGGTTCGATTCCCCTATCGCGCATTTTATGTAAAGTTTTAAATAATTCCAAATAAATTCAATTCTATGGGGGATGTCGATTTTAACGAAGTTAATAGAAATATCAAAAAAGATAAATTAGATATAAATCATATAAGAATCATATACGGGGGATTAACTTCTTTTGAAGCAGATGAAATAGTGAAATATCAAAGAGGAGAAAGAATTGGAAATGGCAAAGTTTTAAGCCATTATCCTGAAAATTTGGACCCTCTTTACAAAGGAAAAGCAAAGGGAGTTATAACTTTGGAGGCTTGAATGATAAAAATAGATAATATTATTAAGGATAAGAAGAAGGAAGTTGAATTAGAAGAAAAACAGGAGCCTATAGAAGAACTTTTGAAAAAAATAAAGGGACAACCCCCTACAAGAGATTTTTTTGGTGCTCTTAAAAAACCTGGGATAAATATTATTGCGGAGATTAAAATAAAATCCCCTTCTATGCCTTTAAAAGAAAATCTAAATCCGGTTGATCTTGCAAAAGAATATGAAGAATCAAAAATCTCTGCAATATCGGTTTTGACAGATGAAAAATATTTTGGAGGAACTAAAGAAATAATGCAAAAAGTTAAAGAAATAACAACTAAACCAATTTTGAGAAAAGATTTTATTATATCGGAATATCAAATTTATCAAGCAAGAGCATATGGTGCTGATGCTATCTTATTAATAAGCCATTTATTAAATGAAAAAAAAATTAAAAAATTTATAGAGATAAGTAGGGAGCTTGGAATGGAATGTTTGGTGGAATTTAATAATGAGCAAGATCTTGAGAAAATTCCAAAAGATGCTGTTAAAATCTACGGAAGAAATTATAGAATTTTAAACAATGACCATAATTTAGAGAAAAATATACATGATGACATTAGAAAATCTTCAAGTTTTATTGATTTAGTTCCTGAAGATACTATAAAAGTTGCTGAAAGTTCAATCAAAAGCAAAGAAGATATAAATTATCTAAAAAAGAAAGGGTTTAATGCATTTCTTATTGGGTCTCTTTTTTCTGAATCTAAGGATATTAAAAAAACAATTAATGAAATTTTATCATAGTGAAAGTTTTAAAAGCCCTATTTCTTGTATAAATCTAAATGGAAAGAATAAAACAAATTTATGATAAGAACTACAAATTCTTACTATTAATTCCGGCGATTCTGCTGGTTTTGTCAGTTGGTTATTTAATTAATTTTAGCGCCCAGCACGGAGATGTCATCTACAAAGATGTTAGTTTGACTGGTGGAACAACCCTCACTGTTTTAGATGAAAATGCCGACATTGGTGTTTTAACTAGAAATTTAAAAGAAAAATTCCCTGATTTGAAAACAAGGCAGATATCAGATTTTAGAACCGGAAAGCAGAAAGGATTTTTTATTGAAACCAAAGTAGAACCTGAAGAAATAAAGCAAGCTGTTGAAGGATATTTGGGATATACATTAACTCAGGAAAATTCTTCGGTTGAATTTTCCGGAAGTGCTTTATCTGCTGGATTTTATTCTCAACTGAGATTTGCGATTTTTTTAGCATTTATTTTTATGTCTTTGGTTGTATTCTTTATCTTTAGAACTTTCGTCCCGAGTGTGGCTGTCATTTTGTCTGCATTTGCGGATATTGTTATGACTATTGCTATTGTGGATATTTTAGGAATGCAATTGTCTGTTGCAGGAGTTATTGCTTTTCTTATGTTAATTGGTTATAGTGTTGATACCGATATTTTGTTGACAACCAGATTAATAAAACAAAAAGAGGGAGATATTGATGAAAGATTGTGGGGCGCTTTTAAGACTGGAATTATGATGACTTTGACTTCTATTGCTGCTGTTGGAGTGGCCTTAATTATTATTTATAATTTTTCTGAAACATTGAGGCAGATATTCAGCATCTTGCTGATTGGATTGTGTTTTGATTTGATTAATACCTGGATTACAAATGCCGGGATACTTAAATTATATATGGAGAGAAAAAGATGAAATTAGGGTGGAGAATTTGGGTTTTAATAATTGTAATATTGCTTTCTATATTGGCTATCAGACCAAGTTTTGAAACTGGGGTTGTTGTAAAATCTGTTGACTCTGATTCTGAAATATTTAAGCAGGGGCTAAGACAAGGGGCTGTGATTAAATCTATTAATAATATTGAGATTAAAAATACTGAAGATTATGGAAATGTAATTTTGGATTTATTTTCTGACGGAGTTGAAAAAAGAATTGATTTTATAACAAAGGATTCTGATTTTACTTTACTTACGAATCAGCCTCCGGAGATTAGCGTTGGAGAAATTCCAAATACTAAAATTAAAACTGGACTGGATTTAAGAGGTGGTTCGAGAGCTCTGGTTCGGGCAGATATAGAAATTTCTGATTCTCAGCTGGAAGACCTGATTCAGGTGAGCAGAAACAGATTTAATGTTTACGGACTGAGCGATGTTAATATTAAAGGCGTAACTGATCTTTCTGGGAATAAATTTATGATGATTGAGATTGCCGGCGCCAGCCCTGATGATTTGAAAGAATTGGTTGGAAAACAGGGAAAGTTTGAAGGTAAAATTTCCAACGAAACTGTCTTCTCTGGTGGCGAAGGAGATATAAGTGACATTTGCAGAAATGATGCAACCTGTGCTGGAATAAGAGACTGCCAACAAACAAACGACGGGTATTATTGCAGGTTTGATTTTACAATTTACCTGACAGATTACGCTGCTAAAAAGCATGCAGAGGCAACTAAAAATTTGGAGATAGACAGCAGTGGACAGTATCTTAGTGAAAAATTGTATCTTTATATTGATGACCAAGAAGCAAGCAGTCTTTTGATTTCGAAGGGGTTACAAGGACAGGAAACTACAACGATTTCTATTGAGGGAAGCGGAACAGGAGCCACAAGAGAAGATGCATATAACGAGGCTAAAAAAGAAATGAATAAACTTCAGACAATTTTGATTACTGGAAGCCTGCCTTACAAACTTGAAATTGTTAAACTGGATACAATTTCTCCTAATTTGGGAAGTGAATTTGGCTACTTGATTTTGCTTAGCGGTGCCGGGGCAATTGGTTTGGTCAGCTTAATTGTTTTTGTTAGATACAGAAAATTTAAAATTTCTTTGGCTTTGCTGTTAACCTCTTTCTCTGAATTGTTGATTATACTTGGCGTTGCGGTCATGATTGGGTGGAATTTGGACTTGCCCTCAATTGCCGGAATTTTGGCTACAATTGGAACCGGAGTTGACCAGCAAATTGTCATCTTGGATGAAGCTTCAAGAAGCAAGACAGTTGGAATTAAGGAAAGGATGAAGAGGGCTCTTTTTGTTATTATGACTGCTTATCTTACTTCTGTCGTCTCTTTGCTTCCTTTGTATTGGGCAGGGGCTGGATTGTTTAAAGGTTTTGCATTTACAACTATTATTGGAATCACAACTGGAGTATTGATCACTCGTCCAGCATTCGCTGAAATGATTAAAAAAATAGAGGAATAAAATGAGACCTTGGTGGCATGTATTGATTGGGATGGTTTTTACGTTGGTAGTTTGGTTAGTTGCGCCTGATGTCGGCTTTTTGAATTTGGGGCTGATTTTTTTGGCCTCTTTTTTAATTGATTTTGACCATTACATTACTTTTTTTCTGAAGACTAAGGAATATGGATTTAAAAATTGGGTTAAATATCATCAAAAATTAGAAAAGATAGAGATTAGAGAGATTAGAAGGGGAATTAGAAAGAAAAGTGATTTTCATTTATTTCATACCCTTGAATTTCATGCTGTGATTGGGTTGTTGGGATATTTTTGGATTGGATTTTTTTATCTTTTTATTGGAATGGTTTTTCATTCTTTTGTTGACTTGGTTTATCTGATTGTGACTGGAAGACTGCATAGGAGAGAGTATTTCCTGACTAATTGGATTAGGAAAAGGATTTAGAGGAAACTTACAAATCCTTTTGCCATTAGAAGAAAAGCAGGTATCCAGAGCAAAATTGATGGAAGTGTGAAGAAAATTGCTGATATTAGGAGTATTGAAGATAATAAATCAATTATACTTAATACATCTCCTGTTAAGATAAATAGAGATTTTGTGAAGAGAAGAGCTGCGCAGAATAAAAGGTAAATTGTAAATACATTTACTCCAAATGCAAGAAGGAGAAAGGCGAATGCTGATGCGAGGTCTATACCTCCAAGGATTTTTACTAATACCATGAAAGTTTGGTATAATTTGGGTTAATAAGGTTTGGGGTTGGACAGGAATGTTTTTAAGGGGGTTTCTGGTGGATTTTTTATGGCAATTCCATTACTAGAGAGATGGAGAGGTGGTGAGTTTACATTAGGTGTTCATAGGGCTGGAAATTCTATAGCTGGATTGAGTAGGATCCAAGAGTTGAGAGGAAGTGTTCCTCTTCAACCAAAATTCAGCTTGGCTGTTGAAGGGGATTTAAAGTGGTGTGATGAAGGAAAAAATACTATTTTTTACTTTTATCATGGTGGTGGATTTGGAGAAGAGGTTTTGAATAGAGCCGAAGTTGGGAGGCTACAGAAGGAAGGAAAAGTCTTGCTTCTTGAAGATGCCTTTGATTTAAGTGAGAGCTTGCTTTATAATTTTGATTTGAGGAGGAGAGCAGGTTCAAAAGAGGCATTGGAGAAAGCTTTTTCCATTTGCGATAAGAATGGGAGATTGAATGATATCTGGGTTTCTGCTTTTGATTTGAATACCTTGAGACAGGTTAAAGAAGTTTGTCCAGAAGTTCCAACAATGTTTCTTTCATTTTTTAGTCCTAGTTATTCTACTTATCTTCATCAGCCTTCTTTTAAAATGCCAAGGAGCTGGGGATTTGTTTCTGTTGGAGATTTGGGCGATGTTGATATAGTGACTACATGGCCAAGAGGATATTTGAGTCCGAGAGATTTTACGAATTTTCCTTTTGGTGCTGTTATGGGAACTCAGAAAGTCTGGGATACTGCATTTCATCCGAGAGATTATTCTTCAAGGAGAAGAATAATTGGAGAAGCCTTAGCTTTGGAAGAGCATAATAAATTTAGTTTTCCAGGTGATTTTACTTCATTGAAGGGTGCCAGAAAATATTACGAGTTAGTTGAAAATACTGGATTGAGGGTTGCTGGAGTTTATTGTGCGGACATTCCAGAAAGTTTGGAAGCGTTTTGGGAAAAGAGAAATTAATCTTTTTCCTTATGATTTTTATGATTTGAACTTCTTGAGACTATATTCAAATCTTCTGGGAAATAGGGGGCATCCCATGGAAAATGCTCTCCTCTCAAATATCTTTGCCATTTTTCATAATCTTCTTTTACCATTAATTCAATTAATTGTTCAAATTTTACCTTTGGATTCCATCCAATCTTTTCTTTTGCCTTTGAATAATCTCCTTCTAAATAGTTTGGATCTTCAGGACGCTTCAGTCCTTCATCAACTTTTACATAATCTCTCCAATCCAAATCCAAAACTGCAAAAGCTTTTTCTGCGAATTCCCTGACAGAATGGGATTCTTTTGTTGCAATAACATAGTCGTCTGGTTTTTCCTGCTGAAGCATTAGCCACATTGATTCAACATAGTCAGGTGCATATCCCCAGTCTCTTTTTGCGTCCAAATTTCCCAATTTTAGTTCTTTTTGCAAGCCTAATTTTATTCTTGCGACAGAGTTTGTAATTTTTCTTGTTACAAATTCCAGTCCTCTTAATGGAGATTCATGATTAAATAAAATACCATTACAGACAAATAATCCATATGCTTTTCTGTAATTTTTTGCTGTCCAATATGCATGGAGTTTTGCGGAAGCATAAGGAGAAGATGGAGTAAATGGAGTTTCTTCATTCTGGACTCCTTTTTTTTCATCTCCGTATAACTCTGAAGTTGATGCCTGATATACTTTTATTTTTGGATTTATTTTTCTAACTGCTTCTAAAATTCTTAATAGTCCTAATCCTGTTATGTCTGTTGTTGATAATGGCTGATCAAAACTTGCCCCTACAAAACTTTGGGCGGCTAAATTGTAAATTTCATCTGGTTCTGATATATTAATTGCCTCTACAATTGACGAAAAGTCACTTAAATCTGCCGGAATTAAAGTTATGTCTTTTTCACATCCTAATTCCTGCAATCTCCAGAAATTTGGGTTTGCTGTTCTTCTAAAAATTCCGTATACTTTGTATCCTTTGTCAAGAAGGAATTTTGACAAATATGCCCCGTCCTGTCCTGTAACTCCCGTGATTAGAGCCCTTTTCATTTTGAACTGAAATTTGGGGGTTATTTAAAAGTTATGATGTTTTAATCACCCTCACAATTCTTTGAATTTGTTCCTTGGTTAGTTTTGGGGATGATGGAAGGTTAATTCCTGAAGATGCCAGCATTTCTGCTATCGGGAAAGTTTCATTTTGTGAATATTCCTTGAATGCTTGGGAATTGTGAAGAGTTGGGAAGAAAGGGCGTGATTCAATATTGTTTTCTTTTAATTTTTCCATTAATTCGTCTCTTGAGATTGGGAATTCTGGAGTTAGGACTATTGAATACATCCAGAAGATATTTTTAGCCCATTCCTTCTCTGCCGGAAGAATTATTCCCTTTATATCTTTTAATAGTTTATTGTAATACTTCGCATTCTTTCTTTTTTTATCTATAAATTCGTCTATCCTTTCCATTTGTGCAAGCCCAAGCGCCGCCTGAATGTTTGTTATTCTGTAATTAAATCCAGCATATTGTGCATCATATTTTTTTGTTTTTGACACTCCATGGTCTCTTAAAATTCTCATTTTTTCGTCCAGTTCTAAGTTGTTTGTCACAACCATTCCCCCTTCCCCTGTAGTTATTACTTTATTTCCATAAAAAGAGAAGCATCCGGCATCTCCAATTGAGCCAACTTTTTTTCCTTTGTATTCTGCCCCGTGGGCTTCTGCAGAATCTTCTATAACTAAAAGATTGTGTTTTTTTGCAATTTCCATTATTGAATCCATGTCGCATGGGTGTCCGTAAATATGGACTGGAATGATTGCTTTTGTTCTTTCTGTTATCTTTTCCTTTAATTTTTCAATGTCCATATTCCAGGTTTCTTTATCTACATCTACAAAAACAGGTTTGGCATTGCAATGAACCACTACATTTGCCGTCGATAAAAATGTGAAATTCGGGACAATTACTTCATCTCCTTCTTTTATTCCTAATGCTTTTAATGCTAGATGCAAGGCTGAAGTTCCGCTTGAGGTGGAGACTGCATACTTTGCATTGCAGAAAGAGGCAAATTCGTCTTCAAATTGCTTGACATATTTTCCAGACGAGGATACCCATCCGGATTTTATACAATCAGTTACATATTCTAATTCTCTTCCTTCCAAAATTGGGCTGGCAACTGGTATAAATTCCATGTTACTTTCCAAATCTTAACTGGAGAGCCCTTTTAAAATATTTTGCCGCATTAAAAGAAGCTCCTGTCAGATTTCCCATTTTAGATTCCCCTTCCTGCCTGAATTTGTATGTGAATGGAATTTCTTTTATTTTCATTCCACTTTTCTGGGCCCTGTATAAAAGTTCAAAATCAAACTCACCGAAATGAGAAGGATATTTGAATTTTAATTTGTTGAATTTTTCTTTTTTAATCAGGTGAAATCCTCCTGCTATATCTTTTATTTTCATTCCCATTATCTTTCCACAAACTCCGTTGATTACTTTTGAACCTAATACCCTTAAAAATGGAGCTTCCATTTTTCCTCCCTCTACAAATCTTGAACCTGAAACTAAATCGTATTTATCTATGTGCTTTACCATCTCCTGAATTGTTTCCGGCGAGTGGGAGAAATCTGAGTCCATCAATAAGACAAAATCCCCGTTTGAAATTGATATGCCGTCCTGAATTGCTGAGAATAACCCTTTGTGATTGTTTCTATGGACGGCAATGAAATCTCCTATTTCTGCCAGATTGTCTATTATTCTTGGAGTTCTGTCTTTGGAATTATCATCTACAACAACAATCTCAAATTTTTCCTTGTATTTTGTTTTTCTTAGGCTTTGCCTTAAAGCCATAACCAGATTTTTGATGTTCTTTTCTTCGTTGTATGTTGGGAGAATTATTGAAATCTTTTTTTCCTGATTGAATTTTGGCTCTGGCTTGTCAAATTCGAGTTTTTTATCATAACCAACACAGGTATAATTTTTCATGGAATTAGGACAGGAAGAGCGTTTAAATAGGTTTTCGTTGGTTCGAATGGTTTCTAGATTAAAATTGGTGGACGTGTTAAGGAAGTAAATAAATTTAGATGGTAAGTTGATTTGTATTCATTTTCAAGTGGTGGTTTAGCGAAAGGTTTATAAATAGAGGAATTCCGCTATGGGTTATGGATAATGAGTCAAAGTTCGTCTGCGGATTGTGTGGATTGCTTGTAGCAGGGGTATTTTCTATTCTTTCTCTTAATGGATGTTTAGGAGTAAGGGGTCAGAAAGACATTTATTCTTTTGAGTATTTAGGGCAACCTTCAGCAGTGGTAAAGAAAGATGTAAGATGGGGGCCAGATAAATATTTTGTAAGATTAAGAGGTAATGACACTCTTAAATTTGGAGAGATAATTACGGATGATCGCAAAAGAATTACTCTTGATTATCATGATTGCTTTCAAAAATATTCAATAGTGGATTCTGAAGCAGAAGAATAAAAGTTTGGCAAAGCAATTCTTTTTAAATGCCTAATAGCTTGAATTTCCGAGATGGCGAGGGAAAAAGACGCTGGGGAGATATTTGATGTCACTTTGGATTATTCACAGAATCCTTCTGAGATAAAGAAATTTTTAGAGCATTATTTTACTGATAAAGAGATTAAAGGAAAGGTGATTTTGGATGCTGGCTCCAGAGTTGGAGATTATGGGGCTTATCTTTCTGAGAAAGGGGCTAAAAAAGTTGTTGGGGTTGATTTGAGCAAAAGATGCATTGAAAAGGCACAGGAGAAATACAAAGGAAATAAAAAGTTGGAGTTTCATCAGGGAGATATCACAAATCTTAACAAGTTTAAGAATAATAAATTTGATATTGTGATTTGCGTTGGAACAATGCCTTATTTGGATAAGAAACAATCCGAAAGGGCGTTGAAAGAATTTCTGAGAGTTACAAAACCAAATGGAAAAATACTTTTGATGTTTCAGAAAGAGAAGGGAGTTGCTGTTAAAACTGCGAGGTTTGTTGCCAATAATTTGCCCGCCAAACTTTATCTGTTCTTAATTGATAATTTTGCGTTTCTGTCCAAGCCAATAATTGAGAGGATGATTGGAAGAAAAGTTAATTTAGATTATATAAAATATGATGTTTTATGGGGATTGAGAGGCGTTAGATTCGGAATTCCAGTTGACATTCCTGAAAAATATAGAGTGGAAACTGTGACATCTGAGCAGTGTTCTGAAAAAACAACTGCAAGCTATAAGATAACTGTCCCTTTCACAAAGACTTTAAATACATAAATTTTGTTTTCTATTGATGAAACTAAAAAATAGAGATTTGATTATTGCAGGAATCTTTCTTTTATTTTTAATAGCTTTTTTGACTGTTCCTCATGGTTTGCTTGATGCGACTGATGTGAAAGATTATTCTGATACTGCAAAGTTTTTTGCTGGGGAATATTCTGCCAAGCATCGTTCTGCCCATTCTGTTTTGTATGGCTTATTTCTTAGCCCTCTTGTTAACTTGACTGATAGCTTCTTCTTTTTGAAGTTTGCTTCTGCTTTTTGGCTTGCGTTATTGATTTTGAGCGTTTATTATATTGGCGGTAAAAAGAAGGAGATTTTGTGGCTGATTCTTCTTTGCCCTTTGATTTGGTTTATGGCTCCTTGGTTAAGTCCTGTTCCTCTTGTTGCTTTAATATTTTTGTGGGCTTGGTTTTTTATTAAGAAGTTTGAGTCTGATGAAAAAATTAAATATTTAATTTTTTCAGGGTTATTATTAGGGTTATCGACGGCAATTTGGGAAAGTGCTTTGTATTTCTCATTTATTTTTTTAATTTCATTCCTGTATAATAAGAAATTGTATTACTCAATTGCATTTCTTATTGCTTTGTTTGTTGGGGTTTTGCCTTTGCTTATTGTAAATCAAATGGTTTTTGGATTTGCATTCTATAGTTTTGTCAAACACACTTCTGCTGTTTTTGTTTGTTTGTTGCAGGGAGTTGGGATTTATGGACAGGATGTTTGTTCAGGTGGAACATTAAAATTAATTTTGACTATTCTGTTTATTCCATTTTTCATTTATTTGTTTTATCAGAATAAAGTATTTAGGAAATATAAGAAAACAGTAATCTTCCTTACAATTTCCTTTTTGTTTATTTTAACCAACCCGCAAACAAGATTAGTTCTTGCTATTGTTCCAATAGTAATTTTAGTTTTGGGAAATGTTATGAACAAAAAACAATTAAAAATTCAGTTAATTATTTTTGCTTTTTTGAGCCTATTGGTTTTTGTTCCTTATTTAATTCAGATTAAATATGATACTAATGCAAAATACTTTACTCCGATGGTTGAAAATATTGCAAATCTGGAAGTTTATGAAAGGCAGGGAGATTTGATTGCTGAGGATTTGAATGAAATCGGGAAAGAATACAAAGGCGAGAGTTTCATCGTCGGGAATAATAATGATAATTACCGAACTTTAGCCCATTTCTATTGGGAGGATGAAATTAAAGAATTTATAAGTATTGAAGATTACAACTTATTTTTGAAGGGAGAGAATAAAATTGCCAGCAAGAGAATAGGTTCGGATTCTCCGCCTAATATTAGGAGAGAAATATGGATTGAAGTTGGAATGGGAAAGAATTCTAATGATAAAACGGACTATGAAAATATTAAATATGGATTAAGTTCTGATGAACAGATGAACGGATTTAAATTAGTTAAGGAATATAAAGTTTTGAATTTGTTTAAGAGGATTTGAGTATGGATGGGAGGAATTTCAAGAAACAGGCTGTGAAGGGCTCATTTTGGAATGTTGTCTCTTCACTTATTCAAAGAATTGGAGGAATAGCTTTTACAGTTATTATTGCCAGGATTTTGCTCCCTGAAAAATTTGGATTATATAGTTTAGTTTTGTCTGTTTCTGCCCTTTTTATGATGCTTGGGGACAAGGGATTTAATGAATCTTTAATTAGATATTTTGCTGAAGCTGGAAAGAATAAAGGAAAGGCAAAAACATTTTTTTATTATATCTTGAAAATTAAACTGCTGGTTGTTTTTGGGCTTTCTGCACTTTTAGTTTTGGCTTCTTATCCATTAGCTTATATTTTATTTAAACAACCAGTGGCTTTTGCTCCACTCTTAATAAGTTCTGTTTATATTCTATTTTCGACATTTGAGAATTTTTTTTCTGGGTTGTTTTTTGCAATTAAGAGAGTTAGTTATGTTGCCTGGGCGCAGACAATTTATCAATTTCTCAGAATTGTCCTTGTTTTGATTATTTTTTATTTCACCTTCCCTTCATTGAGTGTTACAAATTTATATATTGCTTTAACACTTGCTTCTCTCCTCACGTTTGGATTTTTGTTTTGGAATTCCGTCAGATTTGAGCCATATTTGTTTGATAGAGGGATAAATAGGATAAAGAAAAAAGATAAATCCAGAATGTTTGGTTTTGTTACCTTCTTTACTTTGACTTCTGTTTCATTTATTATTTTGGGAAGCATTGATACTGTAATGCTTGGTGCTTTGGTTAATGACACTGTCCCTATCGGACTTTACAGAAGCGCGTTTGCTTTGATTTCAAGCATTGCAGGTTTCTTTGGAATTACTCAAGTTCTTTTGCCTTTATTTATTAAAATGGATAAAAAAAGATTACAGGACGCTTTTAATAAGACTTTTAGATATATTATGAGTCTTGCAATTCCTGCTGCTCTTGGAATAGCTGTGCTTGGAAATTACTTTCTTTTCTTTGTTTATGGCAAGGAATATTTGGAGGCAACTCTCCCTTTGGTTGTTCTTTCTTTCATAATTATACTGGGAGTCCAATCCAATCTATTTGTTAACCTCTTTTTGACAAAAGAAAAACCAAAAGATTATTTGGGGCTTTTGGTTTTTGTAATTATTCTTAATATAATTCTTAATTATCTTCTGATTAAATTCTTCTTGAATTATTCTGTTAACCTTGCTGCAACTGGAGTTGCAATTGCAACTATTTTAAGCTGGTTGATTTATACTATTGGGCTAAATTTTTTGGTGAAGAAGAAACTTAATATTAAAGTTAATTTTGGCGTAATGATAAAACCAATTATTGCTGGAATTATAATGGTTTTAGTTATTTATTATCTCAAAAATTGGTTTGCTGATATTAATCTTTTTAATGGAATTATTCTTGTTGGTTTTGGAATTTTAGTTTATGCTTCTATTATGTTTATAATAAGGGGTTTTGTAAAAGAAGATTTGTCTTTGATTAAGATTTTGATGAAGAGATGAAATCATCAGATATTTTTGCAATCTTTTCTACTGGAATTCTTTTGATATTTTCGTGGATTGTGACTGAGTTTTTTCCCAGTGGCTTTATATAGCAGGCAGGCATTTCAGTTGGAATTAGGGCGATGACATTTGTTCTTGAAGGCCATGCGATATTTAGAGTTCCCCCGTCTTGTAGAGTGACTAATTTACTTTTTTTGAATAGCAGATAGACTAATCTTAAATTTAAGTTAAAACATACAATTGTGTTTGGATGCTTTTTATGCAAATTATCTAATTTTTTTCTATCTCCTCCGCCTCCAAAAAGCAAGATTTTATATTTTTGATGCCTTTTTTCAATATGGGTAATGTATTTGTCCCATTTTTTCATTGGCCATTGTTTTCTGTCCTGCATTGCGTCTGGGACAAAAGAGATAAATTGTTTTAGTTTGTTTTCTTTCATGAATTTGTTTAGTTCTTTTTCATCCTCTTTGTCTGTTGCAATTTCAGGCCAGTATTCCTTATATTTTATTCCCAACCCTTCTGAAAGAAGTTTCATTCTTCTAACTGTGCAGTGTTCAACCCATCTTTCTTTAGGCATGGAATAATTTAGAAGAATTTTTGAAAGGTATTTTTCGTATAGGGGAAATTTGTATCTTTTCCAAGGGAGGTAGAGTGTGTCGTTTCGAAATCCTATTCTATATTTAACTCCTCCAAAGTACATTAGAAATAAAATGTTTGCGTAACTTCCCCTTAAATCAATTCCTATGTCAAACTTTTCTTTTCTTATTTTTAAAGAAGTTTTTAGGAAGTTAATTATATCCTTGAAAGTTCTTGGGGCGAAGTCCAGAGTGATTATTTTATCTATTTTTTTGTTTTTTTCTATCAGCGCCCTGTTTGCTTTTGATGCTATTGCTGTTATTTTTGCATTTGGAAAATTTTCTTTTAGAGCAGGAAATACATTTGTGGAGTTTGCCATGTCTCCTATTCTGTCATTTCTAATTACAAGAATTTTTTTGGGATTTTTGGGATATTTATTCTCCATAAAAAAGTAGATTTTACTTTGTTTATAAATTCTATGGATTTAAATTATCTTTCAAATTCTGCTATGAGGCTTATGATTAAACCAGATGGTGAGCCGTGTCCAAGAACCATCAGTTCTGTTAAATTTAGTAAACCTTTTTTTATTGCAGTTATTGATAGATATAAGAAAAGAGCAAAATTAATGGATTGGGTCAAAATATTTAATCGGTCGCTGATTTTCATCTTACCCTATTAAGACTTTTATTATTCCGTATATTATTACTGCCAGGGCGCTGAATCCAATTATCCAGGCTATCCATTGCAATAAAGGTGTTTTTTTTCTTTTTGGCATTTTGACTTAAATATTATTAATTCATTAAATTTAAATCTTGTGATTTTTTGGTTAATATATGGCGGTTATTGAATTAAAAAAATCTGTAAATGAGCTGAGAAATGTTACAGAAGTATTCGGGTTGCCGAAAGCTGGCAAGACTACTCTGACCAAAAGGATTGGAAGAAGAAAATATGTTTTGAATTGGAAAGAGATTGGCAGGAAAAAGAAAATATATCTTTTTTTGAAGTATTTAATTTTGCACCCCCTTAATTTAGCTTATTTGTTTTATAAATTAAATTCTAATAAAATAAAAATGGAACATCTTGGAATAAAAGAATATTATTTGATTTGGAGAATGAGAAATTCTTATCTTTCTGCTACTCTGGCCAAATATGAATATTTGAAAGAGTTTAGTGAGAAGATTATTGCTGATGAATTTGCACTTCAGTCGATTTTCATGATTTTGCAGAAAAAGTCTGATGAAAAAGAAATCATGGAAATTATGGGGCATCTTCCTTCTTCTGGAAGGATACTAATTGTTGAAAGTAAAGATAAAGAGAGGTATAGAAGATTAAGCAAAATAAAGAAGTTTACAAGAGAGCTGGACAAAAGATACAAAATGAAATGGTGGAAAACTATTGAGCATAACTACAAAATAATAAAAGAGATTTTGAAAGAAAGATACAAAGTTGCTACTTAGGATAAATGAAATTCTTTTTGCATAATCTTTATATACCACTAGTAGCACTAGTAGATATGAAAAAAGTGGTTTGGGCTAATAAATCAAACGGACAATTATGTGTAACAATACCTAAAGGTTCTGGACTTAATGAGGGCGATATTGTTTCCATTGACAAGCACAAAGTGAAGAAGATAGTTTTTACTATTGTGGCTGCCGATTTGTTTCATTATGGGCAGTTGCAGTTCTTAGAAAAGGCAAATTTGCTGGGAGAATTTCATATTTGCGGTGTTCTAACAGACAGCGCCATGAGAGAATATGGAAAAAAGCCAGTTGGAAGTTTTACGGAAAGAAAGGCGATTGTTTCTGGATTGAGATGTGTTGATATGGTAATTCCTCAGGAATCTTTGAATCCTGTTGAAACTTTGAAGAAACTTCAGGAACAGTTTAATGATGCCGAGATTGTATTTGCCAGAAGTTCTGATTCAAAAGAAGTTCCTGGAAAAGAATTTATTAAGGGATTGAAATGGAAAGTTGTTCAGATTCCTTATTATGAAAAATTGTCTGATAAAAATATTCAAAATAGGGTTGGAAATGCTGAAATTCAGGAAACAAAAAAGCCAGATTTAGAGAGTTATTTAAATTTTAGAGAGTGGTGGGAGAGACAACATGAGCCAAGTATATGTTGAGTTGACTGCTGACTTTCTTCATCCTGGGCATATAAATATTATAAATGAGGCAAGAAAGTTGGGAGAAGTTACTGTTGGGTTGTTGACAGATGAAGCTGTTGCGAATTATAAAAGGAAACCTTTGCTTAATTACGAACAAAGAACGAAAATTTTGGAAAATATTAATGGTGTTTCTAAGATAATTCCCCAAGAGACTCATATTTGCCTTGATAATATTAAAAAATTGAAACCAGAGTTTGTTGTCCATGGGGATGAATGGGGCAATTTGTCCTGGGTTAGAGAGAAGGTTATTGAATTATTAAAAGAGTGGGGCGGAAAATTAGTTGAACCAAAATTTACCGGCGGAGTTTCTGCAACTGAATTAATTCAAAAAGTTGAAGGTAAAGGAACAAGTGCTGATAAAAGATTGAGAAAGTTGAGGGACTTGCTTAAATTGAAAGATTTGGTCAGAATAATGGAAGTTCATAACGGCTTGACTGGCTTGATTGTTGAAAAGACAAAAGTGAAAGATGGAAATGGTGTGAAAGAGTTTGATGGGATGTGGGAAAGCAGTTTGACTGATTCTGTTTCAAAAGGAAAGCCTGATATTGCAGCCGTTGATGTCAGCTCGAGAGTTAATACAATTGAGCAGATATTGGAAACAACAACAAAACCAATGATTGTTGATGTTGATAATGGCGGTTTGCCGGAACATTTTGTTTATACTGTAAGAACTATGGAAAGATTGGGAGTTTCTGCTGTGATTTTGGAAGATAAAAGAGGAGCAAAGAGAAATTCTCTTTTTGGGATAAATGTTAGGCAGGAGCAGGAAGATGTTGAAGATTTTTGCGATAAAATTAGAGCCGGAAAAAGAGCCCAGATTGGAAAAGATTTTATGGTTATTGCGAGGATTGAGAGTTTGATTTTAAAGAAAGGGCTGCATGATGCTCTGATAAGGGCTAATGCATATATTTGCGCTGGAGCTGATGGAATTATGATACATAGTAAGGAAGAAGACCCTTCTGAGATTTTGGAGTTCTGCAAAGAGTATGATAAATTGCCTCACAAAGTTCCTCTTGTTGCTGTTCCAAGCACTTACGATTCAGTTACGGAAGAGGAATTGAAAAAAGCCGGGATTAGGATTGTTATTTATGCAAATCATCTTTTGAGAAGCGCTTATCCTGCGATGTGCGCTGCTGCTGAGACAATTTTGAAAAATGAAAGGGGGTATGAGGCGAGGGAGTTTTGTATGCCTATTAAGGAAATCCTTGAGTTAATTCCTAATCACGAGTTTTGTTGAATTGTTACCTCGGTTAAATAACAAAATTTCCTGGGAAAAGATTAAAAGGGATTTTTACAATGTAAAATAAAATGATTCATCCAAAAGATTTTTATGAGATGTTGGGAAAAAATGGCGTTTATGCGTTCTTTGGAGTTCCTGATTCTCTTTTGAAGAGTTTTTGTGCGTATATTCAAGATAATGTTGCAAAAGATAGACATATAATTGCGGCTGA
>Ga0208375_1002540_pt1 | contig 16971 bp, 15 predicted proteins | sample RifOxyD1_FD_184038 | JGI IMG/M metagenome (GOLD analysis project Ga0208375, IMG submission 184038) | Soil microbial communities from Rifle, Colorado - Rifle Oxygen_injection D1 (SPAdes) | ecosystem: Environmental > Terrestrial > Deep subsurface > Rock core/Sediment | place: Rifle, Colorado... | reverse complement strand
GCGAGCGCCAATGCGCTGACCGCGCAGTCCATCGGCCCCGGCCTGCCGCTGCTGCGCGGCGACCCCGTCGATGCCGCCGCTGTGCGCACGCTGTTCAACGAACTGGCGCGCACCGAACCCGAGTACACGTGGATCGGCTTCGCCGCGGCCGACGGCACGGTGCGCGTGGCCAGCGGCGGCCTGCTGGAAGGGGCCAACGTCAGCCAGCGGCCGTGGTTCCAGGCGGCCCGTCGCGGCCCACACCTGGGCGACGTGCACGAGGCGGCCATGCTGGCGCGGCTGCTGCCGGCCGAACCCGGCGGCCAGCCGCTGCGGCTGATCGATGTCGCCGCTCCGGTACGAAGCGCCGATGGCCGCCTGCTGGGCGTCGTCGGTGCGCACCTGTCATGGCGCTGGGCCGAAGGACAGCGCGACCGGTTGCTGGGGCCGGAGGCCGACCGTGGCCTGCAGGAGCTGTGGGTGCTGGATGCCCAGGGCCGCGTCCTGATGGGGCCGGACGACCGGGTCGGGCAGGTGTTGGATACACCGAGCGCGCATGCCGTAGCGGCGGCGCGCAGCGGCCACCTCGCCGAGACCTGGGACGACGGTGTCGACTACCTCACCGGCTACGCGCAGACCGGCCGCGATGCCGACGGGCCGAGCGTCGGATGGCGCGTGCTGGTGCGCGAGCCGCGCGAGGTGGCGATGGCCGAAGTGCGCGGATTGCGCCGGGCGCTGACGGCGGTGGTGGCGGTGCTCGCGCTGCTGTCGATTGCCGCAGCGCTGCTGCTGGCGCGCAAGATCAGCGCACCGCTGCACACACTGGCCGAGGCCGCCACGGTGATGCGCACCGGTCTGACCGTGGTGCGCCTGCCGCAGCTGGGCGGTTACCGCGAGGCGCAGCAGCTCTCGACCGCGTTGAGCAGCCTGTTCGAACAGGTCGGCCAGCGCGAGCGCGAGCTGCGCGACCTGGCCGAGAACCTGGAGCGGCGTGTCGAGGCACGCACGCAGGAACTGCACAGCGCCAACAACGAACTTGAACGCCTGTCGGTGACCGACAGCCTCACCGGCCTCAACAACCGCCGCTACTTCGACACCCAGCTGGCGCACGAGATGCAGCGCGCGCGCCAGCAGCTGCAGCCGCTGCTGCTGATCGACCTGGATCACTTCAAGCGCATCAACGACACGCATGGCCACCCCGCCGGCGACCGCGTGCTGCAACTGGTGGCCGACCTGCTGGACCAAGGCCTGCGGCCGACCGACGCCATCGCGCGGATCGGCGGCGAGGAGTTCGCGGTGATCGCCGCCGGCGCCGACCTCGCGCAGGCCAGCCTCCTGGCCGAGCGCCTGCGGAGCCGTGTCGCCAGCGCCAGCCCGCTGGAGATCGGGCGCCTGGAGCTGCCGATCTCGGTCAGCATCGGCGTGGCCAGCGCATGGCCGGCCGAAGGCGACGCCACCGCCATGGAGACCGCGGCCGAGCGGCTCTACACCCAGGCCGACATGGCGCTGTACCGCGCCAAGCGCGCCGGCCGCGACCGCGTCGAAGGCACGGTTGCCTGATCGCGCCCAAGGCGGCGGGCGCGCGTGCTCGCGCATAATCGCGCGATGCCTTCGATTGCCGACATCCCGTTGTTGACCTGGCTGCTGGTGCTGGCCGCCTACCTGATCGGCTCGTTGTCGGGCAGCCTGCTGCTGGGCCGGGGGCGCGGCGTCGACATCCGCACCCTGGGCAGCGGCAACGCCGGCGGCACCAACGCGCTGCGCACGCAGGGCTGGCGCTTCGCGCTGGGCGTGGTGCTGGTGGACGTCGGCAAGGGCGCGCTGGCCACGTGGCTGGCGCTTCGCTTCGCGCCGGTCGGCAGCGCAATGACGGTGACCGCGCATGGGTACCTGGCCGCATTCGCGGCCATCGTCGGCCACATCTGGCCGGTGTGGCACGGCTTCCGCGGTGGCAAGGGCGCGGCGACGCTGGTCGGCGCGCTCGCGGTGCTGTGGCCGCTGGCGGTCGCGCTGATGGTGCTGGCCTGGCTGGCCACGGTGCTGGCCAGCGGCTACGTCGGGCTGGCGACGGTCGTGGCGGCGCTGGTGTTGCCGGTGCTGGCGTGGATATTCGATGCGGAGTTGCCGCGGATGGCATTCGCATGCGCGGCGGCCGTCCTGCTGGCATGGACGCACCGGGGCAACCTGGCGCGCCTGCGCGCCGGCACCGAGTCTCGCTTCGCCCGTGCGCGCCTGCTGCACCGCTGGCGCCGGGGCGGTTGATGGACGAGCGCGCGCTGCTGCAGCGGCTGATCACCGGCCCGGTGTCGGGCGACGCGCTGGCGCGCGAGGTCGGCCAGACCCGCGCCGCGGTGTGGAAGCGCATCGAGTCGCTGCGCCACGCCGGCGTCGCGATCGACGCGAGCCCGGGCCAGGGCTATGCGCTTGCGCAACCACTCGATCTGCTGGACGCCGCGCTCATCCAGCGCGGACTGTCGGACGGCGCACGTCAGCGGCTGTCGGCATGCGAGGTCGCGTGGACCATCGACTCCACCAACACCGCGCTGATGGCGGCACCGGTGCCGGCAGATGGCCTTGCACGCGTGCTGCTGGCCGAGCGCCAGACGGCCGGACGTGGCCGGCGCGGTCGCCAGTGGGCCTCGCCGCTGGCCGCGCACCTGTACCTGTCGCTGGCGCGCGCGTTCGGCGGCGGCCTGGCCCGGCTAGGCGGGTTGAGCCTGGTGGCCGGCGTGGCGACGGTCGAGGCGCTGCATGCGCTGGGCATCAACGCCGCCCGGCTGAAGTGGCCCAACGACGTGGTGGTGGTCGATGAGCGCGGGCTGCGCAAGCTCGGCGGGCTGCTGGTGGAGGGCAGCGGCGAACACGCCGGCCCGGTGCGCGCGGTGATCGGCCTCGGCCTCAATGTGCGCATGCCCGCTGAAGCGGCCGCCTCGATCGAGCAACCCTGGTGCGACCTAGCCGGACTCGCCGGCGGGTCGTTGGAGCGCAACGCGCTGGCCGCGGCGGTGCTGGAGCATTGGCTGCCTGCCTTGGATACGTTCGAACGCGACGGACTGGCACCATTCCTGGCGCGCTATGCCGCCGTGGACGCGCTGCGCGGACGCGGCATCGTGGTACAGGGCGAGCACGCGCGCCTTGAGGGCATCGCACACGGCATCGCGCCCGACGGTGGCCTGGAGATCACGATGCCGGACGGCGCCACGCACATCGTGCATGCCGGAGAAGCCAGCCTGCGCCTGGCGCATGCTGCGGAGGCCACGGCATGAGCCGGTGGCTGTTCGACCTGGGCAACACGCGGCTGAAGTGCGCGCCCCTCGCCGGCGACGGAACCATCGGCGACGTGCATGCGCTTGCAAACGACGCCGGCGGCTGGGCCGCCGCGCTCGACGCATTGCTGCCCGCGCGCGTGGACGTGGCCTGGGTGGCCAGCGTCGCGGCGCCGGCCCTGACCTCGGCGCTGGCCGATGCGCTGGCCGCCCGCGCCCGCGCGGTCAGCTTCGCGCGCACCCAGGCCTCGGCCTGTGGCGTGCGCATCGCCTACGCGCAGCCGCACAAGCTTGGCGTCGATCGCTTCCTGTCGATGATCGGCGCGCACGCGCGCATCCCCGGACCCGTCCTGCTGTGCGGGGTCGGCACGGCGCTCACGATCGACCTGCTGGATGCCGACGGCCTGCACCACGGCGGCCGGCTGGCACCGTCACCCACCGTGATGCGCGAGGCGCTGCACGCGCGTGCGGCGCAGCTGCCGGTGGACGGCGGGACGTACGTCGACTTCGCCGACGACACCGAGGACGCATTGGCGTCGGGCTGCGAAGGCGCCGCGGCGGCGCTGGTGTGCGACAGCCTGGACGCCGCCACCCGGCTCCTCGGCACCGCACCGACCGTGCACCTGCATGGCGGCGGTGCCTCCGCGCTGTTGCCGCGCCTGCCACAGGCACGTCATGCGCCCGACCTGGTCCTCGCGGGCCTGGCGGCGTGGGCGGGGCAGGGATGACGGTGCATCCCGGGCGCGGCCGCGTTTTATAGTCGCCGCATGCTGATCCGTGCCTCGATCGTCCTGCTGATCGCCCTCAATCTGGGCGTGGCCGCGTGGTGGCTGCTGCGCGACGCCCCCCCGCCGCCTGCACCCGAGCCCCTGCCGGCCGGCGTGGTCCCGTTGCAGCTGGTGGACGAGGCGCCCGCGGGCGCGCCGGCTGCCGCGGCCGGGCCACCCGTCGCGGCCCGCCAGTGTTTCAGTCTCGGACCGTTCGAGGACACGCTGGCGGCCACCCGGGCGCGCGAAGGAATCGAGGCGGACGTCCAGGTGCGCCTGCGGCGTGAGCCGATCGACAGCGGCCAGGGCTGGCGCGTGTTGATCCCGCCTCGCGACACCATGGACGAGGCACAGGCGCTGGTGCGTCGCATCGACGAGGCCGGCATCGACGACTACCTGGTGATGCGCGAGGGTGCGGACGCCCGCGCCATCGCGCTGGGCCGCTACGGCAGCGAGGCCACCGCCCGGCGCCGTGTGGAGGCGATGGCCGACGCCGGGTTCGACGACGCCGTCGCGCAACCGCTCGGCGATGCCGCGCAGGTATGGCTGGACATCACCGCGGCAGGGGATTTCAACGCCGAGGCCGCGCGTACCGCCACGGGTGCGGCGCAGCGTGAACCGCGCGACTGCCCGTCCGGCGCCTAGGGCGGGACACGTCACCGCGATAGAATGGGCGCTTCGCCGGCTTAGCTCAGTTGGTAGAGCAACCGCCTTGTAAGCGGTAGGTCGTCAGTTCGACTCTGACAGCCGGCACCACGACAGGAGTCCGCCATGCAGCGCAGCTATCCCCCCGTTTCCCTGATCGGCGCCCCCACCGACGTGGGCGCAGGCGACCGCGGCGCGCGGCTGGGGCCGGATGCGTTGCGCATCGCAGGGCTGGGCGAGGCCCTGGAGGCGCGCGGCGTCGAGGTCATCGACCGCGGCAACCTGGAAGGCCCGCGCAACCCGTGGCAGCCGCCGGTGGAGGGCTACCGCCACCTCGAGCAGGTCGTCGCCTGGAACCGCGCGGTGATGGACGCGATGGCCGACGAACTGCGCCAGCAGCGCATGCCGGTGCTGCTCGGCGGCGACCACTGCCTGGGCCTGGGTTCGATCACCGCCGTCGCCCGCCACTGCCGCCAGACCGGGCAGAAGCTGCGCGTGCTGTGGCTGGATGCGCATGCGGACTTCAATACCCACCAGGTCACGCCGTCGGGCAACGTCCACGGCATGCCCGTCGCCTGCCTGTGCGGCCTGGGCCCGCGCGAGCTCACGCACCTGTCGGGCGAGTCGCCGGCGATGGATGCCGCCGACATCCGGCAGATCGGCATCCGCTCGGTTGACCAGGGCGAAAAGCGGCTGGTCAAGGAATACGGCATCGACATCTACGACATGCGCTACATCGACGAGGTCGGGATGAAGCGCGTCATGGAAGAAGCGCTGGAAGGCGTCGACGACAACACGCACCTGCACGTCAGCTTCGACGTCGACTTCCTCGACCCGTCCATCGCACCCGGCGTCGGCACCACCGTGCCGGGCGGCCCGAACTACCGCGAGGCGCAGCTGGTGATGGAGATGATCGCCGACACCGGGCGCATGCGTTCGCTGGACATCATGGAGCTCAACCCGGTGATCGACAGCCGCAACGTGACCGCGGAGATCGCAGTGGACCTCGTGGAAAGCCTGTTCGGCAAGTCGACGTTGATGCGCGACTGACGTCGTCGCGTACTGCCGCAGCGTCGAGTGTCGCGGTGTATGAACACCGCCCCAGTGCGGTCGCTCCGCAGGCGGCCCGCTCTACGCGCGCTTCACGCCGGCTCGCGTCTGATTCGCCCCGAGGCGGCCGACCGGGCCGGCCCGCGAATCCGACGACGAAACGACGAGGAGTTCCACATGAAGCGCTTGATCACCCTGATGCTGCTGGCCATGTTCTCGATGGGCACCCTGACCGCGTGCAACACCATGGCCGGTGTCGGCGAGGACGTGCAGGCCGGTGGCGAGAAGCTGGAAGACAAGGCCGAGGACTGCAAGGACGGCCGCTGCTGATCCAGCACTCCAAGGTTGCTGCAACGAAAGCCGGGCATTGCCCGGCTTTTTTTTGGAGCGCATGACGCGGCTGGTGCGGACGGTCGCACGATGAACGGGCAGGCCGTGCATGAAGCGGTTCATCGCGTTCACGACGGTCAAGGGTCGATTAACGCCGCCGTGACCTTCGGCCAACACCCCGGCTGCGAAGCTGGCATCGCGGTGGCGGGACACCGCACCTCCCCCAAGACAGCAAGAGGACGCACGCAGATGAACAAGGACATCATTGCCGGCAAGTGGACCCAGATCAAAGGCAAGGCCCAGGCGAAGTGGGGCGATCTGACGGACGACGATTTCGACACCGCCGAGGGCAACGCCGAATACCTGTCGGGCCGCCTCCAGGAGCGTTATGGCTGGGAGCGCGACCGTGCAGACAAGGAAGTGCGTGATTTCAGCCAGACGCTGAACTGAGCGCGCGATGCACGCACGTGGCGCGGCCGCGGCGTGCAAGCGCCGTGCGCGTGCACGGCGTCGACGAGGGAAAAGCGGGCCATCGGCCCGCTTTTCTTTTGGGTCTGATTTTTCGAGTTCGGGGGATGCCCGTGATCAACGCGGCGGATCGGGCACGAAGCCGGTCGGGAACGCCTGCGGCCCGTCGTGGTGCGGACGCTTCCACCACGGCCTCTGCAGGATGCCGCGCGCAGCCAGTACGCCGGGCGAGTCGTAACGCCACTGCAGGACCTGGGCGGGACGGCTCGAGGCGCGCTCGAACCGGGTATGCCGGGTCGGCGCGTATTCGCGCTCGCCATGGCCGGTGCCGATGCGCTGCGCGGCGGCCGGTGCGGCGGCGCTGGATTCGGCCGCGGCCGCCTGGCGCCGCGACCCGCCTGCCGCATCCGCCCCCGCGTGCGGTCGGGCGATCGGTGGTGGCAGGGGTTGGACCGGCTCAGGACGTGCCTCGTCGAACACGGCGATGCCGATCACGCCCACGTGGTCGGGACGGCCGGTGCGCGCGGCGTAGCTGTCGTCCAGATGCGTGAAGTGGAAGCCCGCCACGTCCCGCATCGACTTGCGCCACCCGTCGATGCGGGTGCTCTGGCCCGGTGCCAGGACGTAGCCGGTCTGCGAGGGGTGCGCGGTGTCGCCGCTGATCGCGTTGACGCCGTCGATGGACAGCACCACCAGCACGCGGCGGTCGCTGGTGTTGGTCAGCCGTACGCCGTAGCGGTGCCCGGGCGTGCCGGCGATCCAGTGCTCACCCCGGTGCCGCACGGGCGACAGCCACTCACCGTCGTCGCGGTCGAGCACGGCCATCGATACGGGCCACGCGGCGGCGGTGGCCGGGATGAACAGTGCGGCGGCGATTGCGAGCGCGGCGGCGACGCGGCCGTGGGTGGACACGCGAGGGCGTCGGGACGGGACAGGCGACATGGCGATTCTCCAGTGGTTGGGTCGGACGGGTCGGGCAGAACAGGCCAACGCACCGGTGTCGCCAGTGGGGTTGCCCACGCGCGGTAAACTGCCGGGCCCGTTCATCGGCGGCCGGCCCGTACCGGTCGCGAAGGCCCGCGATGCAGTCCACCCGTGTCCTCACCGGCATCACCACCTCCGGCACGCCCCACCTGGGCAACTACGTCGGTGCCGTGCGACCGGCGATCACCGCCAGCGCCGCGCCCGGCGTGGAGAGCTTCTTCTTCCTGGCCGACTACCACGCGCTGATCAAGGTCAGCGACCCGGCGCGCGTGCAGCGCTCCACGCTGGAGATCGCCGCGACGTGGCTCGCCTGCGGCCTGGAGCCGGACAAGGTGTGGTTCTACCGCCAGTCCGACATCCCCGAGATCCCCGAGCTGACGTGGCTGCTGACGTGCGTCGCCGGCAAGGGCCTGCTCAACCGCGCGCACGCCTACAAGGCCGCCGTCGACCGCAACACCGAGGCCGGCGAGGACCCCGATGCGGGCGTGACCGCGGGGCTGTTCATGTATCCGGTGCTGATGGCCGCCGACATCCTGTTGTTCAACGCGCACAAGGTGCCGGTGGGCCGCGACCAGGTGCAGCACATCGAGATGGCGCGCGACTTCGGCCAGCGCTTCAACCACCTGTATGGCGAGCACTTCACGCTGCCCGAGGCGGTGATCGAGGCGCAGGTGGCCACGCTCCCGGGCCTGGACGGCCGCAAGATGAGCAAGAGCTACGACAACACCATCCCGCTGTTCGCCCCGCGCGAGCAGCTGCGCAAGCTGATCTTCTCGATCGTCACCGACTCGCGCGCGCCGGGCGAAGCGAAGGACGCCGACGCATCCAACGTCTTCCAGCTGTACCAGGCGTTCGCCAGCGACGCGGAAACGGCGGCGATGCGCACCGCCTTCGCCGACGGGATCGCCTGGGGCGACGCCAAGCAGGCGCTGTTCGAACGCATCGATGCCGAGGTCGCGCCGTTGCGCGAAAAGTACGAGGCGCTGATGGCGCGCCCGGCCGACATCGAGGCCACGCTGCGCGATGGCGCGGCACGCCTGCGCGAGCGGCATGCAACGCCGGCGCTGAAGGCGCTGCGCGAGGCCGTGGGGCTACGCGACCTGTCGGTTGCGGTAGCGGATGCCGGCACGAAGGCCGCGCGCAAGAAGGGCGGGGCCGAACAGCTCAAGGTCTACCGCGAGCGCGATGGCCGCTTCCACGTGAAGCTGGTGGTGGGCAAGGACACGCTGGCCACGAGCCGCGGCGCCGACAGCCCCGCCGCAGCGAACGCGCAGGTGGACGAGGTGGTGCGCGGTGGCGAGACGGCGCTTGGCGCGCACTTCGACCTGGACGCCGGGGCCGATGCATCGCAGGTGGTCGAGGTGATGCGCGCACTGCGGGCGGGGGGGGAGTAGTCGCACGCGTCACCGCTGTGGAAGGTCTGGATCCCGCCTTCGCGGGCATGACGGATCGAGCCCAATGCCCTGCAATCCCGCCCGTATCACTGCGAACCCATGAACCCCCTTGTCGAACTCAACCTCTCGCTGATCCTGTTCCTGCCATGGTTCGCCATCCTCGGCGTGCTGTTCTGGGTGTTTCCGCGGCAGCCGCGCGACGTCGCACGCCGGGTGTTCGATGTGGCGTCGCTGCTGCTCTCGCTGGCGGCGTTCCTGGCCAGCATCTGGTGGTCGTTCCACAACGCCGATCCACTCCATGGCGGGATGTGGAAGCAGGTGCTGGCGACCGCGCTCGGTTACGGCGTGTTCCTGGCGGTGTTGACGGTGGCGTTCCTGGTGCGGATGCGCTGGTTGCGATCACGACGCGGCTGACCGCGCATCGGATCGCACCGCCGGACGTCGACACCGTCACGGCTGGCGGCCGCAAAGCCCGTTAGGCTGGCGGGGCCTGGAGGCTGCGAATGAGCCGGTCCACCCCACCCCGCAGGGACGATCCGACCGAGGAAATGCGACGGCTGGCCGCGCTGGCGGCCTACGAGCTGCTCGACACCGAGCCCGAGCAGGCTTACGACGACATCGTCCGCCTCGCCGTCACACTGTGCGGGGTGCCGGCGGCGACGATCTCGCTGGTCGACCACGACCGCCAGTGGTTCAAGGCCGCGCTCGGCATCCGGGTGGCACAGACACCGCGCTCGCAGGCGCTGTGCGATGTGGCCATCCGCACGCCGCGGCAGCTGATGCTGGTCGAGGACGTGCTCGCCGACGCCCGCTTCGCGCACTTCGGGATGGCCATTGATGGCCGTCCCGTGCGCTTCTACGCCGGAATGCCGCTGTGCAACCCGGATGGTCAGGCGCTGGGCACGCTCAACGTGCTCGACGTCGAGCCGCGCCAACTGTCGGCCCAACAGCGGCAGGCCCTGGAGCTGCTGGCGCGCCAGACCCAGCACCTGTTCGAGTTGCGCCGCTACACCCGCGAGCAGGGGCGCCTGCTGGCCGAGCGCGACGCCGCCGCCCGCCGGCTGGAGGCCTCGCGCGACGATCTCGAGCAGCGCCATGAACGCCTCAAGCGCAGCGCGGCGCGCGACCCGTTGACCGGTCTGCTCAACCGTGCCGGCCTCGGCGAACTGCGTGAAAATCCGGCCGCACTTGCGCGGCTCGATGCCGGGCCGTACAGCCTGATGCTGATCGACGTGGACCACTTCAAGCAGGTCAACGACCGCCACGGCCACCTGCTGGGCGACCGTGCGCTGCGTGCCGTCGCCGACAGCGTGGCCGCCTCCATCCGCGAGGGCGATGTCGCGGTGCGGTTTGGCGGCGAGGAAATCCTGGTGGTGCTGCCGCAGACGCGGCTGGCGCATGCGGCCGAGGTGGCGGGGCGCGTGCGCCAGCAGGTCGCCGGCGTCGCTCTGCCGTTCCCGCTGACGGTGTCGATCGGCATCGCCGGCGGCGAACCCGGCGGTGATCCGCCCGAGGCGGTGTTCGAGCGCGCCGACCAGGCGCTGTACCGGGCCAAGGCGACGGGGCGGGACCGCATCGTGGTCGATGACACGCCGCAGGTGGGTTGAGCGCTCCGGCGGTCCGTGTCGCCTGTAGGAGCGGCTTCAGCCGCGATGAACCCAAGCGGCGTCGTCAGTGCGCATCCGTTGTAGGAGCGACGTGAGTCGCGACCTCGCGCCCGGTCGAAGCGGCGTTCGCGACTTGCGTCGCTCCTACCTCGACCTGCGGTTTCGAACGATGCCGAGTTCTGATCGCGGCTGAAGCCGCTCCTACAGGGGAGGCGTCAATCCCAGGTGCGTGGCGCGGGACGCGCGCTGTCCTCGCGCATGCGCACCACGCAGAAGCGCTGGCCGGTGGGGGCATCCATCACCACCCAGCGGCCATGCGGTGGGCGCGAGTGCTCGCGCGCGCCCAGCGCGGCCAGGCGCGCGACCTCGGCCTCGATGTCGTCGGTTTCGATGTCCAGGTGCACGCGCGAGGGGTGCCCGACCTTCTGCACTTCGATATGCAGGTCGCCCGGGGTGCCACCCAATTGCTGGTACTGCGCACCGCCCGGCTCGCCGGCATCGCGGTCGGCGACCGTGCACCCCAGCGCCTGCGACCAGAAGTCGGCCGCGGCGTCGAGGTCGTCGGTGTTGCAGTCGATGATGAAACCGGCCAGGCGGCTTTGGTGGGGCATGGGACCTCCTGCGCGAGTCGGTGTTCGTTGCTTCCCGGAGGCGCCTCCCCTCCGCCGTGCGAAGGGGAGGCAGGCACTTATTGCGGCGATGCCAGGTCGTCCAGCAGCGCCTTCAGGAAGCGCGCCGCCTCGCCGCCGGTGCAGGCACGGTGGTCGAAGGTCAGCGAGATCGGCATGCGGCGATGGACTTCGATGCCGCCGATCACCGCGACCACGTCGTGCGACAGCTTGCCGGCGCCGACGATCGCCACGCACGGCGGCACCACCACCGGCGTCGCGTAGCGGCCGGCGAACATGCCGAAGTTCGACAGCGAGATGGTGTAGCCCGCCAGCTCGGAGGGCGGGATGCTGCGGTCCATCACCTGCGTGCGCAGGCGGTTGATGCCCTCGCGCAGGCCGCGCGCGTCGAGCATGTCGGCGTTGCGCAGCGCCGGCACGAACAGGCCGTCGTCGGTGTCCACCGCGATGCCCAGGTCGACGTGCGGGTGCATCGTGCGCACCAGCTTGTCGCCGTCGAACCACCCGTTGAGCGCCGGCACTTCCTTGCAGGCGGTGACGATGGCGCGCACCAGGCGCGCGGTGATGTCCTGCTTGCCGATCCAGGCGTGCAGGTCGGCGTCGTCGCACAGGGTGGTCGGCACGACCTTGCTGTGCGCATCGGCCATGACCCGCGCCATGTTGCGGCGCACGCCCTTGAGCTGCTCGGGCTGGCCGCTGGCGGCAACGCCCGGCGGCTGCGTGCGCATCGGCTTGCCGGACTGCGACAGCGTGCTGCGGCCTTCATCCCTTCTCCCCTCGGGAGAAGGTGCCCGCAGGGCGGATGAGGGTTCGGTGCGGGACTGCGAGTGACGCGCCTGTGCCGCACCCTCACCCCCGGACGGACGCAGGCTCGACGGATCGGCCGCCGCCTGCTTCACGTCCGCCATCGTCACCGCGCCATCGCTGCCGGTGGCACGCACGCGGGCCAGGTCGACCTTGAGCTTGCGCGCCATCGCGCGCACCGCCGGCATCGCCTTGATGCCGCCGGCGCTGGAGGCCTGCTCGCTGCGCACCGCGTCGGAGCTCTGCATCGCGCCCACGACGGTGCCGCTGTCTTGGCGGGACTCGGATTTCGAAGGCGGTGCCTCGTCGTGGTCGAGCACGCCGCCCTCGTCGGAAGCCACCAGCTTGTCGTCCGGTGCCGGGTCCTGGCTGCCCACGCCGTGACCGCCCTTGCCAGCCTTCTTGCCGCTGCCGTGGTGGTGGCCGGTGTCCTGGCCCGCGGCGCGCTGCGGCATCGACGGGTCGATCTCGAACTCGGCCAGCACCGCGCCGGTCTCGATGATGTCGCCCGCCTCGCCCGCCAGCTTCAGCACCTTGCCGGAGAACGGCGAGGGCACGTCGACCACGGCCTTGGCCGTTTCCATCGAGACCAGGTTGTCGTCCAGGCGGATGGTGTCGCCGACCTTGACCGCCCACTCGACGATCGTGGCGTCGGGCAGGCCCTCGCCCAGGTCGGGGAGCATGAACTTCTTGGTGTCACTCACGCGGCAATCTCCTGTGTGCGGTCCGTCAGCCGGCCGCCAGCGTGCGCTTGGCGGCCTCGACGATGCGTTCGACGCTGGGCAGGTACTTCATCTCCAGGCGGAACAGCGGGATGTGGGTGTCGTAGCCGGTGACGCGCTCGACCGGCGCGAGCAGGTCGTACATCGACTCCTCGGCCAGGCGCGCGGCGATCTCCGCGCCGAAGCCGGCGGTCTTGGGCGCCTCGTGCACGATCACGCAGCGTCCGGTGCGGCTGACCGACTCGGCGATGGTGTCGAAGTCCAGCGGGCGCAAGGTCGCGACGTCGATGACCTCGGCGCTGATGCCTTCTTCCTCCAGCGCCTCGGCGGCTTCCAGCGCCTCCTTCACCTGCGCGCCCCAGCTGACCAGGGTCACGTCGGTGCCGTCGCGCAGCACGTAGCACACGTCCAGCGGCAGCGCCTCGCCATCGTCAGGGACGAGCTCCTTGTACTGCCGGTAGATGCGCTTGGGCTCGAAGAAGATGACCGGGTCCGGTTCGCGGATCGCCGCCAGCAGCAGGCCATAGGCACGGGCCGGCGAGGACGGCATGACCACGCGCAGGCCGGGCACGTTGGTGAAGATCGACTCGTTGGCCTCGCTGTGGTGCTCCGGCGCGCGGATGCCACCGCCCCACGGCACGCGCAGCACCATCGGGCAGGTCAGCCGGCCGCGGGTGCGGTACCGGAAGCGCGCGGCGTGGCAGATGATGTGGTCGACCATCGGGTACATGAAGCCGTCGAACTGCGCCTCGGCCACCGGCTTCATGCCCTGGCTGGCCAGGCCGACGGTGAGGCCGGCGATCGTGGTTTCGTCCAGCGGCGTGTCCAGCACGCGCGAATCGCCGAACTCGGCCTGCAGGCCGGCGGTGGCGCGGAACACGCCACCGTTGACGCCCACGTCCTCGCCGAGCACCAGCACGGTGTCGTCGTTGCGCATCTCGTAGGCCAGCGCCTGCGTGATGGCCTCGATCAGGGTGATCGCGGCGGGCGCCTTGGCCTCGCCCTTGCCTTGTGTCTTCCTGTCGGTCGCGGCCTTGTTCACGAGCGGCCCTCCCGTGCGATGGCCTGCTCGCGCTGGGCCAGCAGGTCCGGCGGCGGGTCGGCGTAGAGGTAGTCGAACATCGCCTCGACCGGCTGCACCGGGGTCTCCAGATACGCGTTGATCTCCACGTCCACCTTCGCGCCGCATTCCTCGGCCCAGGCCTTTTCCTGCTTTTCGTCCCACAGCTTCTGCGCGGTGAGGTAGGTGCGCAGGCGCGTGACCGGGTCGCGCTCCCAGGCCGCCTTGACCTCGGCCTCGTCGCGGTAGCGGCGGGCGTCGTCGGCGGTGGTGTGGTCGTGCAGGCGGTAGGTCATGAACTCGATCACGCTGCCGCCCTCCCCATTGCGCGCGCGCTCCATGGCGCGGCGCATGCCTTCCAGCACGGCGATCAGGTCGTTGCCGTCCACCTGCAGGCAGTGCAGGCCGCCGGCCAGGCCCTTCTGCGCCAGCGTCGGCGCGCCGGTCTGCGACTTGCGCGGCACCGAGATCGCCCAGCCGTTGTTGATGATGCATTGCACGAACGGCAGCGCATACGCGCCGGCCGAGTTGATCGCTGCGTACGTGTCGGTCTTGGAGCTGCCGCCATCGCCGCAGCAGGTCACCGCGACGCGCTTCTCGCCGCGCAGCTTGAAGGCCAGCGCGGCGCCGGCCGCGTGCAGGCACTGGGTCGCGATCGGCACGCACCACGGGTAGTCGTGCTTCGGGCCGGAGAAGTCGTTGCCGCGCTCGTCGCCGCCCCAGTACAGCAGCACTTCACGCGGCTTGACGCCGCGCATGAACTGCGCGCCGTACTCGCGGTAGCTGGGCGCGAACACGTCGTCGGGCTGCATCGATGCGCCGATGCCGACGTGGGTGGCCTCGTGGCCGAGGCAGGCCGCATACGTGCCCAGCTTGCCGGTGCGCTGCAGGGCAATGGCCTTGGTGTCGAAGGTGCGCACGAACAGCATCTGCTTGAACAGGGGCAGCAGTGCCTTGGCGTCCTTGAAGGCCTTGGGCAGCGGTCCGACGGGTTTTCCGTCGGGGCCGAGGTACTGCAGGTACTCGATCTCGAACTTCGCGGCGATGGTCATCGCGGGGGATTCCTCGAAAACACGACCGGTCGATGATAACCACAGCGCCGTAGCCGCCCGTTGCGCGACGCGGCAAGCCTTTTCCGGGCGGATGTGCTGGCGAGGGCGCCTCCGCGAATGGCACGCCGCAAACGAAGAGGGGCGCGGCCCGTGCCGCGCCCCTCCGGACCCGATGGCGTGCCGGTCAGCGCCGGTGGCGGGCCGGTGCCTGCAGGGTGTCGCGGTTGTTGCCGGGCGCCGGGTCGGGCGTGGCCGACGTCACCGACGCCTCGAACACCCAGGCCTCGCCGCGGCTTGGGGCACCCGGCACCACCAGCGCGAAGGCGAACCAGCGCGTGCCGGCGGCCATCGCCGCGTTGCTGCTGCACTCGGCACGGAACGTGTCACCGGCCAAGCGTACGCACGACCAGCCCGCCGGGGCGGCCGCGGCGGCCACGCGCGGGTCGACGTTGCCCTCGATCAGCAGGCGCGGCTGCACCGCCGCGTCGGGACCGGCGTTGGTCACCGGTACGAGGAACGTGGCGACCGCGCCGCGCCGCAGCTGGCCGGCGGTGCCGACGATGCGCACCGACAGGTCGGCGGCGGTCGCGCGGGCCACGGCCACGCTGGTGCGGTTGTCGGCGTTGGCCGGATCGCGGGTGGTCGACTGCGTTGCGACGGCCAGGGTCAGCGGCGCGAGGTCCGCGGTCTCCGGCATTGCCGCCTGCAGCGCGAAGTTGGCATCCGCACCTGACTCCAGCGACGGCGTGGTGCAGGTCACTGTGGTCGTCGCGTCATCCTGCACCGGCGCCGCGCACGTCCAGCCGCCTTCGACCGCGGTGAGCGTCGGTGCCACCGCGGCATCGAACACGAAGGCCACGCTGGCGAAGGCCGCATCGCCGGGGCCGGCATTGGACACTCGCGCGTCGAACGTGACCGCCTCGCCCGCCCGCGCCGCCTGGACATCGGCACCGACGGTCACGGCGAGATCGGCCGCCGCGAACGCCGGCACGCGGATCGACAGCCGCACCGGGTCGTGGTCGGACGAGCGCAGCGCGATGCCGGCGTCGTCGAAGTTGTCCACGCCGAAGTCGGCGTTGATGCGCGCGTGTTCGACCGCAAGGCCGGCGACGCCATCGACGACCGCCTCGTTGACCAGCACGTGGTCCAGCGTCTGCGCGTTGCCGGCGAAGACGTAGGAGTAGCGCTCGTCGTTGTCGGCGATCAGCTGCGAGCCGTCCACCAGCAGCGAGGTCAGCGGGCTGTCGACATGGGTCAGCACGCGGTCCGGCGCAGCCTCGTCGCCGCGGACGATGCCCATCACGTCGACGTAGCCGTCGTTGACCTCGAAGGCGTTGAAGTCGCCGACCAGCACGATGTGCGCGGCCGGGTCGTCCTGTTGCATCTGCTCGACCAGGCCGGCCAGGTAGGCCGCCTGCGCGCCGCGCTTGACCCGCACGCGCTCGCTGGTGGTCGCCCAGCCGCTGCTGCCCGGCGAGACGTCGTCGATGCCGTTGAGCGAGCGCAGGTGGTTGTTGATCACGGTCGCCGGATAGGCGCCGCCGCGGCCGTCGTGCACCACCGCGCGCAACGCCAGCGGCGGCCGGTCGTTGAGCACGCTGGTGCTGCCGTTGGGATTGGCGATCGTCGCGTCCTTGCCGAACTGGGTCACGCCCAGCACCTCGACCCGCGGCCGGCCGTCACCGGCATCGCGCGTGTTCACCAGGAAGCCGACGTTGATGCCGCCCACGTCATTGCCCGGCTCCAGGTACGGCACGTAGGCCGGCGCGGTCGGGCAGGTGGCGGCCAGGCGGTCGGACAGCAGCTGCAGCACGCGCAGGTTCTCGACCTCGACCGCGCCGAGGATGTCGGGCGTCTTCAGGTAGTCGCAGATCGCGGCCGAGGCCTTGGCCAGGCGCTTGTCGAGCGCCTCGGGCGTCAGCGTCACGGCGCCGTTGCCGTCGGCGACCTCGTCGAACAGGCGCAGCAGGTTGAAGCCGGCGATGGTCACCTGGTCGTAGTCGGCATCGTTGACCGCCGCGGGCAGGCGGCCGCCTGCGACCGTCGGCGGCGTCGCCACGTCCGGCAGCAGCGCCCACGTGCCGGCGAAGTAGTCCAGCACGCCCAGCAGCCCGGCCACCGTCGCATCGACGTCGACCGACAGCGGCGCGGCGCCGACCTGGCCCCGGCTGCGCACCATCAACCGTTCCTGGTTGGTGTCGAACAGTGGCGGGT
>Ga0208375_1002539_pt1 | contig 16980 bp, 13 predicted proteins | sample RifOxyD1_FD_184038 | JGI IMG/M metagenome (GOLD analysis project Ga0208375, IMG submission 184038) | Soil microbial communities from Rifle, Colorado - Rifle Oxygen_injection D1 (SPAdes) | ecosystem: Environmental > Terrestrial > Deep subsurface > Rock core/Sediment | place: Rifle, Colorado... | reverse complement strand
GCAAAATTTGCCAATTTGTTGAAGAGTCAAGGGCAATTTTCCGGGGATGCCCTGGATTAAAGTTTTAATGAGTTTTAAAAAAGTGGATCTAAGCGGTGAGGGGAGATATCTTAAAGCGTTTAAATGAAGCATCATTTGTTGATAAGTATAACCAAAGAATAGTTCATCTCCACCATCTCCAGACAAGGCCACGGTTATTTTCTTCTTGGCCTTTTCACATAAAAACATGGTAGGCAGCATGGTGGGGTCGCTAAATGGTTGATCAAAATATTTTGGGATACTCGGTATTTGATCAAACAAATCCTTGGGTTCCACTAATATTTCATGATGGTCGGTGTGGAGATGTTTGGCAACGATTTGAGCATAGCTGGATTCATCAAACTCACTCTCCTTGTATTTAATGGAAAAAGTGGAAACGGTTTTTTCTACATTAGCAAGGTAGCTAGTAGTCAGCAGAGAACTATCAATTCCTCCACTTAAAAATATTCCGACCGGGACATCGCTAATTGATTGTCTTTTGACACTTTGGCCTAGCAAGACTTCAAATTGATCAATGGCTTCATCTTCAGATAAATGCAAATAATTATTTTTAGACTTGAATAAGTCAAAATAGCTATGTTCTTCCAGATTATTTCCATCAAAAAGCAAAACGTGGCCTGGTTTTAATTGAGTAATTTCGTTTAATATGGATAATGGAGTGGGAACGTGCCCAAATTTTAAGAAATAAAAAAGGACTTCGGGATTTATATTTTTTTTAACCCAATCAAGTTTAAGCAGTGGTGCCATAGTGGAGCTAAATGCTAATTGATTATTTTTAAATGATAGAAAAAGCGGTTTAATTCCGAAGCGGTCTCTGGCAAGCATGAGCATTGGATTATTGTGCGAAAGATCCAGGAAAGCAAAGGCAAAAATACCATTCAAGCGGGGGATAAGCTTGGTTCCATAGTGATTGAGTCCTTGAAATAAGACTTCAGTGTCGCCAGTGGTATGGAAGGTCACCCCCTCTTTGACCAAGTCACTTTTTATTTCCTGGAAATTGTAAATTTCCCCGTTATAAACCAGAATTTTTTTTTGATCAAATGATAGAAATGGTTGGTTGGCAGTATCACTCAAGTCTAAAATCTTAAGTCTGGTATGGGATAATCCAACATTGTTTTTGAAAAAAATCCCCCTGGCATCACGGCCGCGATGAGCAAGTGTATCATTGAAGCAATTTAGCTGTTGTGGATCAACTGGTTGACCTTTTTTTAAATAGAGCCCACTAATTCCGCACATGCATTTCCAGCCTTTTTATTATTTTGTTTGCCATATGATCCCAGGTCAGTTGGGATAATACTCTTTCATAGGCGTTTGTTCCTCTTTTTTTGACTTCCTCTGGGTGTTGTAATATCGACTCCATGGTGAGTGTGATTGCTTCGATATTTTGCGGGTCAACCAGCCATCCTGTAGTCGGGTCATTGACGGCATCTGGGACGCCACCAGAGTTTCCGGCGAGGGTGGGAATTTTGCAAAGGGCTGCTTCCAAAAAAACCAGTCCAAAACCTTCCACATTGGGGGTTTTAAAGTCTTCTCTTGATAAAGTGATAAAACAATCGGAAAGGTTATAATAATCCACCAAAAGTGCAGACGGGATGATGCCTATGAACTCGACATGTTCTTCGAGTTTATAATCCTTGACCATCTTTTTAAGTTTCATAAGGTCCGGGCCGGTACCTCCTATTAGATATTTAAAGGGAATCTTGCTGTTTTTAAGATTGTTAAAGGCCTTTATGGCCATATCAATCCCCTTATAGTCCTCCAGCCTGCCGATCGTTAAAAAACAAAATCGATTATCAAGATTATGCTTCCGTTGAAGGGAATCATTTTTAACTTTAGGATAGAAGTTTTGCGGATTGGCCCCATTGTTAATAATAAATATTTTATCCCCAGAAGTCGGACAATATCTTTTAACCAGTTCTTTGGTAAAATGACTGACACAAAAAATTTCCTGGGCATTTTTTAAAACCTTATTTTTAAGTGGTGATAAGGTATAGCGAAGTATTTTTCGTAGTGAGTACAGTGATTCAATTACTTCAACTCCGTGAATGATTTGAAAAAATGGAATTTTTTTTCGGTGGGATAAAAATGTTGCCAATCCATCGGGCATCCATAATAAATTGAGAATAGCTGCAGGTTGGAAATAATCTATTTCGTTTTCAATTGTTTTTTTTAGCCTAAAAACACTTCTTATGGCAGAAGGGGGAAGCTTGACTCTTTTGGTTTTGAAAAAATTATGTTGATCAAATTGCTCTCCACCGTCACTGTACGGTGCTACGACTTTGACCTCAATATCTTGTTTGCTCAAAGCACATGCCAGTTCGTAGGCACAAGTCGCCACCCCTCCTAGGTGGGGGCGAAAGTCAAAACTGATTATTAGAAGTCGGAAGTGCATGAGATAAGTGTAGCATAATTGGGGTGGATTTTAATAGTACACGTCCCTTTTACCGCAATCTATTTGCTGGATGTTTTTTAAAATATCTACCTGACGGTTTTTAGCTATATCCCGATCTAACATATTGTTGATTAAGTTATTACCGGTTATTTTTAATTCTTCGTCCGCAAAATCGTTGAGATATTCTTTAAAGGTGAAGATGGCATTGGGTAGACAGTGTTCCTTGATCAGGCCTGGTTTGGCAAGCTCCATAAAATCCGCTCCCACTCGTCCCATCCGATAGCATCCAGTGCAAAAGGAGGGGATGTATTCTTGTTTGACAAGATCCTTTATAACTTCTAGCAAGGGTCGGGTATCTCCCAGGGAAAACTGTTCATCCATCTGCGAATTAATAGCGCTCGTGGTATATCCACCAGGATTGGTTTTACTGCCGGCAGAAATCTGAGAAACTCCCAAGTGGAAAGCTTCTTGTCGGAAGGAGGCATTTTCCCTGGTGCTTAAAATAATTCCAGTATAGGGAACAGCCAATCTCAAAACGGCAATAATTTTTTTAAAATCCTCGTCGGTTACCGGATAAGGTGGATTATAAGATAAACTTGATTCATAGGCCGGTTCGATGCGCGGAACGGATATGGTGTGAGGACCAATCCCAAATTCCTGCTCCAGATGATGAATGTGTTGAAGTAAGGCGAGAATTTCATATTTCCAATCACAAAGACCAAATAGCACCCCAATGCCTACGTCTTTGAAACCTCCCGCAAAGGCCCGATCCATGGTATTTAAGCGGTAATCATAATCTGCCTTGGGACCTTTGAGATGCAATTGATGATAGGTTTTTTCATGATAAGTTTCCTGAAAAAGTTGATAGGTGCCAATTTTGGATTCATATAGTCGCTTGAACTCATTCGTTTCCAGGGGGGCAATATTGACGTTAATTCTTTTGATACTGTGGATGTTACTTTTGACTTCATAGATGGTGTTGATGGAATCCAGGATGTAGTCAAGCCCTTTACTACCATAAGCCTCCCCCGCCACCAGCAGAACCCTTTGGTGTCCTTGCTCAATTAAATTTCGAGTTTCTGCCTGGATTTCTTTTTGTTCCAAAGACTTCCTGGTTAATTTTTTATTGTTATTTCTAAAAGCGCAATAAAGACATTCATTATTACATAAGTTGGAAATATATAAGGGGGCAAATAGCACTAATCTTTTTCCATAAATTTCCTCTTTTACCCAACTGGCAGTTTGAAATAATTCACTTAATAGATGAGGATCATTGGTATGCAGTAGCGCCAGGACTTCACTATCTGAAAGTCCCTTCATCTCCTTGGCATGGCTTAGAATTTCCAGAATGTGTTTGGGTGAAGTGTCGGCATTTTGGTTTAATTCAGTAATAATTTGTTCATGGTTGATTATATTTTTCATAATGTCTCCTATAGGTAATCGTCAATAGTTGGAAGGTTCATATTAAAACATTCGAGGGATCGTTCAAAAATTCCCAGTGTAAAGGCAATGCACATGCCATAATTGGATACTGGAATATTTTTATCTAAAAACGGTTTAAGTCTGGCACTGACCTCCGTGTTGGTAAGCATACAACCTCCGCATTGGATGACTAATTTATATTGTTCAAGGTTTTCTGGTAAAAAATCATTACCTGATTTGTAGTCAAAGCTAAGATTTTTACCGGTGAAGTTTTTCAGCCACCTGGGAATTTTAACCGTGCCGATGTCGTCTCCTGCTTGGTGGTGACTGCAGGATTCTAGAATTAATATCTTGTCGTTATCCTTTAAGTTGGAAATTTCCTTGGTGCCTTCAATAAGTTTTGCAAAAGGGGTTTTAAGCCTGGCAAACAGGATTGAAAAGCTGGTCAGCATGACTTCTCTTGGGATACTGGATGCCACCTTTAAAAAAACCTGGCTGTCGGTGATAACCAGTTTAGGGGTTAAATTGGATTTTTTAAAAAAGGCATCAAGTTCTCTTTCTTTAAGCACCATCACCATGCAGTCGTTATCCAGGGCGTCCCGGATGGTTTGCACTTGTGGCAAGATAAGTCTTTTTTTAGGAGCCTCCTGATCAATAGGCGTGACCAGCAAGACCAGATCTCCTGCCTGCACCAGATCCCCTAAAATGCTTGGGTTTGAATTTAGAGAGGTTGCCAGTAAGTTTGCAATGGTTTCAATAATAAGCAAAACTTTGTTATTGGTGGTAGTCGACAGTACAATCACCGCTACACCGTATCTCTTGGTTAAATTATCAATTTCGTCTTTGGTGGGAGAGTAAAGATCACTTTTATTCCACACGATAAACCAGGGAATCTTCTTTTTTTGAAACTCTAAAATGATGGTTTGATGCTGACTGGTAATGCCTGACCTGTCACATATCAATATGGCAAGATCGCAGGAGTTTAGAGCATGTAAAGTGGATTTTACCCGTTTTGCACCTAACACCCCCTCATCATCAATTCCGGCGGTATCAATAATAACCACCGGGCCGAGCCTTGGAATTTCCATGAATTTTTTTACCGGGTCGGTGGTGGTGCCGGCAATTGGGGAGACAATGGATATCTCTTGTTGGCCAATTAAATTAATAAAAGAACTTTTTCCCACATTTCTAAATCCAAATATCCCAATATGATGGCGTAATGATTTTAGCATTTTCCCTCCCGTAAGTCTTTCAAAGTAAAACCCCAACTGGTTAGTCTGGCAGGTGTTAACAAATCACTCAGCATGGCTGGTGGTAAAACTTTCAGTACCTCATTTGCCACTATCACATCTGTCTGGTGTTCTTTCATATAAGTAATAAGTTTTTGCGCCAGCATATGACCGATATAAGGAATCAAGGCGGTGGCAATAACTGGAGAGCGCAAGTAGTTAACAGTATCAGGTGTTTTTTTAATGTTAGGTAAAAGATGTTCATTCAATGCCATATTGGCACTTCTAAGTAGACTGATGGAATCAAGCAAGGCATGTCCGATAATGGGTAGATATGGATTTAGATCCATGACTCCCAGTCCTGCCAAGCTGGTGATTAGCTGGTCATTGCTTCTGACCTTATGACAGATACTAATAATGAATTCGCTAATAACCGGATTATATTTTCCGGGCATAATGGAGCTGCCTTCTTGTACAGGCAATACCATAAATGCCGGGTGTTTAAATAAATCGCTAGAAACCAGTCTTAGATCACATGAGAGTTTTTCCAGATTGACCGTATGGGCCTTTAAGATGGCATGAACTTCCACCAATGAATCCAGATTAGAAGTGGTGTCGCATAAATTTTCGCTGCGGTGGAGTGGCAAATTAGTGAGTCCTTTTAAAATTTCAAAAATTCTGATAATAATAAAACGGGGTACAGTCAGTCCGGTCCCGATGGCACTACCTCCTAAATTGATCTGCTTGATGCGTTCTTCGCATTTGGAGATACGCCACCAATCTCTGGCAAAGGCATCTGCGTAATTGGAAAAAAACCTGCCCCAGGTGGAGGGAACGGCTTCTTGCATTTGAGTATAGGCAATCCGCATGCGATTGCTAAAGGTTTTCTCCAAAGTTTCAAGGTTTTGTTTGGTGTTATCCACAATCAAGCTAAGCTCTGCCAATTTCCCCATGGCGGAAATTTTTAAAGCGGAGGGAATAACGTCGTTGGTTGATTGAAATATATTGGCATGATCAAGAGGGTGGATGCTTTGGTAGTCACCCAGCGGTTTGTTGATAAGCTCAAGTGCTCGATTGGTAATGATCTCATTGATGTTCATATTGATGCTGGTGCCGGCACCACCAGTGATGGCACCCACCATAAAATGCTCAAACCATTTTCCCTGGGAGACTTCTTCGCTGCTTTGAATGAGGGCCCGAATATAATTTGGATCAATATCACCGCTATGAAGGGTGACCATGGGATATTTTAATTTACGTTCTTTGTTAAATTCCTCCCATGCCAGATAATAAACTTTTTTAATGAGCCCAACCGCCTTATACCAATCAAGTGCAAATGGTTCACTGTTTGGAAAATTTTGTACCGCTCTTTTTGTATGAATTCCATAATAAGCATCAGAAGGGATTTCCATGGTTCCCAGGCTATCTTGTTCTAATCTCATATTTGATTATTCCTTTTTAAATAATGAAGTGAATCACCCCAATCGTTTATACAAAGAAATGGATCAGCGTTATGGAAAGAAATCTGGGCCTTACCCGGATAGAGATCGTACTTAGATTTGATCATATCTGGAGTGAGATTGGTCATGATGACGTTTGCCCCTGCCGCTATAGCAGCGTATCTTCCCGCAGGGGAGATGACCTCTAGGGCAGTGGAAGACGCTATATTAATGTCATGACATAAAATTCTAAGTAGGGAGATGGTATTAAGGGTAAAGTCTAACCTTTCCGGCTGGGAAAACAAAATAGCCGGATGGTTCCAAAGAGGAGTCTCTGGGTGCTCGATATATGGCCCAAGCCCGATCATATCAACATCCAAGGACTTCAAAAACACAATATCCTTGATCAAATCGCTGACAGTTTGGTATGGAAAACCTATGAGAATGCCACTCCCCACCTGGTAATTCAGTTGTTTTAAACAAGCAAGTGTCTCAAGCCTTTGAGCAAAGGAATGCCATTTATCACAGGGATGAATCTTATGATATAACTCAATATTACTGGTTTCAATTCTAAGTAAATAGCGGTGCGCTCCGCTTTGTTTCCATAACTGCAGGGTTTCCATCGATTGTTCACCACAAGACAAGGTGATGTGCATATTGTGGTTGCTGCGGATTTTAATTTCTTGCAGAATTTCTGAGATATAGTGGGTAAAAGCGGCAGATTGAATCTCGCCTGATTGAATAACGAGTGAGCGAAAACCATTTTCGTAGGCATTAAGGGCCAGATCGGCCACCAATTCTTTGGACAATTGATAGCGTAGAAGATTGGTGTTTTTCCTGATCCCACAATAATAGCAATTCTTTTGGCAAATATTGCTCACTTCTATCAAGGCACGATTATAAATTTTTTTACCCACTGATTGCATTTTTACTTCACAAGCTTCGAGGTGAAGTAGTTTTTGTTTGGTGCTTCTTGAAAGCAATAGATCTTCCAAGTCATGAAGTTGCATGACTGCCTCCGTTTGTTCACTTGAATTATAATAACGCTCGACTGATTACGAAGGGCCTAGAGACTTAACGGTCTCTATTTTGTATTGCAAAATAAGCAGCTTTCTCGATGGTGAGCATAATATCAATGTTTTCTACAAAGATATTATCAGGGACTTTGAGAGGTACATGTGCAAAATTGATAAAGGCAGAAACGCCCAAGGGGATAAGCATATCAACTATCTCCTGTGCCGCTGAAACCGGGACGGCTAAAATGACTATGGAGATGTTTTCTTTCTTAAAAATTTCCTCAAAGTTGGATACATGATAGACATGGCAACCGCAGATGACCCGATCAGTTTTTTCCAGACTGGTATCGAAGGCAGCAACGATAGGTAAATCCTGCATCTTTCCGGAAAAATAGGAAAGAATGGCCCGCCCCAGATTTCCTACCCCAAAAATGGCAATTTTTTGGATTTTAGTCTTTCCAAGTATTGCCGAAATTTGTTCAATAATCTGCGAAACCTTGTAACCTTTCCTGGGATTGCCGATATGTTCGAGTACCATGAGATCTCTGCGCACTTGAGCAGAAGACAAACATGCCAATTGGGCAATTTCGTGGGAGTAAATATTTTCACGATTTTGGATAAGTTCGTAGGTAAGCAGTCTTCTATAAAGACTTAGCCGTTCTATGGTCTTATCTGGAATTTTTTCGTTCAAAGCTTTCACTCCACTGCGAAGGTTATTAAAACCTGAGTTTACTATATCAAAACTCTTTAAAGCTTTAAAGTGAATAATTGCACTGTTTTTATAGCTATACCTCATTTCTTAGTCCATTTTACCAACGAGATAGCCGCCATTTTAGTGGCGGCCCTCCAACTCTTAGTTTCCATCGATATTAATTTCATCTTTTTTAAGTGCTAAAAGTCGTTTGACTTCTTTTAGTAGTTTTACCTTTTCCACTGGCTTTTCTAAAAAAGCGTCTACTGGTAAAAAATTACCATCTTTTTTAGGATTACATTTCATGTTTAACTTTTGATTGACCGAAGTTAGCATGAGGATCGGTACAAATTTAAGTACCGGGTCTTTCCTTAATTTGTAGGCAGTATGAAACCCCTCGGTGTTATCATCCATCATAACATCCAATAAAATAAGTTCAGGAATTTCTGCCTTTGCCTTGGCAAATCCCTCATTGCCATTCAACGCCATCATCACGTTGTGTTTCTCGGTCGTCAAAATAATTTTACATGTTTCCAAGACGTCTCGATCATCATCAATGCATAAAATTCTTGCCATAAGTCCTCCTTAGGTAACTATCTGTGGGCAGATAGTATTGTTTAAATATTTTTTTAAAATTACTTGAAAAATGCTTCCATTTCCTTTTTGGCTGGTGACGCTGACAGTTCCCTCATAAAGTGCGGCAATTTTTTTTACGGTGGATAAACCGAGCCCGCTTCCCTGGATATTCATGGTGTCAGCATTTTTTATTCTCACAAAATCATTGAATAGTTTGTCTTGTTCATACTTGGTGAGCCCAATTCCGGAATCCCTGATTTGAATTTCAACCTGGTTTTGCCTGTCAAGCACGGTGATATCCACCGTACCCTTTGGCCGGTTATATTTAATGGCATTATTAATGAGATTATTTAATATTATCTCAATTTCAGATTGATCTGCTTCCATCTTGAGTTCATTTTCGGAAAATAAGTTTATGGTGATTTCACCTAGTTTCGCTTCGTCTTTATTTTGGTCGATAAGTTGATGGATAGTCGCAATTAAATCAATTGGTTCTATATTTCGTGTTTTTTGGCCTGATTCAATCCTAGTCATATCCAGCAAATCAAAAATCAGCTTCCTCATACCTTCGAGTCGGACCAGACTTCTTTCAATTGCCATTGAGTAGTTATCGCTTCCGGGGGTGATGCTGCCTTCTCTTAGAAGTTTTAAATAACCATCAATGGCATTGATCGGGGATTTAAGTTCGTGGGACAAAACTGAAATAAATTCAAATCTGATCTTTCTTTTTTCCTCTTCAAAACTTTTTGCCCGTTTAGCAAGGACAAAACGGGTAGCCGCTTTTCTGACCGAGTTGCGTAGTTCCTCAGGGGTGAATGGTTTTGCTAAAAAATCATACGCCCCCAATTTGGTGGCCTGTACGGCGGTCTCAAAAGTTGCATACGCAGTCATCATGATCACTAGCGTTTCTTTGCTCTGTTCATTAATTTCCTGCAAAATATCAAGCCCCGAGCCATCCGGGAGTTTGTAATCAAGTAAAATCAAGTCATACTTTTGATTGACGATACTATTTTTATATTCAGCATAGGAGTGAACTGATTTTGAAGAAAACCCCACCATGATTTTAAGATCATCTATAAAAACCTGAGTGGAGGATAAGGCCCGGGAAGCACCCATGCACATGCCTTCCTCATCATCAATAATTAATACATTTAAAACATCGCTTATATTATTCATTGACAAGTAATCTCCTTATTTCCCGTACCAGCTGTTCAGCTCTAACCGGCTTGGTGAATATGGTGTCTGCTTTAATCCATTTTTTTTCATTTTCCGTGATGGTGTCGAATTCCAGACCGGTCTGCGCCGTGACCCCGGTAACCATGATGACCGGCGTTTTAGGCCAGAGCGATTTGATTTGATAACTTAATACAAATCCATCATCCTTTTCCTGCATCATCAAATCCACAATTGCCAGATCAATGCTGGTTTCCTCCAAAATTTTCTTGGCAGGTTGGATACTGTGGGCAGTAAATACATTGAATCCTTCCTTCTCCAGCTCCAGCTTTTTTTGAAATAAATAATCAACATCATCATCCACTAATAGGATGTTTTTTTTAATCTTGGACATTTTCTTCTCTCCTTTTTATGACTTGTTCATATCTGGGAAGTTCTATGATGACTTCAGTGCCGGTTTCCCCTGCTACAATATTAGTATTGGAAGTTACGGTAACATTACCCCGATGCATTTTGACAATTCCGTAGCAAACCGGGAGACCAAGTCCGGTGCCTTTACCAATTTGTTTGGTGGTAAAAAAGGGATCAAAAATGCGAGGTCTGATTTTTTCTGGAATGCCCGGCCCGTTATCCCGGACCTTAATGATCATGGTGGTTTCAGTTCCATCAATGGTGATGGTAATCAGGCCTTTTTGCTCTTCCAGTGCATCGATAGCGTTATTGATGAGATTGATCAGAACCTGTGAAATCTGATCTTTGTCCACTTCTGCACAAGAGTCACAATAGAGGGTGTTAATTTTGATTTTTATATGATCAGTGACTCCGATCGAATCGGCACAATGATTGGCCAAATCATAAATATTAACTTTTTCGTAAAGCACTTTATTTTGTCTGGAAAAATTGAGCAAGCCTGAAACAATTTTTTTACATCGATTGGACTGGGAGACAATCATCTCCAGATCGTGGGTGAGACCTGGATCTTTGCCATGTTGTTCAAGGAGAATGTGAGCATACATAAGAACCACACCTAAAGGGTTGTTAACCTCATGAGCAATACCGGCAGCCAGTTGCCCCATACTTGCTAGTTTTTCACGGTGGTTTAATATTTGTTTGACTTTTTTCAGTTCATCGTAGGAATATTCCAAGTCGGTAATAGTGGTTTTGAGTCGTTCTATGGTATATGGCAGACACATTTCATTTTCTGCAACCCCTTGAATAATTGCAATTGCATGTTCCTTGCATGTCGAGTAACCACAGGCACCGCAATTAAGTTCATCATCACTGTTTTTCTTACCCAGTTTGACCAGGGTGTTTTTAATCAAGAGTTCGCTAGGCTTTGCCATTCTTTGATTATCTTCAGAGAACGTAGCATCTAAATTTATAAATTGGGTCTTAATGATATTTTGGGTCCACTCCATTTCATCAAACGTTTTGGTCCGGTTTTGCAGGTAGCGGCTCATTTCATTTCTTTTTTTATATTGGGGAAGTTTTTGATCAAAACCCGGTCCCATGATACAACCTTCGCAAGAGAGGGTCTCCAGTAATTTGGGCCGTAATTCTTCTTTTTTAAAACTGCGCAGGGCTTGAACAAAATTTATTCTTCCATCTGCTTTTACAATATCACCAGTCAGCAAGTCCTCCTTAAGATGGGCTGTTTGTAATAATCCGCCACTAATGGCAAACAGACCACCGGTGTTGGAATGAGGGGGATCAAAATCACGATCTTTAGATAATTGCCAGTCGATATTATTTTTTACAAAATATTCCTTAATTTCCTTAAAGGTAAGAGATAGATCGATTTCATTATTATTGGTGAGAGCTTCGTGCTTTTTAGCAATACATGGACCTATAAAGACCACGGATGAATGTTCGTCATAAAAATGCCTGACAATCCTGGCCATGGCAATCATGGGGGAAGCGATAGGGGCAAGATGGGGGATTAGTTCCACTTGATATTTTTCAATATAAGAAACTACGGCGGGGCAGGTGGTGGCAATCCAAGATTTTTTTTCGTCTTTCAACAACAGTTCCTTATAAGCACTGGCCACGATATCGGCACCAAATGCCACTTCGCAAACATGATCAAAACCTAGTTGAAACAAAGAACCAATAAAGCGTGTGTAGGGAGCATTAGTGAATTCCGCTGGAAAACTGGGAGCTATTATAGCAATTTTTTTCTTCACTGATCTTAAAAGAGTATCCAGTTTGTCAATTTCATTTAAAATGGTTTTGGCTTCACGACTACATACCTTTATACAGTTTCCGCAATGAATACATTTTTCTTGAATAATCTGAGCCTGACCTTCTGAAATACCAATGGCCCGCGCTGGACATTCTCTTACACAGGTATAACAAATTTTACACTTTTCTTTGATAGTGGAAATGATTGGTGGTTTTAAAATTGTATTCATATACTCCTTAATAACCAGTTCTGGCTTTATAACTGGTGTGTAATAATTCATGTGACTGTTTGCTTAGAGGATGCATCAGAAATTCCTCATATAATGCGGCGACATCTTTGTTGTGATGGGATTTTCTGATTTTTTCGTTCTTATCAATTTGATATAAAGCCTTCATACGGGAAATAATTCTATTTTTATCAAGTCCAAACGGCTGCCCGCCTCCCGCAATACATCCCCCTGGACAAGTCATGACTTCAATAAAATGATATTGTTTGATACCTCTTTTAATATCATCTAAAACCTGCCGAGCATTGGCGAGGCCACTGACCACGACGGTTTTTAAAGTGATTCCGTTGATATTTAAAGTTAATTCTTTTATTCCTTCCAGATCGCGATATTCGCGAATTTCCTGAACCTTGGAGTCATCGTTAGTGATTAAAAAGGCAGCAGTTCGAAGTGCTGCTTCCGCCACTCCTCCTGTTACTCCAAAAAGTTTGGCGGCAGAACTGTGCTTTCCCAGGGGATCATCGGCATTTTCCGGTTTTAATTTGGCCAAATTGATATTGAACATATCAATCATTTTGGCAAATTCCCTGGTGGTTAAAACGGCATCAATATCGGCAAATCCACCCGTGATCATTTCCGCACGACCAGCTTCAAATTTCTTTGCAGTACAAGGCATAATGCTTACCGAGTAAATATTTTTCGAGTCAATATTTTTTTTCTTTGCCCAGTAACTTTTGATCAAGGCACCCATCATTTGTTGTGGGCTTTTACAAGTGGATAGATTGTTTAAAAATTCCGGATAGAAATGTTCAATGAATTTGATCCAACCTGGTGAACAACTGGTCATCAGTGGTAATTTGTCACCCTTTTTGATTCGCTCAACCAGCTCCGATGCCTCTTCCATTATGGTAACGTCAGCACTAAAGGAGGTTTCAAAAACAAATTGGAACCCCATCTTTCTAAGAGCAGCGGTCATTTGTCCATTGACATCACTTCCTGGTTTGAAACCGAATAACTCACCCAAGGTGACAGAAATTGCCGGAGCATGTTGAACCACCACCACTTTATCGGGGTCGGATAAGGCAGCCAGCACATCCTTTATGTTGTTTTTTTCAACAATGGCACCTGTGGGGCATACCATCGCACATTGTCCGCAATTGATGCAGTTAGAAGTATTAAGTCCTCCATCAAAGGCAGTGGTTACTTTAGTTTGACTCCCTCTTTTAATAAAGGAAATGGCCGATACGGTTTGTCTCTCTTCACAAACTCTGACACATCTCCCACACAATATGCACTTGGATGGATCTCGCACCAGCGATGGACTAGATTTATCGATTTCTTTTTCTATTGAGTGTTTTGAAAAATTGCGGTTTCTCACTCCCAGTTCAGCAGATAATTTTTGTAATTCGCAGGAATTATTCTTATCACAGTATAGACAGTCATCAGGGTGATTAGAAAGAAGCAGTTCCAGAATGGATTTTCTGGCAGCGATCACCCGGTTAGAATGAGTGAAGATTTTCATCCCCTCGGTAATTTGAGTTGAACAGCTAGTTACAAGATTTTTCATTCCAGCGATTTCAACTACACACATCCGGCAAGAGCCGCTTGGAAATAAATCTTCGAGGTAGCAAAGTGTCGGGATATTTATATTGACACTTTTGCAGGCATCTAAAATGGAGATACCTGCCGGCATGTTGATTGATTGGTGGTTAATTTCGATTTTCATTTATAACACCCTTTTTAGTTAATTTTTTATGATGGCCCCAAATTTACAAACTTTAAGACACTGGCCACACTTGATACATTTTTCATTATTAATATAGTGTGGAGCCTTGGGAGTTCCTTTAATGGCGCTACTTGGACATTTTTTGGCACATAAGGTACACCCTTTGCATTTTTCTTCAATGATTTCAAAGTTGACAAGTTCACTACACACACCACTTGGACAACGCCTGTCAAAAATATGTGCTTCATATTCATGTCTAAAATATTTAAGAGTGCTAAGTATTGGGTTGGGAGCAGACTGTCCAAGTCCACATAAACTGGTTTCTTTTATGGTATTACTTAATTCTTCCAGCTGTAAAATTCCTTTAAATCTATCTAGCGCATCGTTGCCTTTTTCACTGATTCTTCCTCGGGTGATTTTTTCCAGAATATTTTGCATTTGCTTGGTGCCTTCACGGCAAGGAATGCATTTCCCACAGCTCTCTCTTTGAATAAAGTCCATAAAAAATTTCGCCACATCCACCATGCAGTTGTCTTCATCCATTACTACCAGACCACCAGATCCCATCATGGCCCCAATCGTTTTAAGAGAGTCATAATCTATGTTAATATCCAAGTGCTCGTTCGTAACACATCCTCCGGAAGGCCCGCCAATTTGTACTGCCTTGAACAGTTTGTTATTTTTAGGGCCGCCCCCGATATCAAAAATAATTTCTCTCATGGTGATACCCATGGGAACTTCCACCAATCCAGTGTTTTTTATTTTGCCTGATAGGGCAAACACCTTGGTGCCTTTAGAATTGTTATTACCCAAGCTGTTAAACCAATCACTTCCGTTTAAGATAATGGCTGGAATATTGGCGAGTGTTTCAACATTATTAATAACCGATGGTTTACCGTGTAAACCACTAACTGCTGGAAATGGAGGACGAGGGCGTGGCATTCCTCTTTTTCCCTCAATACTATGAATCAAGGCAGTTTCTTCTCCACATACAAAAGCTCCGGCACCTTTTTTAATAATAATATCCAGATCAAAACCGGAATCAAAAATATTACTTCCTAAAAATTTCCATAGGTATAAATCATCAATGGCCTTTTCCAAATGAGCAATAGCCAGTGGGTATTCTGCCCTGATATAAATATAAGCTTTGGAGGCCCCAATAGCATAAGCGGCGATAATGAGACCTTCTAACAATTTATGGGGATCTCCCTCTACCACAGCGCGGTCCATGAAGGCTCCCGGATCGCCTTCATCTGCGTTGCAGATAAAGTATTTTTGATCGCTGGGAGTGGACAGGGCAAATTTCCATTTCTTACCTGTTAAAAAGCCACCACCGCCCCGTCCCTTCAAACCACTTTTCTCAATAATGTCACATACCTCAATTGGCGTCAGCTCTTTTAAGGTTTTCGCAAGTGGCACATAACCACTTTGGGCGATATATTGGCCAATAGATAGGGGATTGATAATTCCACACTGGCTCAAAACAATCCTTTTTTGTTTTTTTAAAAAAGGATATTCTTCCATAAAAGGTACATTTTCCCACTTCATTAAATGATCAGACTGATATTGAAAAAGTGCCTGCGATAAAATGGCCTGGTCGTGGTTTAACAGAGCATGCACAATGGGTTCAACTTTATCAGAGGTAACATGTCCAAAGCTTAAACGGTTTTTACCTGGAAGAAATACATCCATGATCGGTTCTGCAAAACACAAACCGATACAGCCCACTTCAATAATTTCATAGTTTAAATGAAGGCTCTTTAATAATCCCAAGAGTGTCTTTTTGGTGTGGAGGGCACCCGCACCCAGACCACAAGTTCCAGCACCTATAAAAAAATAAGGTTTATCGACTGAATCATTTTTTAATGTCCCAAGTTTCTCTGCAACCTCCTTGGAAGTCGGATTGACAACCCCTGGAAGCAAGCAGCTTTTAAAATATTCCAAATTATTACCGCTTAGATAATTTTCCATTGAGTGCAAACCGTTATTCATGAGCTGTCTCCTTATCCCTAAAACTTTGAATGATATGTTTAATTTTTTCACAGGTGAGTTTGGCAAAAAATTCCCCGTTAATGCTCATAACCGGCGCCAATCCGCATGCCCCGATACACGCCACAACTTCCAGGGAGAAAATACCATCAGGAGTGGTTTCTCCCGCATTGATTTTCAAATCATTCACCAGGGCAGCTAAAATGGCACTTGATCCTTCCACATGACAAGCCGTACCCCTGCAAATTTGAATCTGATATTTTCCCGGAGGATGAAATTTGAATTGATTATAAAATGTCGCCACACCGTAAACTTTGCTGAGAGGTAACTTTAAAAATTCACCAATTTCCATCATGGTGCTTTTGGATAAAAATTTCTCCGAGTCCTGCACATATTGTAAAATAGGGATGAGGTCACCGCGATTTGCCTTGGGGAATTTCTTTAGTAAGCAGGCAACTGAGGGGGAAGTATTTTGTTTGGACATGTGAACTCCATTTTTATCTGTGTTTAACATCACAATGTGAATAATATCACAGATGAAAAATAAGGTCAATATGGAATTATAAAAAAAATATTCAATCAATATCAATAAAAACATATAGATAAAATGCTTAAGGAGGGGGTAACCTAGGATGAAATTATTTAATATGTGAAAATTGTAACTTATGGTTGGCTAAATACTAAATGTAAATAATTTAGTTATCATACAAACCCATCTGTATAATATTTATATTAATTATTTGAACACTTATTAATTCGATAGATTCTTTGCTATTTTAGACAAAATCAAAAGCCAGGAAGAAAAACATGTTTACGAAGCTTTTTACCTTTTTTGTTTTCATTGTCAGCATGCATACATTTGCGACAAACCCCATGCGCT
>Ga0208375_1002537_pt1 | contig 17011 bp, 12 predicted proteins | sample RifOxyD1_FD_184038 | JGI IMG/M metagenome (GOLD analysis project Ga0208375, IMG submission 184038) | Soil microbial communities from Rifle, Colorado - Rifle Oxygen_injection D1 (SPAdes) | ecosystem: Environmental > Terrestrial > Deep subsurface > Rock core/Sediment | place: Rifle, Colorado... | reverse complement strand
GATTGGAGATGAAAAAAAATGAAGAAGACGTTGCTTTGAAGCGTCAAAGGGAAGAGGAAGAATTTGTTTATAATTTTGAAAAACGTAAAAAGAGACAGGGGGAAGATCTTCAAGAGGCAAGAAAACAAGAAGAAGAGTCGATTCACGCTAAAGCTGGTGATATTAAAACACAGGAAAAAGAACTGTTAGAGTTAAGAACGGAGGTCGGTGATTTTGATACTTTACTCGAAACTTCGGTTAAAACGGCTGTTTCCAAAAACTCAGATGAATTACTGGAAAAGTTTATTGCTGAAAGAACTTTACTTGAACAGAAAACAAAGGCAGGTGAGGACTTACTCAAACAAAAGATTGAATCTTTAGAGGCAATCGTTTTGGTTCAAACCGGTCAGGTTAAGGAGTTACAAGAATCGCTTCGCCAAGCTTCGCAACAGTTAACTAGAATTGCCGAACGGGCTGTAGAAAAATCCCCTGTTGTTCAGTCATAGAAGTTAAAACTGTTTCTTTCCTCTTTATTTTATCTCCCAAATTTCCACTTCGGAATTGTTATAAACCTTTTTCATGGTAGGGATGGTAGAAAAATTAGTTTTGGGGGCGCGGGTTTTAGGAAAATAGATAAGATTAATTTTTTCTTGTTTAAACATGTCAGGGTCAAATTCGGTCTGAAAAATTGATTCTTGGATATTTTTTCTGTGTTGGTAATCGTATCCCATGATGTCTACCTGCTCATAATCTGCAAAGTAAGTCTGCTTTTCCGACAGGGCGGCCACATATGAGGTGTCGAACCAATCCCAAATGTGAGGTGTGGGGTTGCCAACTTCTTCGTAATACCGATCATAAGGTGGGGTGAGTATGGTTTGGTTTCCTTGATAATTGTTTTTGATGAAACTCAAGGCTTCCAGTTCAGCTCTGGAGATTTTAGCAAAGGCGGGTCGACGGTAGAACTCATGCAGTAGACCGATTTGGGTGGGAATAGACAGAGCAAAAACAACAATCAAAAACAAGGTTTTAGATCGTAGGTTGTGGATCTTGGAGAATAGACTGCTTGTGGCCAGCGCAAAATACAAACCAAAAACCAGAAGCATGTATTGAAAGGTTTGGGAAGTGTTAGTGGCCACACCTTTTTGCAGGAACAGGTTGGGAATAATGAAGGCAATGCCAGCCGTTGCCAGTAAAAAAATACTTATAAGTTTATTTTTTTTAAATAAAACAGGTATAGCTAAAAAACCTAATGACCTCACCCCCAAGTTGCCAAAGATCATCAATAAAAGAGCTGGAAAATCATATTTAACAAAAAGACCAATATATGACTTAATGGAAGTTAAGCTTTCGTAATGTTGCAGGATAAAGGCAAAGTTGGGAATACCTATACGGCCTGCATCTAAAAAGAGTCTTTTGCCATACCATAAAGGCTCCCAAATCAAGAAACTGCCGGCGCTTTTGGTAAAGGGAAGGTAAATAGCTAGAGTTAAGAGTCCAGAAATAACTGAAATAATTAAAAGATCGGTTTTTTTTGTAGCGATGTATCGATACATCGCTACAATGAGTAAGGCGGGGTAGATAACTAGACCGGCATAAATTTTTGAAGCAGAAGCTAGAGCGGGGAGAAGGGTAAGCAGTAGTTTTTGACAAGGAGGCACCCTACCTTGCAGGGAGCCTCCTTGCAAGTATCGGGCGAGATAGTAAGTAAAAGCCAGTAAAAAAATATTAGCTAAAATTTGGGGTGGGTTGCCGATAGAACTTTGAACCTGGGTAGCCCAGAACAAACTTTCGCCACCAACACCCCGGTTTTGCAGGAGAGTAACGATAAAACCAAAACTACCGATGAAGTAAACAGCAAAAACTGAAAACAACCCAGTTAATTTATTCCTTCCCAATTCTTTGCCTGCCTTGTAGGCAAAATACCCAAGAAAAAATGAATAAATAACAGGTAGGATATGAAAATAGAGGGTGATTTTTGGAATTCCGGTAAGGCTATTGATGAAAGCAAGGGGGATGTCTGAAAAAAAATGATAGTTAACTAGTTTTTCACCAGCAAATATAGGATTTAGTGGCGGAAACGTTCTTTGTAGTTCATTGGCAACTGCTATATGCCATATGCCGTCGTGGCCGTGACTGCTCCAAAAGAGGAGATTATCGTTTACCTTTGTACCAGATGGAGAGATTACGGCTAACTGCAACACAATACCAAGAGTGGCTACCAATAAAATCCAAAACTTCATCTCTCAAATTATATTCCAAATAATGGTAAACTTGAAATGAGATGTTGAGTTTGTTCAAAAAGAAAACAGTTATTTGGTTACTACTTATCTTGGTTTTTGGATTATCACTTCGAGTTTATAAGTTAAGTGAACTACCCCTTTATGGTGATGAGTTAACCATGGTTTATGATTCATACTCACTTTTGAAAACGGGGAAAGATCAATTGGGAAATGCCTGGCCGATAAACTTTAGTATGGGTGAGGGACGTCCGGCCGGTTATGTTTATACTTCGATTCCCCTTGTCGCCTTGTTTGGCACGGGAGCTTGGGGAGTAAGAGCTTTATCGGTTTTATCGGGTCTTGGGATAATGGTGGTGGTTTATTTGGTAGGTAAGCAACTTTTTTCTGAAAAAGTAGGGTTGATGGCTTCGTTCATTATTTCTGTTTCACCATGGGAAATGTCTTTAAGCCGTGGCGGATTTGAAGCACACTTTGCTCTCTTCCTGTCTCTTTTGGGGGTCTGCTTATTTCTTTCTTCCAGACGGCAACCCTCCAACTTAATTTGGGCAGTGGTGGCCTGGGGTTTAACGGTTCATACATATCCGACATATAGGATAATTCTCCCAATGTTTCTACCTGTGGTTTTATATTTTGTTGGTAGTAGCCAAAAACTGGTTAAACTTTATGGCAAGAAACGTCTTTTACTGGCCCTGTTTATATTTTTATTTTTTACAACTACGTCTTTCCAGCAAACCTTTTCTTCTTCTTCGATAGACCGAGTAAAACGAATAGGAGTTTTTTCGGACAGAGAACTAACAGAGAAGCTGGTTCAAAAAATTAACTACGAAAGATCGATTGATTCTTTGGGAAAGGTAACCGTTTTTTTTCACAACAAACCGGTTGAGCGATTTAAAGTGTTAATAAGCAATTATTTTCAGATTTTTTCCCCTCAATTTTTGTTTTTGACGGGGGATGGTAATCCACGACACAACATGTCTGAAATGGGCGAATTCTATTGGGTTGAAGCTTTCTTAATGGTTGTGGGATTGGTCTTTTTGGTTGTCAAAAGGGAAAGAAAGAAACTAATCTTGTTGTCAGTTTGGATCTTGGTGGCACCTTTGGCTTCGGCGATAACAGGTGGGCCACACGCTTTAAGAAGTGCCTTTTTGTTGCCTCCGCTAATATTGTTATCTGCCACAGGAGTAGTTGAAGGGTTATCTCTTTTGCCTAAGCGTAGACTTATTATTCTAGGACTGATGACACTTTGGTTTTTTCAGTTTACCCTTTACCTGGAGCGAGTCTATTTTTTGGCTCCTCAAAAACACGGCCGTTTTTGGAGCGAGATGGCTAAAACGGTTAGTTTGGTTACAATGGAGCAAAAAGAAAAATATGATCTGATTCTGCTGTCCGATAAAATTGACAATATTGAATATGCCTATCAGGTTTATGCCCGGCTTGATCCTGTAGGGGTTATTTCTCAAAACCAAAAGCCAATTGAAATGCGTGGGGTAAAAGAACTAAAACAGTTTGGTAATGTTTTGATAGGACAATTTCCCGATACCGAAATTTTTATTAAAAGTCTTTCTGGCAATATTCTTTATATAGGTGATATCGCTGAAAAAAACCGTTTTTCTCAGTTTCAAATTCTTGAAGCTGGTGATAAAACGGGGGGAATTGTTTTTTACCAAAAGAATTAATGCGCACAAAAGCATTTAAAGTAACACTTTTTTTTCTGGTTTTTGTTTTCACTTTTATTCTGCGGGCACACAATTACGATCGGACACCCACCCCCAACCACTTGGATGAAATGCTTTATGCTTGGAGTGGACTTTATCTGATTGAGGAAGGAACACCCATTTCTTGGTCCACTCTTGATTATCCCCAGAGGGCTGAGGTCTTTGTGGGCGAGCGGTCTTATGGTGGAGGTTTACCTAAAGCCTCAGTGACGTTGTACAAACCATGGTTAGACGAACCACCTCTGTTTTCTCTATTGGTCGGTGCATTTGCTAAACATTTTGGGGCCGACAAGACGCAATTCGTTCCATCTTCCTATATTCGTTATCCGATGATTTTTATTTCAACTGTTGTGTCGGTGTTGATTTTTTTTCTGACCAAAAAAATCAGCGGGTACTGGGCGGGTGTTTTAGCGATGCTTATTTATGGAACTACTCCTACTTTAGTTTTTTCTGCTCGAACAGCTATGCCGGAAAATGTAATTGCCCTGTTTTATTTAGTGTCTGTCATTTTGATGCTCTGGTACCATCAAAAACCTTCACAGAAATATCTATACATTTCGGCTGTCTTGTCCGGCATTGCCGGACTTTGCAAACCCACTGGGTATTTTATTTTACCCTTTGTTATTTTTTTGATGGTTTTAAAAGACAGAGAAGAAAAAAACTGGCTGAAGAAATCGTTCCAGCGAGCATTTGTTTCCTTGTTGATAATGCTGGTTTTTGTGGGGGCCTACTTAGCCTATGGTGCTCATTATGACTGGGAAATCTTTAAAAGAATCGTTTCAATTCAAGGATTTAGACCGGCCGGTTTTGGTGCTTTATCTTGGTTTTTTACTACCCCTTCCTATGACACGGTTGTTCTTCGGGACAGTGTTTATGTTTTTTGTTTACTTTCAGCCGCTTACTTTATTTTTAGGAATTCTTTAAGAGGTTTTGAAAGAATTGTTCTTTATGCTTTTGTTTACTGGGTGATTGTCGTAATACTTTCAGGTGGAGAAAACGACCTTTTGGCTTGGTATCGTTACCCCACAATGCCATTTTTGGCAATTCTTGGTGCTTGGGGGGTACAGAGATTAATCAAAAGACCAAATTTCTTTAGCACTTTTTTGGCCGGTGGTTTGTTACTTGGAAATAGAATGTTAATTGTGACCGCCGTTAGGCAAAATATCCAACCGGTCATGTTTCGAAATCTTTTTATCTTAATTATGGCTCCCTCTTTGTTAAGTGAGATATTCGTTAATAAGTTTTTCAGGTGGGTTTCAAAAATAACAATCAGTCTCGTTTTTATAATTGGGGTGTATTTTAGTTCAGTGTATGTCTACAGTGCTTTTGAAATTGGTTGTGAGGGTTTAAGATGTCCAATTGTTCCCCAGACAAAATTGAGCACCTTGAGAATTCCCTACTTCTGGCGTTTATTTGTTCGGGACGAACCATGGAATTATAAATAGAGATATGTTATTTCCCTTTATTGGTTTTGAAATCATTAAAATTTTGCCTCCGAACCTTAACTATCAGGATGGGTGGATATTGAGATTTTTATTTTTATTTTTGGGAGTTTTATTTTTGGGTTTTGTCTATCGGCTTGGTGGCCGGCTGACAGCTTTGGTGCTTTTAATTTCCCCGGTTTTTATTTACCTTTTTTCTGCCCTTAACCTTTTGTTGATTTTTACCCAGAAGAATAACAGCAGTTTATTTTCTGATATGGGTTTGACTAATGGTATCAATATCTTTCGTGGACAGGGAATTGCTATGGGAGCGAATCCAATGTATATCAGATTGCTTTTGAATAAATCGTACTTTTTGTTGGTGGGCATGCTCCATTGGTTGACAGAGATTGGGCCGGCTAAACTGTTTGGTCAGTTTGACGGGGAGGGTATTTGGGGACCAAGTGGTATGGGTATGTTTCCCAAGGTTTTCGTTATTCCTATGTTTTTGGGTCTAATCAAGGGTTTGAAGACCAAAAGGGTTTACATAAGTTTACTCATAGTCCTAGCTTTAACTTTCCCTGTTGCCTTTTTATACCCCCAGGCCGGTTATAAATTTCTTGTCTTAGCCATGCCTTTTTGGGCCATAATTATTTCGGTCGGGTTCCAGTTTTTGGTCGGTTATGGAAAGATAGCGGTTCTGTTTTTGGCTATTGGTGAAACATTAATAACTTTTGCTTTGGGAACATATGAAGCCAAGGTAACCAATGTAACTCGCCCCTCGTGGATCGAACCGATAATTACTGAAGCTCGAGTGGCGGGTAGTAAAGAGGTTTTCGTTTCAGATGATTTAACCGACCAGCTCTCGGTTTATTTGCGTTGGTATGAAGCCGAAACGGTAAACATAATTGACAGCTCCAGTCAAATCTTTCGCTGTACAAACGATGAGGCTGGGATAGTTATTGTGGGTCTGCGAGATTTGGCTATTATTAAACGTAACATTTCTAATGTCGGGGTAGCGAAAACTTTTTACGATGCTCGTGGACAGGAGGTAGCTTTTAGAATGAAACCGGAAATATGCGTAAAATAGTTTGGTTTTTGTTAATAGCAATCACTATGTTAGGGTTGGTTTTGCGTGTTTATAGGATTAACCAATACCCCGTGCATTTGGGACACGATGAAGTTAGTCAACTGTACGATGCCATTTCCATCGCTCAGACAGGGAAGGATATTTACGGCCACCGATTACCCTTCATGTTTGACTCGGTGAACGATTTCAAGCCTCCCTTTTACACTTACATGACGGTAATTTGGTATTGGCTTTTGGGTTGGCAAGAGGTTGTTATTAAAATCACTGGACTGGTTTTCGGAACTTTACTTATTCCGGTTGTTTTTTTCTTCACCAATGAATTATTCAAAAAGACCCAAGTGTCTCTGGCTACGTCATTCATAACTGCCATTTCTCCGTTTGAAATTTTTTTCTCCCGGAAAAGTTTTGAAAACCAAGCTGGTATTGTTTTTATTTTTGTCGGGTTTACTCTGCTTTTGCGGTTTGTTCGGGACACGACAAAAAAGAAGTTAGCTAATATCGGTATGGCACTGTTGGGAATAGGGATGTACACCTATTTCTCTCACGCGATATTAATTCCCTTATTGTTGACAGGCTTTCTTTTTTTAAATTTCAAGGTGGCAAAAAAAATTCCCAAAACAGGTTGGGTGGTTTTGGTGGTACTGGCACTCCCTCTTTATTGGAACATTTTGACAAACCAAAAGTCTACCAATAGAGGTGGTGCTGTTTTTATTGCCCAAGATCGGGTCTTGGGAGAGAAACTCAATTTTACGAATTCTTTTTTGGGAAAGAAGATAATCTTGTTTGATTATGCCTTCAACCGCTATCTTAGCCAATTTAACTCCAATTACCTTTTTGGTAATGGTTTAGATTTAACCAAGCAAACTTATCCCGACACAGGGCTTTTGTATTTAATTCAACTACCGTTTATTTTGATCGGTATATATGGATTGTTTAAAGGGACAGATCGCAAAAACCATAGTTTGTTTTTAATTTTTATTTTATTGGTTGGAATGATTCCTAGTGGTTTAACTTTTGAAGAATACAGTCCCCATCGAAGTCTGATCGCTTTTAGTGTTCTTAATATTATCTCTGCTTACGGATTAAACGTTATTTGGAAAAGAAGAATTGTTGGTGTGATTGTTATGCTCTGTTTGGTATTAGGTTTGTTATCGTTTACCTATTTTTACACGATTAATTACCCGACAGAGCGGTCTTTTGATTTGCATTACCCATTTAAACAGGTGGCTATTTTGGCTTGGGAGAAAAGGGATAACTATGATCAAATTATCTTTGACCCCAAGTTTGGTGAGGATGCACCCAAAATCGGTACAGCTACCCATTATTATTTTGGTTTTTATGGGCATTATTTACCAGCTGAAATGCAGAAAAGTCTTCGGTATGGCTTGCGTGACAGGGAGGTGTTGTTTGATAAATTTTCCATTAGAGCTATAGACTGGCGACAGGATAGTCAACTAAAGAAAGTCCTGTTGATTGCATCCCCTTGGAGTTTACCCCCCATTGAGGAGGTAAAAATGACCGGTAAAGTAATTTCCGAAATTAAGTTTTTTAATGGAAAGACGGCTTTTTTTGTCGTAGAATTATGACATTATGAAAAAAGGTAAAGTTATTATAGTAATGCCGGCTTATAATGCAGAGAAAACTGTAGTTGATACCTATAAAGAAATTCCTAAGACCTATCGTCAACATATCATTTTGGTGGATGACCACAGTCGTGATAATACAGTAAAAGTTGCTAAGGGGCTTGGAATAAGAGTTTTTTCTCACCCTAATAATTTAGGGTATGGAGGTAATCAGAAAACCTGCTATTGGGAGGCGTTAAAGCTGAATCCTGATGTGGTGGTCATGTTACACCCTGATTATCAGTATGATGCGACATTGATGCCCTACCTGGTGCAGCCCATACTGGATGGTAAATACGACTACATCTTCGGTAGTCGTATCGCAACTAAAAAAGGAGCTTTGTCCGGTGGGATGCCGCCTTTAAAATATTATGTTAACCGTATTGTCTGTTTTATCCAAAATATCTTATTGGGTGTAAATTTTACCGAGCACTTTTCGGGTTATCGGGCCTATTCGACTAAACTTCTAAAAACAATTCCTTTTCAGCGTTTTTCCAACGACTTTGTTTTTGATCAGGAAATAACAATTTCGGCAATCAGTTTTGGGATGCGAATTGGAGAAGTGCCCATCCCAACCAGGTATCACTCTAAACAATCTTCAATTGGTTTTGTGAGAGGTGTGAAATTTATTTTGGGTGGTTTTTGGGTTATTTTTAGGTTTTATCTTCATAACTTTGGAGTGCTAAAAGACAAAAGATTTAGCAAAAAAAAGTGAGAAATAAATTCTGGCTTTATTTACTGGTGACGGTTGGAAATTGGTGGTTTTGGCGGATGGTTAGATTTGATTTGGTAGTAGCTTCTCTCTGTTTGTTATTAAGTCTTTTGTTGTTATCAGCAGTAGATAACAACTCTTTTGGAAAAAAGGTTCGCCTGATGGGCTTCTTATTTGTACTATTGGTAGCTATTAGTCTGTTTAAAGGATCCGACAGGGGGCTTTTTATCACTCAACCACTGGAGAATGACCTGATTGAAAAGAGACATGAGTATTTCGCGAAGGAATTTGGTGTATTTTATAAAAACAGAATCGGTATTTTTTATTTGAAAAAATTTAACCCGATTTTTTTTAGGTTGCAGAAAAACTTTTTTGCAAATCTGGATATCGGTTTGTATTTTTTCAGTAGCCATCCTAGGGAAAGAGTGGGTGTTGACGAGTTTGCTAAGTATCCGGCAATACTACTGCCGGTTTTTATGATCGGATTCATCTTTGTTTTAAGAAAAAGGCAGTTTTTACTATTGCTTTTGTTGTTAGCTGGGCTAGTCAGCATTTTTTTACACCCTGTTTATAACCTTGGACCTGTGCTGTTTTTCCCATTGATTAACACGGTTATTTTTTTTGGGTACTGGATTTTGTTTAAAGGGAGGATCAAAAAAAGTGAAATTTAAAGATTGGCTGTTTTTTCTGGGGATTTTACTGATTAGCATAGCAGTTCGTTTTTATGGACTAAGTAGGGTGCCGGTTGGTTTGAACATCGACGAAGCTTCACAGGGTTACAATGCTTACTCTCTATTATTAACCGGTAAAGACAGATATGGTGAAGTTGCCCCAATTCTTTTTCGATCGTTTGGTTCTTTTCAGCCTCCAATTTATACCTATCTGACAACTTTGCCAATAAAATTTTTTGGGCCATCGATTTTTTCCATTCATTTTGTATCTGCCGTCTGTGGCGTTGTCAGTGTTTTGGTAACTTTTTTTATTGTTTTTCTTTTAACAAAGAACATTTCGTTATCGTTGATTACCATGCTGGTTTTAGGTCTTTCCCCGTGGTCGGTTTTTTTCAGCCGAATGGCTACCGAGGCTAGTACCGGAATCTGTTTTTTCCTCTTGGGGTTTTGGGCATTAGTTTTATCTGTCAAAAAAAGTGTTAAGTTTTTTCCAGGAGCCTGTTTCTTGTTGGGAATAGCGACGCACGCCTATTATTCTGAACGAATTGTAGCTTTATTGTTTCTCTTTGCTTTTTTGGTCTTAAACAAAAAATTTTTTCTAAAAAATATTAAATATTTGATTTTTGGTTTGGTGATTTTAGGAATTACCCAGATTCCCCACCTATTGCTTTTTAGTTCTGGAGCTTTCGGACGGAGATTAACCCAAGTTAATTATTTTGGTCTGGATTCCTTTCTAAACAATGGTGGTGACTTAAGACATTGGCCTCTTGGTCGATGGCTGTTTGTTGTACGGGAGTTTTTGAGTCAGTACACCGCCTATTTGTCACCTAAGAACTTATTTTTTGATCCTGACCAACAACCTGCCCGTTCCATGCCGGACATAAGTGTTTTTTATAGCTATATGATCGCCCCATTTATTATTGGTTTAGGGGTTTTGTTTAGAAACATGGCGAACTTTTTTCACCGGTTGTTGTTGCTGATAATTGTGTTTGGTTTGATACCGGCTGCGTTAACATTTGATCCTTTTTACACCCTAAGGGTATTGGTTTTTTTGTGGGGGATTGGTTTAATTATCTCGCTGGGTGTTAATGAACTATTTGTAAAATTAAACAAGTCGCTCTTTTTAGGCATTGGCTTGTTTTTATCGTTAGCTTCAATGTTTTCTCTTTATAAATCTGGATATGTTTTGACCAAATATGAAAGATCGGAAGTTTATGGTTATAGTTACATTAAACTTTTGGAAACGACAGACAAATATCCCAACAAATTTTTTATTGTTGATTCACCTAGAGATTTGGGAACCGGAATTCGTATGGCTTTTTTTAAACGCTACGATCCTGCTAAGTTACAAACACTCTTGAAGGCAAGAATGAAGGGTGGCTACTACAATGCACCGGAAATCGATGAATTATATTCGGTTGATAATATGGAAGTCAGAGGGATTAATTGGGAAAAAGACCTTTGTCTAGAAAATGTTATTTTGGTGGGTGATGTTTTGGCTTTTTCCGAAACACAGGTCAAGGAGCATAAACTTAATTTTGAGTTCGTTATTAAAGACTTAACAGGTGAAACTAGACTTAAGGCATATTCCCCAACCCTGGAAAGTTGTATCATTAAATAATGTTTAAGCGTGGTGTAGGTTTGTTTTTGATCCTGGCAGTTGCCTTTCTGTTGCGGGCGTACAGAATCACTCAAATTCCACCATCTTTGAATTGGGATGAGGTATCCATTGGTTATAATGCTTATTCGGTTTTAATTACTGGCAAGGATGAATGGGGGGTTAGATTTCCCCTGCATTTTCAGTCGTATGGCGAGTACAAATTGCCGGTGCAAATTTATGCTTCCATTCCGGCGATTGCTCTTTTTGGTTTGAATCCTTTTGGGGTACGTATCACCCCTGTAATTTATGGTACTTTAACTGTATTAATCCTCTTTTTGTTGGTCCAGGAACTATTTAAACACTATAGCCTGTCACTTGTTGCCTGTTTCCTGTTATCAATTTCTCCCTGGCATATCCAACTGACTCGAGCTTCCTTTGAGTCGTCCCTTTCCTTGTTTTGGGTCTTGTTGGGGATGTGGTGGTTGGTGAAGGGCTTGAACGGCAAAAGGTTTTGGTGGGTAGTCGCTGCCGTTCCCTTTGCTGTTTCATTCTACACTTATAACTCGGCTCGTGTTTTTACCCCCTTATTTTTAATGGTGACGGGTTTGGTTTTTAGAAAGTCTTTTCTAAAAGACTTTAAACCAACGCTTTTAGCGGGATTTCTGTTCGTAACCCTTCTTTTACCGGCAACACCTTTCGTTCTATCAGGAGAAGCATCGGCCCGTTACAAGCTGGTATCTATTACCAATGAGGCGGGATTGGTTCCCAGAATCAATGAGCGAAGAGGGTTGTCAAGGCTACCCCCACCCCTACCACGGTTGATTCATAACAAAGCAACCTACATTTCTTTTTATATGGCACAAAGCTACTTGGCTCACTTTACGCCAAACTTTTTGTTTCTCCGTGGGGCAAACCATGTTCAACACCACGTTCAAGGGATGGGTGAATTATATAAATGGCAAGCCCCGTTTCTGCTGTTGGGTTTTTATCTTTTGTATATAAAAAAGGAAAAATATCGTTGGTTTTTGGTAATTTGGTTAATGCTGGCTTTTGTGCCAGTGGCCACAACCCATGATTCAATTCCCAACGCCTTACGGACCGTAATTGCCAACCCCGTTTATCAAATTTTGACGGCCTACGGTTTGATTTCAGTTTATGGATTTTTTGAAAAAAAACGGTTTAGGAATATATTTTTAATTGGATTATTGGTAATTGGTTCATTGGAAATTACAGGATATCTTCGAAATTTATTCGAAGTATATCCTGTTCGTTATTCTCAGGACTGGCAGTATGGTAATCGTGAAGTGGCGGAATATATCAAAGAAAATTATGATAAGTATAATCTGATTGTTTACACCCGGGCTTATGGAGAACCGCACATGTTTACACTCTTTTATTTGGCTTACCCACCGGAGAGATATTTTGACAATCCCAACCTGGTGAGGTTTAAATCCTTTGACTGGGTGTGGGTAACCAACTTTGACAAGTTTTATTTCCCCAATCTGTCTGATAAAGGAACGGGTTATTGGGACATCGTCAACCAAAATCCGGGTAAAACCATTTTATTTATCGGCAAAGAGGGTGATTTTCAATCGGACAAACCAAGACTTAAAACCGTTAATTTTTTGGATGGTAGCCGAGCCTTTGATATCGTAGCCAAATGAAACAATATTTTTTTTTGATTCTGGTTTGTCTTTTATTTTTGGTCACCAGGTTAGTAAAAATTACCCAAATCCCCGGTTCTTTATATTGGGATGAGGCCTCTATCGGTTATAATGCCCATGCGGTATTAACAACCGGTAGGGATGAGTGGGGAGAGTGGTTACCCTTGCATTTTCGGGCTTTTGGCGAGTTTAAGTTGCCAGTCTATATTTATTCGGTTGCATTAGCCGAAGCTGTTGTTGGCTACGGGGAGTTGGCGGTAAGGTTTCCGGCAGTAATTTATTCTCTGGGGTCCTTACTGGCCGTTTATTTCATTACTAAAAAACTGGCAGATAGCACATCTGCCTTGTGGGCGACAGTTTTTTTTACTTTATCCCCATGGGGTTTGCTAATTACCAGGGTAGGGTATGAGATGACGGCCGGTACGGCCTTTTTCTTACTAGCGTGGCTCTTTTTTCTAAAGTCTAAAGAGAAACCGGTTCTTTTTTTGTTTTCTGGCCTGGCTCATATTTTGGCCATGTATTCCTATAATAGTTTTCGCGTTATTTCCCCCCTATTCTTTCTTTTTTCTTTAGTTTTTTTTCTGAAAAAACAACATATTTTGATTATTTTTCTTTCCATGTTGCTGTTGTTTGTTAGTTTTATCCCTATTTACAAACTTTATCGATATGATGCTGGCGGGGCAAGACTGGCGGCGGTCTCTTTGCAAGGTAGTTTACCCTCCAAAGCTTTACAGTTTTCCAAAAATTACTTTTCTCATTTCTCACCCAAATTTTTGTTTTTTGATGGTGATACTAACCCGAGAAGTAACTTTCCGAAGTTTGGTTTAATTTCAATATTTTCGACTCTGATTATATTGCTTGGTTTAGTGGCTGCCATTAAAAGACGACACAGTATCTTGCTTATTTTGATTTTAGCTCCGGTGGCGGCTAGCCTGACTCACGAAAGTCCGCATGCGTTGCGGTCGTTTTTAATGTTTCCGGCGTTGTCTATTTTGTTTGGTTTGGGGGCAAGGAACCGGATATTGCTGGTGACAGCGGTTATTTTTATGGCCCTCCAGTTTGAAAATTATACCTACAATTTCTATCAACAATACAATTACTTATACTCCAAAGATTGGCAACTGTCATACAAGCAAATATTTACTCAACCGATTGATCAGACTAAGCCACTGGAAGTGTCCGATGAATATGCCCAGCCGTATGTTTTTACTCTGTATTATCAAAAATACGACCCGGTAAAGTTTAGGCAGACTGTCGTTTATAATCCGGTTAGCGAGTGGGGTTTTTCTACCGTCAAAAGCTTTGGTAATTTTGTTTTTGTGAAGAAATGAAACGATATTTAGTACCGTTTATTTTATTACCCCTTGTTATTTTAGGTGGAATTCTTCGCCTTTATCGATTGGATAGAAACCCGCCATCTTTAAGTTGGGACGAGACTGCGGTAGGCTACAATGCTTTTACCATTGCTAACTGGGGGAGGGATGAGTGGGGGTTTAAATTTCCTTTGGTTTTTAAATCTTTTGAAGACTACAAGCATCCGGTTCATATTTATATCACGGCTCTTTTTGTCAAATTTTTTGGAGTAGGTGATTTTGTTGTTAGGTTGCCGGCTGCTCTTTTGGGGATGGTGAATATTGTTTTAATTTATTTGGTTGGAGTATCCCTCTCTAAAAAGAAATTGGTGGGTCTGTTTTCGGCTGGGGCTATGACCTTTTCCCCTTACGCAATTCAATTTTCGCGTCTCAACCACGAATTGAATTTTGTAATTTTTTTCTTTTTGCTGGGAGTATATTTTTTTTATTTAGGAATTGAAAAGAACAAAAAATTTTTACCCTTTGCTTTTTTGTCATTTGGCGTGACTCTTTTGACTTATCACAGTGCGAAAGTAGTGGCCTTACCTCTAGTTTTATGGTTGATGTTTTTGCACCGAGAGGAATTGTTGAGAAACAAGAGATATTTTTTGATTAGTTTAGTCCCCTGTTTGTTTACAGTATTGGTGGTTGCTACCAACCCACAGCTTTTGGGTTTGGCTAGAGCCAGGCAAACCTCCTTTTCTAACGAAGAGGTGGAACACACTTTTCTATACCAAAAGACTAAAAGTTTGTTGGTTGGTCGTGTGGAAATTGTGAGTAAACAATATCTGTCGCATTTTTCACCCAGATATTTGTTTTCTACTGGAGACAAAAATTCTCGGCATTCAACCCAGGTAGTAGGTGAATTTTACAAAACCGAAGCCTTGTTTATACTTGTTGGGTTAATCTTTGTAACTTATCAAGCTATTACCAAAAAGAAGAGAAATTATTTGTTTTTGTTGGTGTGGATACTAATAGCTCCCCTGCCTTCAGCCCTGGTTAATGAAGCGCCACACGCGGCCAGATCGATGTTTATGTTGCCCTGCTTGATTTTGTTGTTTGGCGTGGGTTTTGATTTTGTTACTGGTAAGTTGTGGGTAAGGGGGAGAGTTTTTGTAGTTTTATTATCTTTGATAGTAATGGGTTTATATGGAAGTGAATTTTACCGTTATCTTAATTACTATTTTGACGAGTATCCCAAGAGATATGCCATTGATTGGCAATATGGCATGAAAGAGATTGTTGCCGTGTCTGATAGTAAAGATTTATATTCGGTCTTTATTACTGACGCCCGTTCCCAGCCATATATTTTCTTTTTGTATAACCTCAAATATCCTTTACCGAAATTTTTAGCAACCGTGAAATATAACCAAACCGGTTCTCGTAGTTACAGTTTAGTAAGGAGTTTTGGTAAATATCAATTTACCGACTGGGATCCGGTTGAAGTCGTACCGGAGGATACCACTTTGTATGCAGTAACCCCCTCACAATATTCAGGTTTGAAAAATAAAAACTTTTTTAGTTGGGTCGAGGTGATCCAGTTTCCCAACGGACTCGACGCTTTCTACTTGGTAACGGGTAAAAAAGAGGTAGAATTAGACGAATGAATAAATTGTCGGTTTGTTGGGCAGTCAGGAATGAGGAAAAACACATTGGTGATTGTATTAGTAGCGTCAAAGATATTGCCGACGAACTAATTGTGGTTGATGAGTTATCTACCGACAGGACAGCTAAAATTGCTAGTAGTTTGGGAGCTAGAGTAATTGAGGAACCACACCACCCGATCTTTCATATTACCAAACAGAAAGCGATTGATTTGGCTTCTGGCGAGTGGATTTTACAGATGGATGCCGATGAAAGAGTTACTTCCGAGTTGGCAAAAGAAATAAAAGCGGTTGTTGGAATGACTAACGAGGAGAGGGACAAGCATCAACAAAAACTACCGGATCAGAAATTGTTTATCAGACACAAGAAACTATTGGAAGAACGGGATGGCCAGATTGGAGATGAGGGAGGTGAGTACGTGGCCTATTTGATCCCCCGGAGGAATTTCTTTTTGGGTAAATATTTAAAATACGGGGGTACTTATCCGGACGGGGTAATCCGTCTTTTCAAAAAAGGTCAAGCTTACCTGCCTTGTAAGAGTGTGCATGAACAATATGTGGTTAAAGGCAGAGTGGGTTGGCTCCAGAAGCATCTTTTGCATCTGGCAGACACTTCCTTTAAACATTATTTAAAAAGAAACAGCTATTACATCAATTTGATGGTTGATGAGATGAAAGCAAAGGGACTAAAAATAGATTTGATAAACTCAGTAGATTATTTAGTTGTTAAACCGATCCATTGGTTTTTGTTGACTCAAATTCGTCATAAGGGTATTTTGGATGGTTGGCAGGGGGTAGTTTTTTCTTTCTTTAGTGCCTTGCGGTTTCCGCGAGCATACATTCGGTATATAATTAAAAAATAACATGGAATTAAAAGATAAAGTGGTGGTAGTGGTAGGGGCCACGGGTGGTATGGGAGTTGAGGTTTGTCGCGCGTTGCACAAGGGGGGTGTTAAGTTGATTTTAGTGGCTAGGACAGAAGAAAAACTAAAAACACTTTCGGCTGAATTGGGTAATTGTAGTTTTTTTGTTTGTGACTTGGGGAAGCCAGATACCATTGCTCCTGTTTGCACCCAAATTATGGCAAACTACCCAATAGTGGACGTTTTGTTAAACGTAGCCGGAATAGGAGTATATAAACCAATTGAAGAGGTGACAGAACCTGATTGGTTGGACTCTTTTAACACTAATGTTACCGCCAGTTATTTATTTACTAAATATTTGCTTCCGGCTTTAAAACAATCACCCAAGGCCTATGTAATCAATTGGGGGTCGGGTATGGGGGTTATTCCTTCAGCTGGTCGCTCTGTTTACTGTATGACCAAATTTGCCCTGCGTGGC
>Ga0208375_1002535_pt1 | contig 17053 bp, 14 predicted proteins | sample RifOxyD1_FD_184038 | JGI IMG/M metagenome (GOLD analysis project Ga0208375, IMG submission 184038) | Soil microbial communities from Rifle, Colorado - Rifle Oxygen_injection D1 (SPAdes) | ecosystem: Environmental > Terrestrial > Deep subsurface > Rock core/Sediment | place: Rifle, Colorado... | reverse complement strand
GCCGTGGTGACCAGCCACACGCGCTGCCGCAGCTGGCGCAGGCGCTGGTGCAGCCCGGCCTCGTCCGCCGGCGGCGGCTCTGCCAGAAAAGCCTGCATCGCCTCGCGGCTGAACCCCTGCCCGAGTAATGCGGCCACGGCTTCGGCCAGCTGCGGCTGCGCTTCCAGCAGGCGACGGCCAAAACGCGAACAGCGGGCAACACGATCAAGGACGGAATGGCTCATGGCGGGGTCATTGGATTTGAATCCGGGGGCTTGAATTAGAATGGTCGATCAGCACAACTTTATCAGTGGAGAGGCGATATGGCAGACATCGAGTCGATTTTGACCGAAACCCGTGTGTTTCCGCCTGCGGACGACTTCGTCGGGCAGGCCAACGTATCCGGCATGGCGGCGTATCGCGCATTGAGCCAGAAGGCAGAGGCCGATTACGCGGGTTTCTGGGCTGAGCTGGCGCGCCAGCAACTCGACTGGCATACGCCGTTCACCCGCTCGCTCGACGAGTCGCACGCGCCGTTCTACAAATGGTTCGAGGACGGCGAACTCAACGTGTCCTACAACTGCATCGACCGCCACCTGGCGACGCGCGGCGACCAGACCGCGCTGATTTTTGAGGCGGACGACGGCGGCGTGACAACGGTTTCTTACAAGCAGCTGCACGCGCGTGTCTGCCAGCTCGCCAACGGCCTGCAATCGCTGGGCGTGGAACAGGGCGACCGCGTCATCGTCTACATGCCGATGGGCATCGAGGCAGTGGTGGCGATGCAGGCGTGTGCCCGCATTGGTGCGATTCATTCGGTGGTGTTTGGTGGCTTTTCCGCCAAGAGCCTGTTCGAGCGCATCGAGGACGCCCGCGCAAAAGTGGTGATCACCGCCGACGAAGGCATGCGCGGCGGCAAGGCCGTGGCGCTCAAGCGCGCGGTCGACGAAGCCTTGACGATGGGCGACACCAGCTGCGTCGAGCGTGTGATCGTGTATCGCCGCACCGGCGGCGCAGTCAACTGGAACAGCCGTGACTTGTGGTGGCACGAACTCACGCACACCCAGGCCGACACCAGTGAGCCGGTGTGGGTATCGGCTGAACACCCGCTGTTCATCCTCTATACCTCGGGCTCCACCGGCAAACCCAAAGGCGTGCAGCACTCCAGCGGCGGCTACCTGCTGGGCGCGATGCTGTCGATGCAATGGGTGTTCGACGCCAAGCCCGACAACGACGTCTACTGGTGCACCGCCGACGTCGGCTGGATCACCGGCCACACCTACGTCGCCTATGGCCCGTTGGCGCTGGGAATGACCGAAGTCATCTTCGAGGGCATTCCGACCTATCCGCACGCCGGCCGCTTCTGGGAAGTCATCGCCAAGCATAAGGTCACCACGTTTTACACCGCACCGACCGCGATCCGCAGCCTGATCAAGCTGGGTTCCGAACTGCCCGCGCAGCACGACCTCAGTTCGCTGCGCCTGCTCGGCACCGTGGGCGAGCCGATCAACCCGGAAGCCTGGATCTGGTACCACGAAGTGATCGGCGGCGGCCGCTGTCCTATCGTCGACACCTGGTGGCAGACCGAAACCGGCTCCAACATGATTTCGCCTTTGCCCGGCGCCGTGGCGACCAAGCCGGGTTCATGCACCCTGCCGCTGCCCGGCATCATGGCTGCGGTCGTCGACGAAACCGGCCATCCCGTGGAGCCCGGCCACGGCGGCCTGCTGGTGATCAAACGGCCGTTTCCCAGCCAGTTGCGCACCCTGTGGAACGACCCTGACCGCTTCAGGCACACCTACTTCCCCGACGAACTCGGCGGCACTACCTATCTGGCCGGCGATTCGGCCCACTGCGACAAGGATGGCTACTTCTGGATCATGGGGCGCATCGACGATGTGCTGAACGTGTCCGGCCATCGTCTCGGCACGATGGAAATCGAATCCGCGCTGGTGGCGCATCCGCTGGTCGCCGAAGCGGCCGTGGTGGGGCGTCCGCATGACATCAAGGGCGAGTCGGTGGTGGCGTTCGTGGTGCTGAAGGGCGCACGACCCCAGGGCGACGCAGCGAAAAAAATTGTCGCCGACCTGCGCGACTGGGTGGCGAAGGAAATCGGGCCGATTGCCAAGCCCGACGAAATCCGTTTCGGCGACAACCTGCCGAAAACCCGCTCCGGCAAAATCATGCGCCGCCTGCTGCGTGCGATCGCCAAGGGCGAGGACATCACGCAGGATATTTCCACCCTGGAAAATCCGGCGATTCTCGATCAGTTGAAGGAAGCCGTTAATTAATCAACTCGTCGGGCGCGACGACATGGCTTGAATCGTGGCCTGTCTGCGCCTGATGTGGTTTTTTGCGGCTGAACTGACTGTGGATGTGGGCTTTATCAAGCTCATACCGTTTACAATCAAGATCACTTGATCTTGTTAACCCGAAAGGAACCCTATGTCGCACTATCACGCTGTTGTCTGGCTCGATCATAACGAAGCGCACATCATGCATATCAGCCCGGATGACATTGAAACTTCCGTGGTGAAACCGGCTGAGCCGCATCGCAATCTGCAGCGCAAACGTGGCTCGGTCAGCGGCAACCGCCAGCCCGAAGACCAGCATTTTTACCACGAAGTGGTGGAGGCCATGCGCGGTGCCACAGAGATTCTGGTGGTCGGCCCAGGTCAGGCCAAGCTTGAACTGATCAAGCACATTCATGCCCATGATCCCAATGTTTCCAGGCAGGTGATCGGGGTGGAAACCGTGGATCACCCGAGCGACGCCCAGGTGGTTGCGTATGCCCGCAAGTACTTTGTTGCCAAGGACAGGATGCTGTCCCAGTAAAGCAGGGCCGCCCCTTCACCGGGGCTTTTTTATGCCCGCTTCAGCACCTGTGTGGTGGTGACCAGGTCCAGCACCAGCGTGTGCAGGCGTGCCGGCGATTTCAGCGCGCTGTTTTCCGGATCGAAGGCCGTATCCGCATTCGGCAACGAGAACTGGCCAGGCAGCACCAGCACGCCGAGCGTATTCAGCACTTGGCGCAGGTGCGGCAGCATGCGCATGCCGCCGAGTGAACCAGGGGAGGCGGCCATGATCGCGGCGACCTTGTTTTGATACGGCACCAATCCCGATTCGCCCTGCCATTCGCGCGACACCCAATCGATCGTGTTTTTCAGCAGCGGCGGCATCGAACTGTTGTATTCGGGGCTGGAAATCAGGAAGGCATCGTGTTCCTTGAACAGCGCCTTCAGGCGCAGCGCGTTGTCGGGCAGGCCATCCTTGTCTTCGAGATCGCCGTTGTAGAGCGGCAACGGGTAGTCCGCCAGGTCGATCAGGGTGACGATACCGCCTGCTGCGCGGGTGGCATCGACAGCGGCGTGAATGAGTTTGCGGTTCCAGGCGTCGCGGCGGATGCTGCCTGAAAAAGCGAGTATCTTGGTCATCTTGAGTCTCTGCATCAAACTGGAAAGTATATCTGAGCCTCGATCTTGAAGCGGGGCGCCCACGTGCAGGCAGGTTCCGAATGAGTGCTGAAAAATCTCCCCTCGTCTCCATGCGAATCGACAAATGGCTGTGGGCCGCGCGCTTTTTCAAGACGCGCAGCCTTGCCACCCAGGCGATCGAGAATGGCCGCGTCAAGCTGGATGGCGATCGCGTCAAGCCTGCGCGTGAAATCAAATCAGGCGACCGGCTGGAATTGCATGTCGGCGACTTTGTCTGGATCGTGACAGTGCGCGGCTTGTCGATGCTGCGTGGCCCGGCGCCGGTGGCACAGGCGCTTTATGAAGAAGATCCTGTCAGCCAAGCGCGTCGACTGCAGCAGTTGAGCGACCGCAAACTGGCAGTCAACCCGGCTGCTGCGATCAAGGGACGTCCTACCAAGCGTGATCGCAGGCTGATCCACCGCTTTACCGATGAGTGACCGCCGGAATTAAGCGGGGGCTTGCTGCCGCAAAGCGGGCGTAAACGCATAAAATCAAGCGACTTCAGATCTTCTCTTATTAGGTTACGGTTTCCCCTGTGCTTTCCTTATTTCTGCGTCGTGCCGCGCGTTGGCTGGCCGCCCTGGCTGCGCTAGCCGCCTTGGGCTTTGCCGGCGCTGCCGCATGGATGTTCTTCTGGGTGCTGCCCAACATCGCCGACCATCGCGATACGCTGGCGCAAATGATGTCGCGCGCGCTGGGGCAGCGCGTGACGCTGGAAGCGGTGTCGGGCACCTGGCAGCAGATGCGTCCGGAGTTTTATCTGCAAGGGGTGCGCCTGTACGATCGGCAGAATCGTCCTGCCTTGTACCTGCCGAGACTGGAGGCGCAATTCGCCTGGCGTTCGCTGCTGTTGCTGGAGCCGCGTTTTTCACGTATCGAACTGCAGGGGCTGACACTGGGCGTGCGCCGCGCGCGTGACCGGCATTTTTATGTGGGCGGCATACCCATTAACCCGGCTTCGTCCGATAGCGGTTTTAGTGACTGGCTGCTGCGCCAGGGGCAAGTGCATGTCAGCCAGGCCACGCTGACCTGGCTGGACGAGGTGCGTGCAGCGCCGCCGCTGGTGTTGACGGCGGTCGATTTCACCCTGACCAATCGCCTGTTTACGCATCGCCTGAGTTTGCGCGCCACCCCGCCCGCCAGCCTGGCCCAGCCGCTGACGCTGGAGGTGCAGATGCGTGCACGCAAGGTCAACGACCTCAAAACCTGGAATGGCCATATCGATGCCGACGTGGCGGGCGTGGTGCTTCCGCAACTGGCGAATTGGCTGGCTTTGCCGGTACAGGTTCAGCAGGGACGCGGGGCGCTGCGCGTGAAACTGGAGCTTGAAAAGGGCGTATTGACCCGCGCGACCACCGGGCTCAATGTGCGCGGGGTCGAGACGACCCTGGCCGAGGGGCTGCCTGCCTTGCGGCTGGCGCAGGTCAGCGGCCAGGCCGTGTGGCAGCGGCTTGCGGACGAGCAGCGCGTGCGCTTCGACAATGTGCGGATTGCGTTGCCAAATGCCCCGCAGGGCGCACCGTTCAGCATGGGATGGATGTGGAGCGGCACGGCACATGAACTCACGGCACAGGCGTTGCGGCTGAACGGTTGGCAGTCGATGTTGCCGAGTCTGCCGATGCAGGACGCGCTCCGCCATCGCCTGCAAGCGCTGCAACCCCGGGGCATGGCCAACGAGTTGCGCGTGCGCTGGCAAGGTGCGCAGCCGGGACTGGACAATTTTGATGTGGCTGCCCGTTTTACCGATCTTGGCCTGGCGGCATCCGGTTCGCAGCCGGGCTTGACCCATTTCACTGGCCGCATCGAAGGCGATGACCGCGCGGGCGTCTTCGAGTTGGATTCGCCCGGGTTGGTGGTCGATTTGCCTATGCTGTTTCGCGAGTCCCGGATCGGGTTCGATCAATTGCGCGCCCGCGGTGGCTGGAAGAAAACGGCGCGTGGCCGCTTGCTGATGCTGGACGAGATGGCCTTTACCAATGCTGATGCAGCAGGAACGGCCAAAGGTCAGTACGAGTTGATCGCCGGCCAGCGGGGCGTGATCGATTTCTCGGCGCACCTTACCCGCGCCGATGGCCGCGCGGTGTACCGCTATTTGCCGACCAGCATTGGCGACCATACCGTTGACTGGGTGAAAGCCGCCACGCTGGCGGGGTACTCGGACGATGTCCGGCTGATCTTGAAAGGCGATCTGGCCCGGTTTCCGTTCGAGCGGGGCGAGGGCACGTTCAGCGTAGACTCGAAAATCCGCGATGCCGTGATCAACTATGCGCCCGGCTGGCCACGCATCGAGGGGATACAGGCGCGCATGCTGTTTCAGGGCAAGACGATGGAAGTCACCAGTAGTCAGGCCCGAATTTATAACGTGACGCTGGCGCCGGTGCGGGTCGTGATCCCCAACCTGCTTCTGCACGATAACGTGCTGTTGGTGGAGGGCCTGGCGCAAGGACCGGCGCAGGATTTCGTGCGCTACGCAAACGCCAGCCCGGTGGGCGAACATCTGCGGGGCTTTGTGACTGAACTGGATGCGCGGGGCACGATGCAATTGGGTTTGAAAATGCAGATCCCCATGCGTCATAGCCAGGACACCACGATGGCGGGCAAGTTGTCGCTGCGGGATAACCGCCTGGTGTGGTCGGGTCTGCCACCCATTGAGCAGGCGCGGGGCGAGATCGATTTCACTGAAAAAAACCTGAGCATCAAAAACCTCACCGCGCAGTTTCTGGGCGGCCCGTTGCGCGTCAACACATCCTCACGCCCCGGACAGGGGGTGCAGATTCAGGCTCAGGGTCAAGCCAGCGTGAGTGGGATAGCGAACTGGCTCAGCGCAGACCTGGCCAAGTATCTGTCTGGTCAAACAGCGTGGCGGGGGCAGATTGAATTGCTGCCTGAAGGCGAGCGCATCCGGATTGAATCCGATTTGCTGGGACTGGATTCCCGCCTGCCGGCGCCGCTGGCCAAACCCGCCGCCCGGCCGCTGCCGCTAGGGGTGACCATCCAGCCGCAGGGAGCGGACAAACAGATCGAGGTGAAACTGGGCCAAACAGTCGGTGCGGTATGGCGCAGCACGGCCGATGGGCGCTTTGCGCGTGGAGAACTCCGTTTTGGTGGGGCACCCGTGTTGCCGGTCGAGCCGGGATTGCGTCTGGCTGGCAGCGCGCGGGGTCTGGATATCAGTGGCTGGCTGGCTTTGCTGCCCGATACCGAAGGCGGTCAGGGGCTGCCGTTGTCAGCAATGGATTTGAAGTTCGATACCCTGGACTTGCTGGGACGGCGTTTTCAGGATGTCCGCCTGCAGGGCAACAACCGCAATGGCATTTTCCGCACCCAGGTGAGTGGCCGCGAGCTTAACGGGGTGCTGAACTACCGGCCTGCGGGTGCGCTTGCTGCGCGCGTGTCGGCACAGTTCAGGCAATTGACTGTTCCCGATGCAACATCAACCGCGCCCGCCAACGAGGCGGACGCGATGACGTTGACGGCTAGCAAGTTTCCCCTGCTGGAACTGACCGTCGACGATTTCCGTTTGCAGACGCGCGCATTGGGGCGGCTGGAAGTGCTGGCACATGGCACGCCGCAAGGCCTGTTGATCGACAATCTGCAACTGACGCACCCCGACAGCGTGTTTCGCATGAATGGTCTGTGGCATGAACAGGGCTTCAGCGAAACACGTGCGGATCTGAACCTGCGTGTGCTGGATGCCGGCAAATTCCTGACCCGTTTTGGCTATCCCGACACGCTCAAGCGAGGCAGCGCTGCGATCAGTGGCAATGTCAGCTGGGCCGGCTCACCTGCCGACTTCAGCCTGGTCACGCTGGCCGGGCAGCTTGAGTTCACCGCAAAAGGCGGGCAGTTTCTCAACCTCAACCCTGGTGTGGGCAAGCTGCTTGGCGTGTTGAGCCTGCAATCCCTGTCACGTCGATTGAGCCTCGATTTCCGTGATATCTTCAACAAGGGCTTTGGCTTCGACGATATTGAAGCGGCACTGCGTATTGCGCGGGGGGTGGTGTATAGCGATGACTTTAAAATGAAGGGGCCGGCCGCCACGGTCAGGATGTCAGGGTTGGCCGACCTTAATCAGGAAACGGTGCAACTGCGTCTCAAAGTGATTCCGAAATTGTCCGAAGGCGTGGCGATTGCAAGTGCGTTGATCGGCGGACCACTGGCAGGCGTTGGCGTGCTGGCCGCGCAGAAGCTGTTGCGCGATCCGATTGAAGAAGCCAGCAGCCAGAGCTTCATGGTAACGGGGTCGTGGCAGGATCCCGAGGTCACCCGTTTAGCCAAAACTCAAAACAAAACAGACGCACAGGCGACTGAACCTTGATTGTGGAGATTGAACATGACGACAAAAAAAATCACTCAACCTGTCCCCGCTAAATCCAGCCCGGCTAAATCCAGTCAGGCCAAATCAAGCGTGGCGCGTCCCAAAGGTGCCCAGGTCAAAAAATCGGCACTGCAGGCAGATACGGTTCGGGTGGCGGCCATCCAGATGGCCTCCGGCTCCAACGTGCTGGCAAACCTGGCCGAGGCCGAGCAGCTCATCGAGCTGGCAGTCGATGCCGGCGCGCGTCTGGTCGCTCTGCCGGAGTTTTTCTGCATCATGGGGCTGAAAGACAGCGAAGTGGTGAAGTCACGCGAGGCCGAAGGCGACGGCCCGATCCAGGCGTTTTTGTCGCGCATGGCAAAAAAGCACCGCATCTGGCTCATCGGCGGCTCGGTGCCGCTGGAGGCCAGTGTGGCGAACAAGGTGCGCAACAGCTGCCTGGTGTATGACGAGCGCGGCAAACAGGTCGCGCGCTATGACAAGATTCATTTGTTCGGACTCGATCTCGGCAACGAGCATTATCAGGAAGCCAAGCTGATCGAGCCGGGCGATTCGGTTGTGGTCATCAACAGCCCGTTTGGCCGCATCGGCCTGTCGATTTGTTACGACCTGCGCTTTCCCGAGCTCTACCGCGCCATGCCGGATGTCGACATCATCGTGGTGCCGTCTGCGTTTACCGCCACCACCGGCCGCGCCCATTTTGAAACCCTGATCCGCGCGCGTGCAATCGAGAATCTGGCGTATGTGATTGCCCCGGCGCAGGGCGGCTACCATCTGTCCGGCCGTGAAACCCACGGCGACAGCATGATCGTCGACCCTTGGGGCGTGGTGCTGGATCGCCTGCCGCGCGGCTCCGGCGTGGTCATCGCCAACATCAATCCGGCTTATCAGGCCAGCCTGCGCAACAGCTTGCCCGCGCTTAAACACCGCTTCATTCAATGTGCACAGATCGAGGTCAACGTCGCCGAGCGGCGCGTGTCGGTCAAGCGCGAGAAGCCTGCCAAATAATCCAGAACCGAATAGTCAGGAAACCGTGATGAACCCTATCGACGCCTTCGTACCGATTCAAACCGCCGAACAGCTTTTCCAGTCTGCCGAGGCCACGCTGCTGACCTCCAACGGCCTCGACGCCGACAAGCTCGCGCCGGTGTTTTCGCGCCTGATGTCGCACGACGTGGATTACGCCGATCTGTATTTCCAGTACTCGCGCTCCGAGGGCTGGAGCCTGGAAGAAGGCCAGGTCAAATCCGGCAGCTTCAACATCGATCAGGGTGTCGGCGTACGCGCGATCTCCGGCGAGAAAACCGCCTTCGCCTATTCCGACGACATCAGCCTCGATGCGCTGGGTGCAGCAGCCGACGCCACCCGCGCCATCGCCCGCGCCGGGCAGCAGCGGCAGACTGCCGTGGCGCGCCGCGGCGACAGTCGCCTGCTGTACAACGCGGTCGATCCGCTGGTAAGTTTGCAGGACGCCGACAAGGTGGCATTGCTGGAACGGCTGGAGAAGAAAGCCCGCGCCATGGATCCGCGCGTGATCCAGGTCATGGCCAGCCTTGCTTCCGAATACGAAGTGATTTTCGTTGCGCGTTCCGACGGCCATCTCGCCGCCGACGTGCGCCCGCTGGTGCGCTTGTCGCTGCAGGTGATTTCGGAACAGGACGGCCGCCGCGAGCAGGGCAGCGGGGGCGGCGGTGGCCGCTTCGACTACAGCTATTTCACCGACGATATTCTCGACATTTATGCCCGCCAGGCGGTACATCAGGCCAGCGTCAATCTCGACGCCCGCCCCGCGCCGGCCGGCAGCATGACCGTCGTGCTCGGTTCCGGCTGGCCCGGCATCCTGCTGCACGAAGCGATTGGCCACGGTCTCGAAGGCGACTTCAACCGCAAGGGCAGCTCGGCGTTTGCCGGCCGCATCGGCGAGCGCGTCGCCGCGCCCGGCGTCACCGTGGTCGACGACGGCACCATCCCGCTGCGCCGCGGCTCGCTCAACATCGACGACGAAGGCAACCCCACCCAGCGCACCACGCTGATCGAGGACGGCATCCTCACCGGCTACATGCAGGACATGATGAACGCGCGCCTGATGGGCATGCCGGTCACCGGCAATGCACGCCGCGAATCGTATGCGCACCTCACCATGCCGCGCATGACCAATACGCTGATGCTCAATGGCGACAAAGACCCGGCAGAAATCATCGCCTCGGTGAAGAACGGTCTCTACGCCGTCAACTTCGGCGGCGGCCAGGTCGACATCACCAGCGGCAAGTTCGTCTTCTCCGCCGCCGAGGCCTACATGATCGAAGACGGCAAGATCACCTATCCGGTGAAAGGCGCCACCCTGATCGGCAACGGCCCCGAAGTACTGACGCGCGTGTCGATGATCGGCAACGACATGGAAATGGATTCGGGTGTGGGCACGTGCGGAAAAGAAGGGCAGAGCGTGCCGGTCGGCGTGGGCCAGCCGACGCTGCGGATCGATGGATTGACGGTGGGCGGGACTGCGTAAGGCTTGTTGGAGGTGTGCGGTGCATGATGAATACGCCGACCCTCGAGGTTCTATCGCTGCTTGAGTACCGGCTGCGTGCTGTCGCTATTGGACATCTCGCACTTCGGCATTCAGCCGCTTGGGACGAAGTGCCATCGATCGAAATTTTCTTCGACGGCAAGCAAGTCATCGAGGGTAAAGCTACAGCGTTTACGAACGGCGCTGTCGAATCGGCAATAGTTCATTGCCGTGCGTTACTTGAGTTCTTGGGATTGGGGCTAAAGGAAAAGAGTCAAACGGAACTCATCGAGATTCCGAACCGCAGAAGGAACGACGACATCGGTATCGAACATTTTCCCGGTCTATCCAAGCTCACTGTTCAACGGACCGTACAAGCGTATCCAGGCTTAAAAGACGAAGCCGAGGCGGCACTGGCTTTCGCTGTGTATTTGGCAAACAAGGGCTTGGCGCACACGACATCTTCATTTACGAAGCATGACCAAGGATCAGAACTCTTGGAAATAGCGTTTCGTGGAGTCCCCACTCTGGTGGTCAACAATTTCTATGTGCCGCTGGGCATCAAGCCGCCAAACTACAAATTGCAGGGCCGTGAATGCGATGTCAAAGTAAAGATTTGATACTGCACCACGCGCAAATATGCGTCTTAACACAAGTACTCAAAACGTCCGGTCTAAAGTGCCCTGGTTTTGACTTTCTTCCCCTTACAGCCCCGCCGGAAATCGAGCCTGCCGGGCGGATCAGCGGCGAAGGTGTTTGAGTCCCGCCCACAAAAAACAAAATTAAAAACAGCAAGGCGGGGCGAGTTCTTCGCCGCCCGTCCGGCAGGTTTGATTTTCGGGAATTCGGGGGTGTTGGGGTCGCCTTCTTTTGGTTACTTTTCTTGGCGAGACAAGAAAAGCAACTAGCTGCCGGGCTACCCCCGGCCAACGAACCGCCGTCTTGGTGAAGTTGCCAACTATTTCAACAGGACGTTTTGCGCGCGCTTATTTCGGCAACAAGGTCAGCCGCACGTCACTACCGACCTGACGCACATCACTCAATTGAAACCGTGCTGCATCGGCCAGCGAAGTAAGCGGCGCCTGCGCGAGCAGCCCGCGCGCATCGTCGCCCACCGCCATCGGCGCCACATAGGCCACCCATTCATCGACCAGCCCGGCGGCGAGCAACGCGCCATTCAATGCCGCGCCGGCTTCGATGTGCAGTTCGTTGACGCCGCGTTGCGCTAGTAGCGTAAACAAAGCCAACAAGTCGACGCGGCCGTCCGCCCCTGGCAACTCGACCACCTCCGCCCCCGACCGTTCGAGCAAAGCGCGTGTTGTTGGATCAGCATGATGGCAGGCGATGAGCGCAGGCAGGATCGCCGCATCCGCCGGCGTGCGCAATGCGGAATCGACCACCACCCGCAACGGCTGCCGGCCAATGTCGAAGTCGCGCACGTTCATGCGCGGGTTGTCCGCCAGCACGGTGCCGCTGCCGGTGAGGATGGCGCAGGCGCGGGCGCGCAGGTGCTGCACGTCCGCACGTGCGGCCTCGCCGGTGATCCATTGCGACTGGCCGTTGGCAAGTGCGGTCTTGCCGTCCAGTGTGCTGGCCGTCTTGAGGCGCACCCACGGACGCTGCCGCGTCATGCGTGAGACGAAGCCGGGGTTGAGCGCGCGTGCCTCGGCCTGCATCAACCCCACCTCGGCCTCAACACCCGCCAGCGTCAGCATGGAAATTCCACCGCCTGCGACCAACGGGTTGGGATCGGTCATTGCCGCCACCACGCGTCCCACGCCAGCATTGATGAGCGCTTCGGCGCACGGCGGGGTGCGGCCGTGATGTGAGCAGGGTTCGAGCGTGACGTACACCGTCGCACCGCGCGCGGCATCGCCCGCCGCTTTGAGCGCATGGACTTCGGCGTGCGGGGTGCCGGCGCGTTCATGCCAGCCTTCGCCGACAACACGCCCATCCCTGACGATGACGCAGCCGACGCGCGGATTGGGGCTGGTGGTGTAGCGCCCGCGCGCCGCGAGTTGCAGCGCACGCGCCATGTGAGCATGGTCGGCGATGCTGAAACGGTCGATACGGGGCATTTACTGATCGATGTCGCGAATGACGTCGCGGAAGTCTTCGACGTCCTGGAAGCTGCGGTACACCGAGGCAAAACGGATGTAGGCGACCTTGTCGAGCTTTTTCAGCTCGTTCATCACCAGCTCGCCGACTTCGCGCGCCGGGATTTCGCGTTCGCCCAGCGTCAGCAGGCGCTGGCGGATGCGGTCGACCGCTGCATCAACCAGTTCGGTCGAAACCGGGCGCTTGTGCAGGGCGCGGCGAAAGCCTTCGCGCAGCTTGGATTCGGAAAAATCCTCGCGGGTGCCGTTGGTCTTGACGATTTGCGGTGGCCGCAACTCGGCGGTTTCCCAGGTGGTGAAACGTTTGTCGCACGCCGCGCAGCGGCGGCGCCGGCGAATCGCGTCGCCCACTTCATTGACGCGGGAGTCAATGACCTGGGTGTCGAGGGAGCCGCAGAAGGGACATTTCATGTGAGGGGGAGCGGTAAGCCGTGAGCTGTGAGTGGTAAGTGGCGAGCGGTGAGGGGCCTTCCACTCACCGCTTCCTGCTCACCGTTCACCCATACACAGGAAACTTTGCCGTCAGCTTCGCCACGTCAGCCTTCACCCGCTCGATCACGGCCTCGTCGTTGGGGGCTTCGAGCACATCGGCAATCAGGTGCGCCAACTGTTCAGCTTCCAGTTCAGTGAAGCCGCGCGTGGTCATCGCCGGGGTGCCGATGCGGATGCCGCTGGTGACGAAGGGCTTCTGCGGGTCGTTGGGGATGGAGTTCTTGTTGACCGTGATGTGGGCACGGCCGAGCAGGGCTTCGGCTTCCTTCCCGGTGAGATTCTTCGCCTGCAGGTCGACCAGGAACACATGGCTCTCGGTGCGGCCGGAAATGATGCGCAGGCCACGCTCGACCAGCACCTTGCACATCACCAGCGCGTTGTCGATGACCTGTTCCTGGTAACGCTTGAATTCCTTGGTCGAGGCTTCCTTGAACGCCACCGCCTTGCCGGCGATGACGTGCATCAGCGGGCCGCCCTGCAGGCCGGGGAAGATGGCGCTGTTGATCGCCTTCTCGTGCTCGGCCTTCATCAGGATGATGCCGCCGCGCGGACCGCGCAGGGTCTTGTGGGTGGTCGAGGTCACCACGTCGGCAAACGGCACCGGGTTGGGGTAGACGCCCGCGGCGATGAGGCCGGCGTAGTGCGCCATGTCGACCATGAAGATGGCGCCGATTTCCTTGGCAATCTTGGCGAAACGCTCGAAGTCGATGCGCAGCGCGTAGGCCGAGGCGCCGGCGATGATCAGCTTGGGCTTGTGCTCGCGTGCCAGCGCTTCCATCTTGTCGTAGTCGATTTCTTCCTGTTCGTTGAGACCGTAGGCTACCGCGTTGAACCACTTGCCGCTCATGTTGAGTGCCATGCCGTGGGTGAGATGGCCGCCTTCGGCGAGGCTCATGCCCATGATGGTGTCGCCCGGTTTGAGGAAAGCCAGGAACACCGCCTGGTTGGCCTGCGAGCCGGAGTTGGGCTGCACGTTGGCGGCTTCGGCGCCGAACAGCGCCTTGACGCGGTCGATCGCCAGCTGCTCGACGATGTCGACGTATTCGCAGCCACCGTAGTAGCGCTTGCCGGGGTAGCCTTCGGCATATTTATTGGTGAGTTGCGAGCCCTGCGCTTCCATTACCGCCGGGCTGGTGTAGTTTTCCGACGCGATCAGCTCGATGTGATCCTGCTGGCGCGTGTCTTCTTTTTGAATCGCCGCCCACAGGTCGGGGTCGGTTTGGGCAAGGGGCAGAGGAGCAAACATGGCGGAGTCCGGAACGCGAAAACGCGCATTTTAGCAAAGCGCGCCTCAGAACGTGTGCGGTGAGATTCGGCGGTCCGCATTTTCAGCAATCGGCAGGATTCGCCCGCAGCACGCCAAATTGCGGTTGCCAATCGGCACGCGCCCGGCTGGCGCTGTCGATTCAGCTCGAGTGAATGGCATAAGCGTGGCCCGGACAGGAGTCCTTATAATCCGGGTTCTTGTCCCTCGATTTCCCGAACCGGAGTTTCCATGCGTTTCAATCGCCGTGATTTTCTGGCGGGTGCAGGCGCCGCCCTGCTGCCGCTGAGTGCGGCACAGGCTGCCCCCGCCGAATCCAGTCAGCTGCCCACCCTCCGCTGGCGGCTGGCATCGAGTTTCCCCAAAAGCCTTGACACCATCTACGGCGCAGCGGAAACCCTGTCCAAACGCGTGGCCGCCCTGACCGGCGACAAATTCCAGATCCGCGTATTCGCAGCCGGCGACCTGGTGCCGGGCCTGCAGGTGCTCGACGCGGTCGGCAACGGCACTGCCGAATGCGGCCATTCGGCAGGCTATTACTACGTCGGCAAGAACCTTGCGCTGGCGTTTGATACGTCCGTGCCGTTCGGCTTGACGGCGCGCCAGCAGAATGCCTGGATGTACGCGGGCGGCGGCATCGAGGCGCTGCGCAAGCTTTACGCCAAATACAACGTGTTGCAGTTTCCGGGCGGCAATACCGGCACCCAGATGGGTGGCTGGTTCCGCAAGGAAATCAGATCGCTGGCCGATCTCAAGGGGCTGAAAATGCGCATCCCCGGCCTCGGCGGCAAGGTCATGGCGCGACTTGGTGCGGTGCCGCAAACCCTGCCCGGGGGCGACATCTATCCCGCATTGGAGCGCGGCGCACTCGATGCTGCTGAATGGGTCGGCCCCTATGACGACGAAAAACTCGGCTTTCAAAAAATCGCCAAGCATTACTACTACCCCGGCTGGTGGGAAGGCGGGCCGCAGCTGAGTTTCTACGTCAATCAGACGGCATGGAAAGCGCTGCCCGAGCAATATCGTCAGGCGTTTGAAGTCGCCACTGCCGAGGCGAACCAGCTGATGCTGGCGCAATACGATGCCAAGAACCCGCCCGCGTTGCTGCGTCTGGTAGGGCAGGGGGTCAAGCTGCACCCCTATCCCAAGGACGTAATGCTGGCCGCGCGCCGCGCCAGCTTTGAACTGTACGAGGAAGAGGCGAAAATAAACCCCGACTTCGCCGCCATCTACCGTCCGTGGAAAAAGTTTCGTGATACCGAGTTCCAGTGGTTCAAGGTGAACGAAGCCGCCTATTCGAATTTCAACTATTACGTGAAATAGCCATGAACCGACTTGACCAGTTGATCACCACTTTCGACCTCGGCCTGCGCACGGTGTTTGCCAGCCCGCATGCAGGGCGACCCTATCCTGCAACGGGTGCGGAAGCCGACCTGAGCGAAGCCGAGCGTGCCCACGCCGCTGCGCTGATGCGCGTCAACCATGTCGGCGAAGTGTGCGCGCAGGCGCTGTATGCCGGACAGGCGCTCACCACGAAAAATGAACAGGTGCGTGGCGAACTCGAACAGGCCGCGCGCGAAGAAACCGACCATCTCGCCTGGTGCGAAACGCGCATCAACGAACTGGGCGGCCGCAAGAGCCTGCTCAACCCGCTGTGGTTTGGCGGCGCATTCGGCATCGGCGTGGTAGCCGGACTGCTCGGCGATAAATGGAACCTCGGCTTTCTTGCTGAAACGGAACGTCAGGTCGAAGCGCATCTCGACGGCCATCTGCAGCAATTGCCTGAGGCTGATGCCAAAAGCCGCGCGGTCGTCGAGCAGATGAAAACCGACGAAGCCCGGCATGCGCAAACCGCAGTTGACCACGGCGGCGCACCATTGCCGCCGCCGGTGAAATGGGCGATGCAGTTCGCGGCGAATGTCATGCGGCAGACGGCTAGCCGGATTTAGGGTTGCTGATGTTGATTCGCGCCAGCCTGGGCCTGAATTTAAAGCTGCCAATGTTCGCGTAACGGCTTATGATCTGCCCAGTCTGGGCATGCGCTTGTCACGCAGGAATGAGCCGGACATTCTGTAGTCATTGCAAGGAGAATCATCATGGCAAAAGGCCAGGTACGTGGAAACAAGGAAGTCAAGAAACCCAAGAAACCGAAACAGGCCGTGGTTCCTGTGGGATCGTTCATCACCCCGCCAAAACAAGATAAACCGTCAAAATCCCACTGATTTTTGATGGAACCCAGGCAAACGCCACCGTCGAGGTGGCGTTTGCACATCCAGGGTCCGCCTTCCGCTTCGGATCGCGTTGCCCGGGTTCCGCCGATCCCTGAATTGCGACAAAAGCCAGCGTATGGTTGCCGCCACCTTTCGCTTCTATGAAGAGTTGAACGATTTTCTTGCGCCAGCCCAGCGCAAGCAGGAATTCATCGTTCCGTGCGCGCAGGCGGCGACCACCAAGCACATGATCGAGGCGCTGGGGGTGCCGCACACCGAAGTGGAGCTGATCCTGGTGAACGGCGAGTCGGCGGACTTCAGCCGCCTGTTGCAGGACGGCGACCAGGTGGCGGTGTATCCCCGCTTCGAGTCGATCGACGTGACGCCGCTCTTGCGGGTGCGCGACACGCCGTTAAGAGAGACGCGCTTCGTCGCCGACGCGCATCTGGGTGGGTTGGCCCACATGCTGCGCATGCTGGGCTTCGACACGTTGTATGACAATCATTTCCACGACGACGACATCGTGGCAATGAGTGAGCAGGACGGCCGCATCGTGCTGACGCGTGATCGTGAATTATTGAAGCGGCGCGCGGTGACGCACGGCTGCTATGTGCATGCGCTGAAATCGGAGGCGCAGCTGCGCGAGGTCGTCGAGCGGCTCGACCTGGCGCGTAGCGCCCGACCATTCACC